>Ga0334886_1000678_pt1 | contig 48527 bp, 41 predicted proteins | sample GraSluR1_MG_9_FD_207232 | JGI IMG/M metagenome (GOLD analysis project Ga0334886, IMG submission 207232) | Sludge microbial communities from methane-producing bioreactor in Wageningen University, Netherlands - Granular Sludge_27_06-R1 | ecosystem: Engineered > Bioreactor > Anaerobic >... | reverse complement strand
CACTAACCAAAGTAGGATGTATAATGACCCCTATCAAATCTGGCAAATATGTTTCTGTGTATTCTAAAACTTCAAAATCTAAATTTGCTACACAAATATCGTCTCCGACAAATGCGCTACAGCTCATTTCACCAAGGGGAACGTCTTCCAAAATAATAAAGCATGTTCCATCTGTACAGTCAACTGATTCGCTTAACTGATATTCGGCATCATGATTTTCACAGAAAATACTTCCTTCGTAACTCAGACCCCAATAATCATACCAGTCGGTCATTTGAGAATCCATAGCCAATGTTACAGTAATGTCTCTGCCTTCATAAGCAGGATTTGGCGAATAAGTTAATTCTTGTGAACATGGATATTCGTATGATATGTGGAAAATCCATTCATCTGATGTTGTTGTGTATTCATCATCACTGGCATCTACATACCATTGTACAAGTCTGCATCCATCTAAATTAGATGTTGTATAGGATTCATCAATTCCAGAATATAATAAATTATATTCTTCATAATCGCATGCGTAATAGAGATTATAGCTTAAAACATCACCCTCTGCATCATTGCCATCCCATTCAAATGTTATATCGGGGTAATCAGTTGTTAAATGAAGACTTGAATCATTTTCTGGTAAAACTAGATTAATTGAGGGTGGAGTGTTGGGCTCAGGTCCTGTACAGTAATAATCACAATAATGTTCTCTGTTGTATTCTTCAGAATCAACACTGTCACAGGTATTTTCTTGGAAAGTGTTTCCCAACGATCTATCTTCGTTTTGAATTACGCGAATATCGCGCAGAGTGTTTCCACACGCCATATTATTTTCATAATCGTTGCTGTATGAATACCTATTAAGAACTAAACCTAACTCATTGTTGGTTAAAATATTATTATGGAATATATTATTGTTTGAATATGCATAAACAGTTAACCCCTGTTTATTATTTTCAGCAGTATTGGAATGAATATTTGAATTGGTTGAAGACCATATCATTATTCCATAATTCCAATTTTCAGCATGACACTTTTCAAGTGTGATATTGTCTTGCTGGTATACATAAATTCCCATCCAAGATTGAGGAGCAAAGAGGTTTCTAATTGCATATTCATTACAATTTAAATGAACGTCATCTGAAGCAATGTTTATACACCTAACTCCCCCTATTAATTCATCAACACTGTTAACATCTATATCATTGCAGAGTTCATAGTAACCTGGTTGTATTAAAGTAGTACATTCGCTTATGCAAGGTCTTGGTTCTGAGTTGCATTCATCTTCATTATAATTTCCTAAAGGATTAGAAGCAACTATTTCAGAATAATCAATTCCATCATATGCTTGAGCTTCACATACCCACTGATCGCACGGATCATCAAAGTTTGGTCCGGGAATACCAATTCCAGAACCTATACATGGTTCAGCAGGATTTGTTTCGCATGTTCGGATTTCGTCATATTCGGACATATGTTCTCCATTGTGATACCATTCAATATTTACATCAACATAATCATTATCTACATCATCAACTAAAACTGCACATCCAACTCCTTCCTCCATTCCTGCAGGTGTTATGCCCACATTAAAAATTTCAGGAGGAATATTTTCTTCAATATTACCATGTTTGCAAACAGTTACAACGTTTTCCCAAGAAGGTGTTTCGCTAACAAAATCAAAATAGAATGTATATTCCACATCTGCAAATGTTAAACTTTCACCAGATGAGATTGTGTAAGGAGTTGGAACAGGATTTAGATAAACGGGATAATTGTGATAATACAATGTGTAGTAATCTCCTGCGAAATCAGGATTTCCTAAACTATCTGAAAGATAGATCTTTGATGTTTGACCAATAGGTCGGAAATGCACAAAGAAATTGAAAATGTTTGTGTCATAATAGGTTTCACATTCGCAATCTTCTGAGAAAGAACCATAAGGTTCTGATCTTATCCAATCTGATGAGATTCTGTTATCAAATGCTTTCGCTTCACAAATCCATTGGTCACATTCTTCGTCTTCATCTAATTCAACGGGTATATTGAAACTGCAAACTTCTCCAGCTTCGCAATCTTGTGATCCTCCCAAATATTCACCAGGCTGGTTGTTGTGATACCATATAACTGTGATTTCTAGTGTTTCGCTTTCCAAATCATTTGCGATAACATCACAAACTATTCCATCTTCTACAGGATTAATTTCTACAGAATCTATTACGGGGGGTGTGTCAATATTATTTCCCACAGTTAAACTGTCATAAACTGAACAGCTCATTTCAGCATAATTTTCAAAATCTTCTTGTAAATAAGCTGAACAATGCCAATTTTCTCCAGTATTAACATGTTCTCCAGAAATAATGTATTCACATCCATCATAACAATCCATAATTTCATTTAAAAAGTCTGTACCATCTGTGCAATACAAATTTGCAACAACTGGTGTTCCCCACACTATTGATAAAGTTCTGATGGTTGGACTTACATCTATATCAACTGTGATAGGCTCTCTTCCAAATGTTGGTCTTTGCATATTAACTGTTAATTCACAAGGATAAATTGTTGAAACTGTGAATGTTCTGTGTTCTGATTCTGCATAATTTTCTTCATCATACGCAATAACATACCACTCATGAGTTCCAGGAGCAATATATGTTGAATAGGTTGTGCTGTCCGCCATATTAATTTGAGAACCGTCTATATATAGCAAATAATTTAATGGTAGTATGCCAGATCCCATCCATTCAAAATCAATCAAATAATTGTTATTCTCAAAATCAAAATTTTCAGAATCTTCAGGTTTGATTAAAACAATGACTGGAATTTCAGAGTATATTAAAACACTGTCATTTCCTGTGCATCCAAAATATGATAAATCATTGTACCTCACATAGTATTTGGCTTTGCATTCCCAAATTTCTCCAGGAGATGTGAAACTGCTATCCAACACACTAGTACAAGAACCTGAAGTACAGTCTAAATTATCTCCTTGCTCACTGAAAACACCGTTTTTATACCATCTTATATCTGCTCTGACATTCCCAAATACTTCAACTAATTCATCTACATTTCCGGAAACATGACAAACTAAATTGTTTTCATTGGTTGGTTCATCAGGAGAGATATATACATCAGGGCAGGGGAAATTCAAAGTTGTAAACATCCATGTTTCTGATTCAATTGTTGAACGGCTGTCAGTAACTGTTACATACCAATGATATACTGAAATACTGTCTAATGCATTGAAAATGTATTCTTGTTCAGAACCAAAATAAACAGGTTCATCATTTATATATAAAGTGTATATCAAATCATCTTCACCAGGATCATAACCTTCCCATGTTAAAGTTGTAGGTGGTTCAACAAGTGTGTTGTTTTCTGGAGATATTAATCTTATTGTGGGAGCAACATCCCCAATTATGATTGTATCATAATCGATTTCTCTGCCTTCAAATAAAACAACACATTTCCATAATTCATCAGTTGCCATTCCAGTTATTGGCTCTGTTTCATAATAGTTCCATTCTGTCCCTTCTGGAAGGTCAAAACTCCATGAATAATCTGTGTTTACCCATTCTCCCAAATTGTTGCGAACTTGCCATACAAAAACTACATTGTATTCTTCATCTAAACTTTTTATGTAGCCAGAGCATGCCATGTTGTCATCAGGATAAACAGGTCTTGGTTCAATTGTTAAGTTTTCTACTAAAGGCATGATTATTGCAGACGGCGCAAGGAAATTCCAATGTTCAGGTTCTATAGAATATTCTTCTCCGTCAAAGGTTAGGGCATACCATTCATAGCCCCCAACAGGAACTACAACAACATCGCTTACTTCTTCAAATTCAGAATCCAATACATGTTTCAAATAATAATGTACAGTTACTGAATCTCCTTCTGGATCAGTATCATCGTATTCAACAACAAGATAAACAGGCATGTGCCTTATTGTAGATCCATCAGGAGGGGCAATAAGAACTGGTGGTTCTGGTCTGATGTTTTGTATTGATAAAGAATCATTAACTAAATCGCCCCAGTAAATCATCTTATGGGGGCTGTCGTTATAGGGTTGTGCAGTACATGTTATGTTATCATGTTTTGATGTTTCCTCATGAGACAGTTCTCTTGTAAAATCCCCATAAGGAACGTGTTCGGTATAAACAACCTCTTCATTTACAAACCACTTAAATAAAATTGCATCTGCTTCACCTTCTGTTGTAATTTCGCAAATTATATCGTCAAATGTCTCAACTCTTTCGTCGGTATAACCCGTTCCAGGTTTCGGATAAATACTAATTTCAATTTCACCAGTTGGGTAGGGATCAACTAATTCAAAATGATAAACTTCAGATGTTACAACAACCTCACCATCTGTAACTTCAACATACCATGTGTAATTACCTGCGTGATAAGGTAAAAGATCAAAGCTTGTGTAAGGTTCTGTTCCTTCATAAGAAAGAATTGGTATATCTTCCTTGTGTATATACATAGTGTAATGCAATATTGTATCATCTAAATCTTCTGCAGGGAATTCAAAATCAACAACATTGTATACTGACATTATAGTATTGTTCAAAGGATAAAATTCCTCGAATTCTGGAGGAATGTTGTTTATGTAAACATAACCTGTGAAATTGTTAAGGCTGGGAACTTCCCAGATTCCTTGTGTTAATCCCTCAACATAAACTGTTAAATTGTCATGTTTGTTAGTATATATATTATCTAAAACATATTCACAATTTCCAGTTCCACAAGGTAGACTTGTATTGACTAATTCACTGTCACATACAAAACCAGAATCCTCTAAAGTACAATTAACTCCTATGAATAATAGGGCAACTGTTGTTGATGAATAAGGATTGAAATTGATGTTTACAAGCATATCATCATATGTTTCCCAGTATTCTCTTACACCATTGACTTGTATTAAATCAACAGATTCTATATATGGGGTGCGTGGGCCGATATTTAAATATCTTAATTCGCTTGTAGTATCATCATCACCATCTGTTGCAACCACATACCAAATGTATCTACCATATTCCATATCTATATCCCATTCACAATCTTCAGAATAAAATTCTTCAGGATCTGGTAGAGAACGGCCTTCTATATATTCACTTATATATAATGTACATATAACCTCATCAGCATCAATATCACTTGTTTCAGCTAAGAAAGATATTATTCCTTCTTCTAAATAATCATTAACTGAAGTATGGTTTTCAGGAAGCATACCATCAATTGTAGGTGGTGTGTTCTCAATTGTTAAAAATGCTGAAACGATTTCATCAGAATCATAATTTGATTCGTCCCAAATAGTGTATGCCCTACATTCCACCACATCATCTTTTTGTGTATGTGAGAAATCCAATGTAGAACTGAACCAACCATCTGCATAATCATAACTAAGCTCTGAATAAACTTCAACATCATTTACAAAAAACTTGAATTGAACATATTCATAATCCAAATCAAATACTCCTGAAGGTTTGACACTGCAGATCAAATCATCTATTGTATCCACTCTGTCATAAACTGCACCAGAACCAACAGGCTCAAAAATTATTTCATCTATTCCAGATGTTCTGTTGACAGTAAAAAAATAATGCACTGATTCAACATAGGCCTCTCCGTCGCTCACGATTACATACCATTCATAAGTTCCAGGACCATAAAATTCTGTGTAAATATCGTCGTTGCTCAGAAGTTCTAGACCATCAGGATAAATTACATGATATTCAAAGTTTAGTTCGTCGCCATCCGCATCATCTGCTTCTGCCCACACGCTAATATGATCGGGCAAAAAGGTACTCTCATTTGCAGGATGGAGAGTTATGTTTTCAGGTGGAGAATTTAAAACAATAAATTTCATCAATATAAATTGTGAATCAAGAGTAGTATAGAGTTTTGGAAACCATATAAGTCCAAAATATTCATTTCCTTTTCTAGTATATTCTGAATTATATGTATAATAATAATCAACTTCAGATGAATCTAAATCAACAACTTCTTGCGCCTTGTTAAATGAAAATAATGGATCGTCCTCGTCCACAGGTATTCCATTGAATAAACCTATAGCACCCAATCTAGAATATCTTCTATTTTCAAGATTGTTTGCGTGGACAGTTAAATTATCAGTAGTATAAATTTCTTTTACATAAATAGGTCTTGTGTATATATATGTTGGTAAAAACTCTGTATAATCATAATCGTCTGGCTCACCAATATATGCCTCTAATAATTCACCATTGTAAGAATAGGGACAAACTAATTCAGTGTATCTTTCATCGTAAAGCTCGCAAGATGTGCAGTCCAGAGAATAATCACAATAATTCCCTGTTCCCCATTCTCCATCAGCAGAAACCGATCCCGAACAAAAAGCATTATCCATAAAATATGCGTCGATCCCAGTCCAGTCAATACTTGTTGTTCCATATCTATTTAGTACAGAATTTCCAATTACTTCATAATCATAAATTTCAGGATGATCTGAAGAACCGCTTGCAACCAAACCATGTATTGAACTCAGAATATTGTTGTATAAAATATCACCCATTCCACCAGATACCTGAACTGCATTGGTTGATGTGATTGTATTGTATTCAACAACTGCATAACCGTTTTCAATTATTACACCATTTGTTGTGTCTACTGCATTGCATGAAAAATGTGCATAACCATTATTCATTTCAAGAGAATTTAATCCACTGAATCTGTTATCAAATATTAAAGCAGAACCATAATCATTGACTGACACTCCATAGGTTTCAAGAAAACTGTTCCCTACAACATGAGCATTTGTGTTGTTTATATAAACTGCAAATTTAGAAAAGGTGTTTCCAATTAATTTAACATTTGAGCCGTTTACCAAAATGGTGGATTGATTTTCATATAAAGATACAATAGTACATTCTTGCATAGTTGAATTTTCCTGCATTATAATAACAGCGTGCCCATACATAGGGTTTGATTTTAATTCTCCTCTTGATTTAACTGCACCACACGTTACAGAGATATCTTCATCAACAATTAGTTGGATAAAAGTCTGACCATAACATAAGGAAGTATCCTCAACAATACGATAAGATAAAACGTTATATGATTCAACATCAGGAATGCCATTTCCATTTTGGTCCCACGTGGTAGGATCGTTAAAAAGAAGACATGCACTCACTGTGCTAGTTGCTAAAATCATGCCGATTATGGCCAAAATTAAAACTAATTTATAGTTCATATTATAACACCTCTAAGTTTGCAAACGTAGGATTAATTTTCATTAATTCTCCCCCTACTAAACAATACATTATTACGAAAAGCTTAAAAAGGTTTAAGTTGTTTCGGGTGTGTATATGTTGGAATATAAAACAAAAAACTATAACCTAAAAAAATTCTTTTAAAATGCAATTAATAAAAAATTATAATTAGTATAAAAATGCGATTATAATCTCCAAATTAAATTATCTATATAGTTTACCATATCTCTTGCAGTTCTTCCGGTTCTTTTAACTGCCAAAATTAATTCTTGTTTTAGACCAGGATCAACAGAAACATCGTCAACAGCGATCATTATGTTTTCTAAAAATTGGTTTGCTAGCCCTCTGACTTCCTTATGGGAAACTCTTTTTACAACATCATTTTGAACAAATCCTGTTGGCGTAATAAGGTATCCTCCCATGTTTCTTATAAGTTCACCAGGACCCCCAGAGTCTAATGCCACAACAGGTGTTCCAATAGCCATAGATTCTAAAACCACATTTGAAAAAGACTCAGAGTATGAAGGTTGGACTGTTATGTCTGCAATACCTTGAACAGGTTTGAAACAAATTCCTTTAAACAATGCAGGATTCAGATCTACTCTCTCAAGTAAATATTCTCTTGTATCATCCAAAACTTCGATTCTACCCCTTGGGGCATCGAGAAGATTGGAATATCCATTTGTGTATTTTGCAATATCAATAACAACTGCTATTCTATTACTTTTAGTAAGTTTGGGAAAACGGTAAGCCATTTCATTTACAAATTCTGCACGTTCAGGACCATTAGATAAAGCAAATAGAAAACTAAATTTATTTTCATTTAAAGAATTTCTATCCTCGAAAACCTGCATAAGTTCTAACAATACATCTACACCTTTCCCCTCATTAGCTCTACCGCTATAAGCAATAACATAATCTGTTTCCAGGCCCAGTCTTGTCCTCCATACTGCTCTTTCCGTAGGGGGCAAAGGAGAATAGGTTTTCATAGAAACTCCATTTGAAATCACTTCTATTTTGCCTTTTGGTGCTAAACCATAATCTAAGTATTCTTCTTGAGCCACACCACTTACCGCAACGTATGCATCATAATCTGAACTTGCAAAAATTTCACCTTTCTTAGTCAATTTTCCATTATAAACAAAACCACTAGTTTCCGGCATTAAATTCATATAAAATATCATTTTTACTTTGTCGCCGAATCTTTTTCTATATCTATTATAAAAAAACTCTGCTTTTTTGGCTGTTTGAAAAATTAAAACAGGTTGGATATCATTCCTTATCATCGCTTGTATCTCATTTGTAAGGATGGTATCCATCTTCACATCTCCGTTATAAGAAACTCTATAATACTCTTTAGCAGCTCTTCTTTCAAAATCTGCTAAAGCAGGGGAATGCGGATAAAAAGAATGAACTAAAACAGGGTATTTTGAAAACTCGCCGTGGTATCCAATTGTAAAAGCTTGACCTAAAAACTTTTTATCGATGGGCCAAGGTCTATCATAAATGTGAATAGGAACCTTTTGGGTTGGCCTGAATTTTCTTATATGGGTCATCGTGATCACAGCTTTGTTGTTTGGGTGTATACTTGTTTGTGGTTAAAAATGTTTATAAACATATCTGCACAGGCATAACCACATAAAGTAAGGAATGTCTGATCAAAATAGTAGTTGGAATATTTTAAATATATGATGTTTCTTTATCCACAACAATACATTTATAAACACACATATACATAATATATAACATGCACAAAGGGCGAATAGTGGACAAAATAGGCGATACCATTCAAACCTTTAAAGATAAGAGGGCTGAACGAAGAAAAAAGAAAGCTGAAACAACTGAATTTTATGATAGAAATAAAGATGCCCACACATTATATCTCAACAAAAAAATGATTAGAGAAATTGAAACTGTTTATTCTGAAAACAATCCCAAGTTCGGCGGAATGTACGGAGAATTAGATATTAATGTCCACATTATTGATGAAAGCAACAATCCTTTTGGAACTTTCAAAGACAGAAGAAATTTGAGTGTTTTGAAACAGGATGCTGATAAAGAAGAAGAACAGATCTACGTGCACATAACCTCTGGTAATTCGGGTTTCTCCTTAGGCTCAATGTGCAAAGAGTGGGAGAGAAACTGTAGGTTAAGCGGAATTGAAAATAAAAAAAGAACTGCAGTTGTTATAATAGATAAAAATACAAATAAAAAAGCGCGCAAAGAATTAAGGAAATTGGCAAGAAAATCACATGGTGCAGTTATTGTTAAAAAAGTGGATTTATCCAAAGAATTACATCCAAATGATTTAAAAGAAATTGCTCATGATGCAGTTAAAAAAAGAGTTTCTTTAAGTCAAATTAAAATCATTGGGGGTATTGCAGAAAAAGAACAAGGATATAATTTGTTTGCTCAGAAAATTTTAACAGAACATCCAAACCCTAAAATGATTTTTCTGCCATTAGGAAGTGGAGAGTTATTTTACAATACTGCATCAGCAATAATTGAAATTTGTGAAAAAGAAGGAAAAATTATTCCAAAAATTGTTGCAGTGACTTCAAAAGGAAGTTGTTTTTCAAATTTTGAGAGATTAAAAAATGAAACTGACATTGAATATCGAAAAAGAATACTCAACATAGAATATAGATCAGATGGTGGAGTCTTTGTGCATACAAAAGAGTCTTCAGGCGCGCCTAGCCTGGAAACGCCCACTTCACCATTCTGGTCTAAAATCAAAAAATTAATGTTGAAATATTCTAAATTACAAATCACATGTATTTCAAAAGAAGAACTTGAAAATGAAATGAAAGTTGTTGGAAATGAATACAATGTTGAACCTGCCAGTGTTGCTGCGTTCGCAGGAGCAAGAAAAATTCTTAATTCTGAGAAAATAGATTTAAAAGATAAAGATGATGTTGTGATTATCAACACAGGTAAAGGTGTTAACCCTAAAATGTATATCAAACCAAAATGGTGGGTTAAACCTGCCATTTATATCACTTCAGCAGTAGTTCTTTTTGTAGCAGGAATGTCTGCCTACAAACCATTCTATAAAAATAATTTCACTGCAATGCAGGATGCAGAGGATTACGTAATAGAACAAATTTTATACGAGCAATACCAAAAAAATAGTATGGTTATGACATTAGATAACAAAGAGGATATATCAGAAGTTAGAAGTATGGACATATCATTAAGATATATTGAACAACGTTACACTGAGAAATATGGAGAGTTATCAATAGCAGGATATATGAAATTCCTAAATGACTACGGAATTAATACAGAAAGAATTGATACAAGTATTCATTATTATAGATCAGGAGGAGATACTATTGTATATGCATATAGATTCTTACCCCCTAGACTTTCCCCCCATATGATGAAAGTGATCGCAGACAATCAACAATACCCAGATTTATGGGTGGAAAATTATTATCCTTGGGAAAGGGAAAGAGCCATACAAAACGGAGAAATTCATTGTGATACTGTTTACGATTGTTCGGTGGATTATCGATACAGATTGCCCTCTGGAGATTATGGGTACTATTACGAAGAATTGGGCCCATTGCAAAAATTAAAAGCGAGGATAAAGGGAATATGGAACTCTGTCTTTGATAAATCAAGAATTGTGAGAATTGAAACACCTGGAAAAAACAGCGGAAGCACTAGAATAATATATGTCACTAGAGAACAACTAAAAGAGATGCCGGAAGGAACATATGAAAGAAAAGATTAATAATGCGGGAACATATTAACATAATATGTTTTTGTAACAGGCAAGACTTCATAATCTCTAACATTTTTGAACTGTTCTCTGAAATTAATTATAAAAGCCTTAACCTCATTTTCGTCCCGCGCATTAACAGTAACCATTAACTGCCATTTTCCAAATTGTTTTGTTGCTGAGCAGATTAACGGATGTACGGAAAGATAATTGAAAATTTTTGTTTCAGTTTCTTTGTAATATGAACCCAAAGAAAAAACAACAAAATATTGTTTGTAAACTTTATCATCAACAAATACATGATATCCTTTGATAATATTTTTTTCCTCTAAACCTTTTATGCGATAAAGAATTGTCTTGTAATTTACACGGATGATATTGGAAAGATCAACACTTGTTAACCGGCAATTAGAGGAAAGGTTGTCTAAAATTTGTTTGTCTATTTCATCTATTGTAACAGTTTTATAACTCACAGGGATTGAAATTGCTTTACCAATTCCTTGGCCCTCTGGCAACATATGTTTGAATGGATAAATATAGTAATTCTTTACATAAACATCGTCTATTTCTCCAATTATTTCAGGGAAATGAGTGTAACATGAATCAATAAAATCATCATAATCCAAATAGTTTCTTACAAAAACATTAACAAACAAATCGTATTTTCCTCCCAAAGTTGTTACGTTGTACACTCCCCAACAGCTTTCAAAAAATTCACATACTTTTCTTATTGAGTCAGGATCAACTTTTTTTAATTTAAAGAAAATACGATAATGTTCAAAACCCAAATAATTCATATTAACCACTGCGTTTAACATGCCAATAATGCCACGACTAATTAAACGATTTAAACGATAAGATGCAACCTGCTCAGAACACCCCGCAGAACGTGCAAGCTTTTTGATACTGATTCGAGGATCTTTAACAATAGATTCAATAATTCTGCTATCAAGCTTATCCAAGTAATTTTTCTTTTTTGGATTGGCTTTTGGAAGAGTTTTTGGCTTTTGCGCAGGTTTAATGTTTTTTTTAACCATATCTTATTTTTTAGATAAAAAAATATATAAACCTTTCTAAAAATTGAATAATATTCCTTATAAGTTTTATAATGTTAAACTAATAAACTGATTTTGATGAAAAGTGTTAAAGTCATCCTCTTAAATACAAAAAAAATTTGTTTTATGGACAAATTTATTCATATATCTTTCCCTATAAAACACCATTTACAAACAAAGTTTATATACTCTGACCATCACTACTAATGTAGTGTGTGGTAAAATATAAAAATATGGGGGTTGAAGAAGATGAAAAAACAAATAAAAAAATATATTGAATATTTCATATATTCCGAAAAGGTTACAACTGATGATAATAAAAACTTTTTCAATAATTTAATTAGTACAAGGGCGCCCATATTTGGATTGATTGATTTTTCACAAATACTTTCACTTCGTGGAATTGATCTCTTAATACAATGTAAAGGAAACACACTCAAAATGTATGTAAACGATAGAAAAAACCTCTACCTTCAAGCACCTTTACTTTTTCCCTTTAAACTTGAAAAACCAAAAGATGTTGAAATATTTAATGGGAGAATACCTACAGGAATGCAATTTATTAAATCTGGAAATATGTTTGATTATTTAGTTAAAGAAAAAGTTCAAGAATTTAGAATAAAGATCATCAGGGTTCTTGGAGGATTTTACGGATTTGGATCAATGGTCACAAAAGACGGAAGAAAAAGTATGGTGTTTATTTTAAATCCCTCCAAGTTTTTTGAAATTGATTTGGAAAAAAACCCTGCGTTTTATATTAAAATTTTAGATCCAGTCCCAAAGATGATGAATCTGACATCAGAATATCCTTTATTTGAATATGACAGCACCAAAATAGGGGTTGATACTTTTGACCCTTTCCAGCATGGGCTGATTGTTGGTACTTCAGGTTGCGGTAAGAGCAGATACTTGGAAATGCAGATAAAAGCAATAAAACAAAAATACAAAGATGCAAACATTGTTTTGATTGATCCACATGACGAATTTGCAAAAATATTTCCAAAAGCTAAAATTGTAAATTTTAAAGACAACTATATCGAACCTCTCGATACAGGAGGGGATAAAAGCCCTCTTCAAGTTCAACTCATTGCAAACACAATAACTGCAACAATCGGACAGGAAAACAAATATGCTGAAAGAATTGTTTTTTATGCAGTTCACCTGCTCACATCAATCGATGAGCTTACACTTGAAAATCTTAATCTTTTGTTAACTGATTCTACAAAAAGATCTGAGTTTGCATCCATGTGTGAAAACGCAGAAGTCAAAAGATTCTTTGATGAAGAATTTTCAGATATTTATATGCAGCATTTCAATGACGCAATATTGCCTGTGATAAATTTTATTGGGGAATATTTGCTTTATTTGGGTGGGGAGAAAAAAATTGAAAGCTTGAGAGATATTACAGAAAACAACAGGTTGACAATAATTGCATTCAATCCTCATTTTTTCGGAAGGAATATCATCAAATTTTTTGCTGGATCTGTTGTTAATCAAATGTATACGCTCGCAATTAATGGAAAAATTGACAGAAAAACAATATTGTTGATTGATGAAGCACCATTAGTCGAAACAAAAACAATGAGAAATATTCTGTCAGAATCAAGAAAGTTTAACTTGTTCATGTGCCTTTCAGTTCAGTATTTGGACCAGTTTTCAAAAGAAGTTTTGGATTCTGTCATGAGTAATGTCAGAAATGTTATCTCATTTAAGGTAACCAAAGAAGATGCAAGGTTGTTAAGCTCAATGATGGAGATAAAGGTTGAAGAATATTTCAAGAAAAAGGTGTCTCCAAGCGAGCTTGAGCAAGCAAGAAAAGAGATGTTTGTTAATTTAGATCCGCAGGAATGTATTGTCAGACTTTTTGACGGACATAAATTCCTATTGACTATGAAAGTCAAAACTGTGGATATAAGCAGGTGGGAGCAATGGTGAGCATATTGAAAAACTTGTGGAAAGCAACTTGCCTCTTTTTTCTTGGAGAGGAGATAGAAGACATGGGCGTATTCTGCAAAGGAGTATGGGATATAATCACAAAAAAGGAGGATGTGGGCAAACCAGAAGACTCATTTGAATAAAGGTGGTAAGATGGATGAAACATACGATGCTGTCAATAAAGCATGGAAGAAAACATGTAAAATAATCTTTGGAGAGGAAATTGGCGAGCTTAAAGAGTATGAGAAATGGCTCATCAAAGATATAGCAAAACCCTCTATTAGGAAATCGCACAGTAAGAAAAACCACATAGCAGTTGTCACACAGGATTATTGTAGCAAAGGAAATTTTCTTGATTTCAGTGAAGTTGATTTTAACAAAAAATTTTCTCCTTTAAATGTAAATGAAATAAAGGATATTGATTCTATACTTGAATCGATTAAAGAAAGGATATGCTACACAGGAAATATCTGGCTTGGAAATTCCAAAGGAGTTGAAACATCCACTGCGATTACGGACAGCCATAATATTTTTAACTCAATATGGGTGGATGACAGCAAAAACGTAGCTTATTCAGCGTACGTAAAACAGGCAGAATATCTCTTTGGATCCGACACCATCGGGGAAACAAAATATTGTATAAAAACTTATGAGACATATCGTAATATGCGCAGTATTGAAATTTGGAAATGCGCAAACACTTCTGATTCTATTTATTGTTTTGGTTTGGACAACTGCAATAATACTATGTTCTCGTTTAACACTAAAAATAAAAACTATATGATTGGAGGTATACAGCTTTCTCCGGATAAATTCAAACAAATTAAAAAAGACATTATTGGGCAGTTGGTTGAGGAACTGAAACAAAAGAAAGAATTACCAAGTCTTATGGATTTGCTAGGAGAATCACTTAAGTATAGAACTAAAACTGCTAAAATCTCCGATGAATATAAGAATGAAAATTTTGACATAAGTCCTTTGGATAACAAGTTTAAACAAACTTGTAAACTGGTTTTGGGAAGGGACATTGGAAGTTTAGAGGAATATAAAAACCACCTTTTAAAAAGAACGCTTTGGCCGATTTCCCCAATGAACTCTGTAGCAAGCGGCAATAGATATTATTTCCAACAATACGCAGGGTTGCATAATTTGCCCAAAGCAGTTATGGTGGGTTATCCGGAAGCTTTGAGATTAGGTTCTCAATTGAGTATGGATAAAGAGGATATAGAAAATTTGGACAGAATCAAAAAAAATCTTTGGAAAATTGGCTATGTCCCAGTTGATTATTATGTTGGAGAAAACAGAAACTTCAAAGCATGTCCTGCTTCGGCAGGTTCACAGAATAATTTGTTTGTGGCAGAAGCCGCGTTCAGTAAAAACTGCGCTTATTCTACCTGGCCAAGAGACGGAGAAAACATGTTTGGAGTTTCATTAACGTTTTCTTCATCTTTTTGTATTGATACTTATTATTCAAAAAAACTAAGCCGCACATTCCAAGTTGACTGTTCGGAGAACTGCACTGATGCATATTATTTGCATAACTGTGAAAACGTGCACGATTCGATGTTTTGTTTTAATGTTAAGAATTTGAGAAATGCCATCGGAAACACAGCTTTGCCTGCTGAGGAATATAAAAAAATTAAAACCAATATTTTGAATCAGATTGCTGACGAACTAGAAAAGAAAAAAGACCTAAAATGGGATATTTACAATATTGGGTGTTATAATGGATGAGACATATGATAAAGTAAATGAAGCATGGAAGAAAACGTGCAGGGTTCTCTTAGGGGATGAAATAGGAGAACTTAAAGAATTTGAAGATTATCTATCAAGATACACAGGTGGAAAAAATTTATGGATCAATAAGTCTGCAATATCTGGGAAAAATGTGGATCGTTTGATTTCAAAAGAATTCTGCAAAGGCGCAAAATTTATCAGATATGACGAGCAGGAGGAATACAATGAATTAATGTTAAAGGAAAAAATAGACATAAACAAAATCAAGGATTTGGATTCAATTGTAGAAAATCTTTCTGAAAAATTGTATTACACAGGGAGTGTAGTTCTTGGAAACTCAAAAAATATTATTGATTCAAATCAAATAGTGAACTCCTTTTTTATTTATAAGAGCGGAGTTATCATTGATAGTAAATACATGGCCTACTGCTTAAACGTGCGCAGAGGAGAGTATATGTTTGGCAGTTGGGGAACAGCTGTTAAATTTGGAATCAACTGCCAAATAGATCAATTTTGCAACCGCTGTATGGCGACTATAAGTTCGACCAACTGTTCTGACTGTTATTTCACAAGCAATGTTGAAAACTGCAACAATTTGATGTTTTCATTTAATCAAAGAAATAAACATGATATGATTGGAAACCGCGAACTTCCAAAAGAGAAGTATTTGAAATTAAAAGAAAAATTGGTAGGGGATATAAAAGAAACTTTGAAAGCTAAAAAAACACTCCCAAGCGTATTGGAATTAGGTGATGTAAAATGAACAATTTGATAGAAAAAATGTTTGGGGCAACAACTCATATATTATTCGGAAAAAAATTGACGGGAGTAGAAGAGTATGAAAATTGGCTGACAAGACATGTTACAAAAAATCACTCAAAAAAATCTGTTGTCAGTGAAAAAAAAGTTTATCTTTTAGATGGAAAAACTTTTGAAACACAAGAATCAAATGGATTCAGTCCTGTTTACACTGAAGCTGAAAAATGTTATATCAACATAACTGAAGCACCTGAGCTTGGCAATAAAAAATTGGAAATTTCGGAAATAGAAAATCTGGCCATGGAAAGCATTGGACAAGAAATAAAAAAAATAAGATACACATGTTTTGAGATTAGGCAGGGGCCCGAATACGGTCCTGAAAATGTACATATATATTTATGGTCGTCAAATTGTCATGAAGGATCTTATTATAGTTACAGCAAAAATTGTGCGTATTGTTTCTTTCCAAGAGAATGCGAAAATTGTTTTGGCTCACAGCAGTTATATCAGTCTTCATTCAGCATAAAATGCTATGGTTCAACAAAACTTATTCGCTGTTTTGAAGTTGCAGAGTCAAACAACTGCAGAGATTGTTATTTCTGTTATAATAGTGAAAACTTAGAAGAATGTATGTTTTGTTTTAACACAAAATCAAAAAAGTATGCTGTGGGGAATGTTGAAATTGGAAAAGAAGCATACCTAAAACTTAAAAGAACCATTATTGATAAAATAGCAAACAGTTTGGAAAAAAACAAAACACTTAAATGGGACATTTACAATATCGGTTGCACTGAAAAGGTGAACAAATGAACAACGGAAATGAAACGTATGACGCTGTAAATAAAGCATGGAAATCAACATGCAAATTACTGTTCGGCGGGGAGATTGGAAATTTGAAAGAGTATGAGAAATGGCTGAGCGAGCATGTTGAGCCGATCCGGAAAGAAAAGGATAGCAACAGCAAGGATGTTTATCTTGCAATCCAGGATTACTGTTCTTCGGCAAAGTTTACCAACATGGCAGATGTCAATTTTTGGGCAAAGTTCACCCCCCTAGACATAAACCAGATTAAGGATATAGATTCCATTGTTGATGCTGTGCATGATAGAACCGGCTATACCGGCAGTGTTGTGTTGGGCAATTCCAAAGCTGTCAACAGAAGCTCCAACGTAACCGACAGTTTCAACGTATACGATGCAGCAAAGGTTTCCGACTCAAAGAATATCGCATATGCTAACCTTATCAGGTATGACGAAAACGTGTTCGGCATATTTGAAGCCGGCGAGTCAGGCCACCTGATCAGGTGCGACATGTCCTGGCGCCTAAAAAGAGGATTCAACACTTTCATGACGTTTGAGAGTCAGGACTGCTATTACACAGTGCGCACAAGCAACTGCAGCGACTGCATGTTTTCGTTCGGCATCAACAGCAAGAAGTATGCAATCGGAAACCTAGAGTTACCAAAGGACAAGTATTTACAGCTAAAGGCAAAACTGCTTGCAGAAATCCGCGAGAAACTAAAACGTGACAAGCGCATTTTTTCGGTTTTGGACATCATTGCAAACGCAGGCACGCCTACAATTAAACTGGCACCGAATGCCAACAAGCCAAGGTTTGACATAAAACCAATAAATGATGCATTCAACCAGACCACATCTATTGTCTTTGGGACCAAGCTCGGAGATATTAACCAGTATTCAAAATACCTACTGAAGCACATAGACCCAACCTACACCTTGAAATCACCCCTGAGTGACGAGGTTATCTATGCACCCGGGTGCCTTTACAAATTCAAGGACATCCACCACGGTCTTGAAAAGAGGATAATCCCCGAGGAAGAGATCCTCCAGATAGGCAACACTTCCGTGGACGAGGATGACATCAAAAACATTTCTATTGACCTGGGCACCATATCAAAAGCATTGTCCAAGATTGCATTTTGCACCATGGATGCCAAGCCAGGCAACAATATCAATGTCAGCGAGGCAGCAATAATGGCTGATGCCATTGACTGCTACCACGGCTATGACTTCACAAAATCTAAAAGGTGTGCATATGACTTCTGGCCGAGGAACTCGGAATATGTCTTCGGGTCTTCTGTGACCTGGAGTTCGCAATTCTGCCTCAACTGCTATTATTCTAAGAAACTCACAAGATGCTTCCAGGTTGACTCATGCGATAATTGTTCAGACCTTTATTACTCGCACAACTGCGAAAACGTGCACGACTCAATGTTCTGTTTTAATGTTAAAAACCTTCGAAATGCGATTGGCAATGCAGTGCTCCCGTCTGAGGAATACAAAAAAATAAAGCAGATGGTTCTAGCACAGATTGCAGATGAACTGGAAACAAAAAAAGATTTGAAGTGGGACATTTACAATATTGGTTGCGCAAAATCAAAGTGATGAAAATGGAATATGGTTCAGAAATAAATGAGGCGTGGAAGAAAACGTGCAAAATACTTCTGGGAGAGGATATAGGGGACATCAAAGAATACAAAACGTTCCTACATAACATTGGTTGCGACCCTCTAATTAAGGTCCCTTCACAAATATCAAACAAAGAAGTTCATATCGCAACAAACAAATATTTCTGCAAAAAAGCCAAATTCATTTCAAATGATGAGAGAGAAATGTATGATGGTAAAATGCGCGACTTAAAAATTGATTTGAATAATTTAAAGGACATTGATTCTCTAGTCAATGAAGTAAGCGAGCATTTCTATTATGCAGGGGATATAATTTTAGGAAACTCCAAAAACATAATTCGTTCAAACAAAATAACCAACTGCTTTAATGTTTATGACTCTGTGTTGTTAAATGAATGCAAATATATCGCTTTTTGTACGAATACTAGAGATAGTGAATATGTTTTTGGGCATATTGGATCTTCAGAACTAAAATTTTGTATAGGGGGTTTTGATAATTTGAGAATCGCAAGATCGTTTGAAACGATTGCATCAATCCATTCATCAGACTGCCTTTACTCGGCAAATATCATAGGATGTAATGACTGTGTATTCAGTTTCAATCAAAGAAACAAACAACATCTTGTGGGAAACAATTCACTTAGCAAAGAAAAATATCGCCAAATAAAAGAAAAATTGGTTGAGGATGTTAAAGAAATAATGAAAACAAAAAAAGAGTTCCCTACTTTAGTTGATATAATGGGTGATTAGATGAGTAAAGCGATAGAAGAAGGATTCCAAGTTGCAACTAAGTTACTGCTAGGTAAAGAATTAACAAACATAGATGGATATGCCGTATGGCTAAAAAGACATGTTCCTTTTCCTGTGGCTGAAAAATCAATGGTCAGCAACGAAAAAGTTTATTATATTGGGAAAGATGATTACAACAGGGACTGTTTGAAAGTTTGGTGGAATACATTTGCAAAACTTCACGGTAATTTAATTACACTTAAAGAAGCAGAAGAACATAAAAATTTGAAAATTTCTGATGAAGATTTAAACGATTTATCATTGTCAAACGCAAAAGAAAAAATAAAAAAAATTAAATTTATATCAAGAGATGCTAGAATCGAACCAAGTATAGATCTGGAAGATGTAGTTTATTATGCAGAAGCAATGCACTGTTCGCACGGGATATACTATACATACAGCAAATACTGTTCATACTGCTGTTTCCCAAGAAAAAGCGAATATGCATACGGCAGTTGGACATTGTTAAATTCCAAATTCTGCATAAACTGTTATGAATCCTCAAAACTAACTAGATGTTTTGAAGTTGCAGAGTCAACCAACTGCCAGGACTGTTATTTTTGCTACAACAGTGAAAACTTGGACAACTGCATGTTCTGTTCAAATGCAACATCAAAAAGATATGCAATTGGGAATGTTGAAATTGGGAAAGAAAAGTACACTGAACTTAAAAATAAAATATTGGAAAGCATTAATGAAGAACTAGAAAAGAAAAAAGATTTGAAGTGGGATATTTACAATATTGGGTGTTATGATGGATGAAACATATGAAAAACTAAATAGGGAATGGAAATCAACATGTAAATTACTGTTCGGCGGGGAGATTGGAAATTTGAACGATTACAAATCATGGTTAAAAACATATTATGGAGATTCCAAGATTGAAAAATCAGCCATATCTAAAAAAGAAATTCACTTTTCTTCAGATGAATATTGCAAAAAGGCAAAATATCTCTCACTAGAGGAAGTTGATTTTAACAAAAAATATGATCCGCTTAACATAAACGAGCTTAAGGATATTGACTCTATTGTTGAAGCTGTTCAAGATAGAATCTACTATACCGGGGGAGCAGTTTTAGGAAGTTCACAGGCTGTGGAGACAAGTTCTGACGTGTCGGACAGCCATTATATTTACAATTCAGATATTGTCGCCGATTCCAAATATATTGGATTTTCCAAAAACATTAGGTCCGGAGAGTATCTTTTTGGAGTAAATGTTAGTGGGGCAAGTTCATATGCCATAAGAATCGTTTACTGCTCAAGAACAAAACGCTGTTTCGAAACATATGGTGGGTGGTACGCTTCAGATTGCTATTACACATCCAACATTTCAGACTGCTCAAACTGTATGTTTTCGTTTGGATTAGTTAACAAATCATACTGCATAGGGAATCTTCAGCTATCAAAAGATGAATACACAAAAATAAAAAATAAACTTTTGGAGGATATGCGTGAAAAACTAAAAAAAGAAAAGAAACTGTTTTCTTTATTTGATGTAATCGAGAAAAGTGGAAAGCCAGATATAAACTTAAAACTGCCGACACTTAAGAACGAGGAATTCGATAAAAAAGAAATTGAGAAAGGGTTTTCTAGTACAACATCTATACTTTTTGGCAAACCTTTGGGAGGAGTTGATGGCTATCAAAAATTCCTTGAAAAACATGTGCCATCTATTCGCTTATCAAAATCCTGTTTAACTGGAAATAAAGTTGTCGAACCAGGATATATTTTTGAAAGCATTATTGGAGAACAAAAAGTGAGAGACAGAATTATAACATCAAATGAAATTTCAACAGTTGGAGAAACCCAGCAGATAGATAAATCTGATTTAAACAAAATAAGATGGGATTTGGACAGTCTTTCAGATGTATTACAAAAAGTAGTGTTTATCTCCCCAGACCTCTTGAATGTTGGCCAGACAAAAAATTTATTTGATGTGGTGGGAGTTGGAGAAGGAACATCCAATTGTTATAAATCCGGATTGGGGGGACTGGGGAAATATTGGGCATTCAGCCATTGGACTTCACGATCCAGTTATATGTACGGGGCACTGTTAACTTGGTACTCATCTTTCTGCATCAAAACATACAACTCAAAAAAACTTACACGCTGTTTTGAAGTTGATGCATCAGAAAATTGTTCAGACCTTTATTACTCGCACAACTGCGAAAATGTGCATGATAGTATGTTCTGTTTTAATGTTAAAAATCTTCGAAATGCGATTGGTAATGCACCTTTACCCTCAACAGATTATAAGAAAATTAAAATCAATATTTTGACCCAAATTGCTGACGAACTAGAAAAGAAAAAGGATTTGAAGTGGGACATTTACAACATTGGGTGTGTGGAACCTATTTGATGACTTTATCTGCTCCAACTGCTAAATAATATCCTCCTATGGCTGTAACAAATTGCAAACCGCCCATGGCAATCAAAAATGATTCTGGAAAGTTAAACATATATACCATTACCAAAGCAACTGAAAACAGGAATCCTGCTTTAATCAATGGCAAAACAAATGAAGTTATTATTGTGTTTAATTGTTTTTCAAATATGAGATATTTGTATCCTAAAACAAAAATCACATTAGAGACCCATATAAAAGGAATGAAATATATGAGGTACATCGTATTTACTCCAAATAACAAGCCTGCTGATAAAGCACCCAAAGAAGGTAACAAAATCAAAGGAAGTGTTTTAACAAATTTAGAGTGAATGGCAAATCTGATTAAAAAAGCATTAACCAAAATTCCTATCAACCACTGTGGATGACCAATTATAAAAGGCAAACCAAAACCTACAACTGAAAATAAAGCAAGTTCAACATAACTAAAAAAAGAATTGTATTGGTGTTTACATCTATCCCAAAACTTATTTTTTACAGCAACATATTCATATTCTTTTTCCATTTAATCACCTTTTTTATCGCAATTTTTATTGCTTAATTTATCCAACTCAATTTTACATATCATACACCCAATATGTAAAAGATCTTTTGATTTTCTGCATCCAGGTGCAGAGAGATATGTGTCATAAACTTTTTTTATCTCAGGATTAGACAATGGATCAGTATAAGTTTGTTTGTTCGCGTATTCTCTAAGTGATTTTGCACGCATTTTGTTTTTATCCATCGAAATAGGCAAGGGCTGGCCAGGACCTCCCAAACAACCATATGGACAAGCCATAACTTCAATTAAATGATATGTTTTTTTATCAGGATTTTTATTATCTTCTTCAATTTTCTTTAAAACTTTGACAAAATTATGTAAACCAAAAACTCTAACAACATTTATTTCTTGTCCACCGACATTAAAAGAATAATATCCAACTTCTTCATCATCTTCAATTTTGATTGAGGTTTCATTATCTCCGTATAATCTAAACATAGTGTTTACAACTGCTTCTGCAACCCCTCCAGTCACACCAAATTTTCTCCCGCCCTGAGAAGCTTCTCCTAAAAATTCATCAAAATCTGAATCATCCATTTTCATCAAATCGACGTTTTTTTCTTTAAGTAATTGGGCGATTTCTCTTGTTGTTAAAACTTTGTTTATCTCACAAACGCCTATTTCTGCATGCAGTTCTGCTTCTTTTTTCTTGGATATGCAAGGCATTATAGAGACCATTTTAATTTTTTCAGGGTCTGTTCCAGATTTTTCAGCAAAATAGGTTTTAGCTAGTGCACCTGTTGCAATTTGAGGGGCCATACATGTTGAAAGTTGATGCATTTTATCAGGAAAAAATTTTAATGCGTAAAGTTTCCAACCAATACAACAAGATGTAATCAAAGGAAAGGGCCCACCGTGCTCTATTCTTTCTTTAAATTCATGAGCTTCCTCTAATGCAACTATATCTGCACCAAAGCATGTGTCAAAAACATATTTGAATCCTAATTTTCTCAAAGCGCTTACTATTTTTTTTGTGACTTCCGTACCAGGTTCTAAACCAAATTCTTCGCCTATTGAAACTCTTACAGCAGGTGCAATTTGGGCAACAACTATATCATCGGATTTTAAATATTCTTTCACTTTTTCTATATCAGTCATGTTTCCAACATCTCGGGATTTATTTAAAAATGTTTGTTCTTTATTTATACAAAGATTAAAATGGATAAAGAAAGTTTAGAATTGGGAATTGGATTTCTTTTGCCAGAATCTCAGAAAATGGGGTATCAAACTTACTCAGAACTAAAAAAATTGATGAAAACAAAGACAGAACTTAACCCCTTTGTTGCTTTCCCAATGTTTGATTCTTTTACCAGCAAAATAGCTAAAGAAATTGGAAAAGATAAAACTGATTATAAAGTAATAAACGGCTACATAACTGGTGAGGGGCTATTGAACATTGACGGTTCAAAAATAATACAAAAAATGATAAAAGAAACTACAAAACTTGATATAAATATTTCTTTTCCTATCCCTCCCACAAATAACAGTTATGTTTTATGTATATCGAAAATATTGTTAAATTACAAAAATGATTTGGTTAGATCTGCAAAGGGTCTAGATAATAAAAAAATTATATACGATTGGTCGATAAATGAATATAAACTGAATGTTGGCGAAGTTGATAATTTAGAATCGCTTATAATTTATAAAGAAAATGATTTGGTTTTGGCACATAATAATTTGATTTTTGCTGAGGCAAATCAAGATCAAATTGAGTCAATAAATGAAAATATTAGAATGGTATGTAGTAAATTTCTAAAAATGATTGAATAAAGGTTTAAATTATTATTGTTTGATAAGAATGTAATATATGGACTATTTATTATCAATTAGCAAAGAATTAGAAGATTTGCTTGATTTTGTTAAAGATAAAAAGATTGGGGTTGGATTGAGCGGAGGAGTAGATAGTTCTGTTACTGCATTGATATTGAAAGATGCAGGGGCAAAAGTAACAGGGTATGTTATGAACAATATGGAAGAAGATGTTAAAAATGCCCGCCTTATCTCAGACCAATTGAAAATAAAGCTTGAAGTTGTTGATTTGAAAAAAGACTTTGAAAAAGAAGTAATTAGGTATTTTATAGAGGATTATGAAAACGGAAAAACCCCGAATCCTTGTGTTGTTTGTAATTGTAAAATTAAATTTGGAATTTTAATGGAGGAGGCTCTTAAGGATAATGATTTTTTTACAACAGGACATTATTTGAAAAAGGTGCGTACGCAAAATAAATTTAGTGTTGAAAGAGCTAAAGATATTAACAAAGATCAATCTTATGCATTAAGCATGTTGTCCCAAGAACAATTATCAAAATTATTGTTCCCTTTGGGTTATTTGACGAAAAATCAAGTGAGAGAGATAGCGAAAAAGAAAAATTTGGAAATAAGGCAAGAAAAAGAAAGTGTTGACTTATGTTTTACAGATGATAGAATTCGCTTTTTGAAAACAAATACAAAAAACATTAAAGGATTGATAAAAAATTCAAGAGGGGAAATTTTAGGAGAACATAAGGGAATTCAATATTACGCAATAGGACAAAGAAGAAGATTGGGCATTGATGAAGGTCCGTATTATGTCAAAAAAATTGATGCTGATAAAAACGAAATAATTGTTGGTAGATTTGATGATTTATATGAAACAGAATTTAGGGTTTCCAACGTTAATTGGCTTTTACCATATAAAAAAGATGTGTGCGTAATTGTGAGAAATAAGATGGAACCTCAGGAATGTGAAATTTTTGAAGAGGAAAATAAAATAAAAGTTAAGATGAAAAAGCCTATTTGGGCTCCTGCGCCCGGACAATTGGCAGTTTTTTATGATAATGATATTATAGTTGGGGGAGGATGGATTGTATGAGATGTAAAAAGTGTGTTTTAGAATCAACAGAGCGATTGCAAGATAGTTGTGGAGTAGTTGCAACTATAGGAAAAAATGCAGCTGAAAAAACATTTATGGCAATGGTTGGTGAACAAAACCGAGGCCAAGATAGTTGTGGAATAATAACGTTTGACACTGAAACAAAATTATTTTATCCAAAAAAAGGATACGGCCTTGTAACAGAAGTTTTCAAAAAACCAGGAGATTATGCAGATTTAAAAGGAGAGTATGCTGTAGGCCATGTTCGCTATCCAACTGTTGGATCAACTGGAGAACCTCAGCCCGTTGAAACAAATCACCCGATGCAAGGCATAGTTTTGGCACATAATGGAAATATTGCTAATCTAGCACAACTTAAAGCAGAACTTAGAAAACATGAATTCGGGTTTAAAACAGAAATTGATGCAGAAGTATTGTTGGGAAAGTTTGTCCAAGAATTGATGAGAACTTATCATGATTTTGAAGCCATAACAAGCTTGATGAATGATGTTGATGGAAGTTATTCGGTTGTTATGATTAATGGAAAAGGAAAATTATACGCGTTTAGAGATCCTTTGGGAATCAAACCATTAGTTTATGGAGAAAAAAATGGTACTTTCATGGTGGCAAGCGAAAGCTCTGCTTTGCAAACAGCAGGAATAAACTTGTTAGGCGACATACCTCCTGGCGCAGTTCTAGTTGCAGATAAAGAAGGGTATAATATAAAACAATTAATTGAAGCGCAATTAAATACTTGTGTTTTTGAGCACATTTATTTTGCAAATCCTCAGTCAGTTATTGATGGGATTGAGGTTGGTTCATTTAGAAAAAGACTTGGAAAGATATTGGGGGCGAGAATTAAAATTGAAGCCGATGTTGTTATGCCAGTCCCCTTCTCATCCAACCCTACTGCACAGGGATTTGCGAAAAGCTCGGAAATACCCTACAAAGAAGGATTAATAAAAAACCAATATGTGGGAAGAATTTTTATTAAAAAAAATGATGAAGAAAGAGAAATGGGAGTTAGACTTAAGTATAATATCGCTAAATCTGTTGTTGACAAAAAAAGAGTTGTTGTTGTTGATGATTCAATTGTTAGGGGAACAACAATGAAATATATTGTTAAATTGTTGTATGAAGCAGGGGCAAAAGAAGTGCATGTTATAATCGCTATGCCCATGATTATAGGACCTTGTTTTTATGGAGTTAATATAACATCATATACTGAACTTGTTGCGCATCAAAAAACAGCAGAACAGATAAATCATGAGATTATACAAGCAGATAGTTTGCATTTTTCAGATATTTCTGATTTGTATGAAGCAGGCAGAACCAAAGATTTTTGTGTAAGTTGTTTAACTGATGAATATCTAACAAAAGAGGGTCAGAGGCTATCCCAAATTCTAAAAGAAAATGGGGGAAAGATGGAAAGAAGACCTTGGGATGAGTAAGCTTAATAAATATATGATTCTCAATTTAAGTTATGCTCACTAAAAAATATCAGCCCTTAAGATTAAAAGATATTATTGGAAATACAAAATCAAGAGATGCTGTTAAAGCATGGGCTGAAAAATGGGAAGGGGGTGAAAAACAAAAACCCTTGCTCATTTGTGGACCTGCAGGAACCGGTAAAACAAGCACTGCTTATGCGATCGCAAAGGAAATGAACTGGTCAATTGTTGAAATAAATGCAGGTAATAAAAGAAATAAAGAAAATATGGAGTCTGTCGTAGGAGAAGGATCAACAATGTCCCTTTTTGGAGGGCATAGACTAATACTAATTGATGATGTTGACCAAATGAGTGGCAGAGAGGATAAAGGAGCAATGACTGCAATTACGAACATAATTAAAGAATCAAAAAATCCAGTTATTTTGACGGCATTGGATTTTTGGGATCAGAAAATATCGGCATTAAGAACAAAAGTGGAAAAAATTGAATATAAAAAAGTTAATTCTCGTTCTTTGGCAACCTATCTTCGCACCGTTGCTGAAAAAGAAGATATCCCTCTGAATGAACAAAGAATAGAACAGATAATAGAAAATGTAAATGGAGATGTTAGGGCAGGATTAAATGACCTGGAAAGTTTAACCTCGGAACAGCGAGATACGCAAATAAATGTTTTTGAAGTTGTTAGAACTATTTTCAAAAAAACAGATTACAAAAAAATAAGAGAATCTGTTTTCAACTCATCTGTAGATTATGATTTACTTTTGTTATGGATTATGGAAAACATTCCAAATGAATATGAAAAAAAGAGTGATGTGGCTGATGCATTTTATTATTTGTCACGAGCAGATATTTTTAGGGGTAGAATAGTTAGACAGCAGTACTGGGGTTATTTGAGATATGTATCTGATTTGATGTCCTGTGGAGTTGCGTCAGCCAAAAAAGAACCCTATTATAAATTTGTCAAATATAGTTTTCCCCACTATCTATCTTTGATGGCAAAAACAAAATCATCTAGGAGCACCATAAAATCAATTTGTAAAAAAATCGGTGCACAAACACATGATTCAATTAGAGATACTCAAAAAGAACTGTGGTTATATTCTTTGATGATAAAAAATAAATACAATTTAAATGAACTTTACGGATTGGAAAAGGAAGAAATAGAGATATTGAAAAAAATATAATTATCTCTTTTTAGATTTTTTTGTCTTTTTGGTTTTAGCAAGTTTTGAAGCTTTTTTTGGTTTTGATTCAATCTTTTTTGATTTATCTGGTTTTGAAGCTTTTTTTGGTTTTGATTCAATCTTTTTTGATTTGGCAGGTTTTGAAGCTTTTTTTGGTTTTGATTCAATCTTTTTTGATTTGGCAGGTTTTGAAGCTCTGTTATGCCTGCTCTCCCTAATCTCTTCAAGCTTGTTTCTATTTTTCTTTAATTTTTCAATAAGTCTTTGAACTTCATCAACATCTGAATTAGAAGTTTTTGTTACTAGAAAAGGTACAGAAGAGGTTGAAGATACTTCGAAACTAACAGTTTTATCCTCAATTTTGTCTTCCTTTTCTGGCTCATATGAAGGTTTATCTTGGCTGAATTCAGATGGAATGAAATAAACATCTGGTTCATCAACAGTTTTTCCAGTTTCGGTTTGGATGTCTACTTTTTCTGATTCTTCTTTTTCAGGAATGGGCAAAATTTCCTCTTTAATATCTGTATTTATGGAAAAAGAAGCAGGTTCTTCAAATAATTTCTTCTGTTCAAAATCTGTTTTGTTTTCACAAGGTTCTTCTTTTGAACCTATATAGTTTGATAAAAATTTAGTTTGTATTACGAATGCAATTACAGTTATTATCAACAAACCAAAAAGTACTAATCCGATCATAACAATTATATTACCTTCATCATCTGGGGGCGTGTCATCAACAATTGTAGATACTATCAAATCAACTTCTTCCAAAGGAGTTACATAAAAACTAGCAGTTGTGTCCCCTACTCCAACCATATAACTTCCTGCTTCCTCTGGAACAAAAACACCAACACCCATATCATCTGTTTTGATTTTAGATGTTAGAGAACCATGAGTGATTATTAATTCAATGTTTTTTACAACTTTATCATCTTCATCTGTAACAAAAATAAAAATTTCATTTCCGATAGTATTGTTTTCAGGAACTCTTATATTCAAAAGTTTGTTATCGGAATCAACAATTATATCAGATAATTCAGTTAATTCAATTTTCTTTTTGATTGTAAAAGTTATTATTTTTTCTTCGTGGGCACCAATATCTTTGAATTCCCATACATAATTGGAAATTGGTCGGGGATCAATATCCTCTGCTAATTTTAAAACATCAGAATTGATCTGTAAAGTCGCATATTTCTTGGGAATTGCGTTGTTTAATATTTTATATTGAACTTCGGTAGTATACTGTTCTGCGCGCATACCCTTTATAGGATCAAATCGCATTTCACTGATATGTGTTGTTGACCTTTCAACAACTAGCCCATCATAAACTTCTGAAATAGAACCTGCTAAACTTAATGTGAATAGCACAAGTAAAAAAAATGCAATATATTTCATATCTCCACCTCTATTATAGTTATGTATAAACAAAGTATATAAATGTTTCGGAAAGAAGTAATCTGTGGTTGCTAAAAAATATATTTTATGAAACACGTTTTAAACGTCATAAATTAAAGATTTTTAATTGAACTCTCCCACTCTTTGATTCTTTCACTTAAAAGAAAAGTTATTTCAATATATTTTGAATGGCGAATACATTTTTTACAGTCAGCAAGACTTCCGGTCGCAGTTATTATCTTGGCTGCTTGGTGCAATAAATGAGGGTGTGAATCTGGCATGTGTATGAACATTGAAATACATAGTTCCAAAGCATTTTTTTGTTTCCTTATTACCAATCCCAACAAATCACGGTTTTTCAGATCCTCGATAACACCTGTATACAATAGTCTAAGAGCATGTGCATATATGCCACTCGAATGAATCATTTCAACCAAGTTAGTTTGATTAGTAGAAGAAACTTTCCTAGACATTAAAACTTCAAATCTATCATTATCATTTCCACAAATTGAAACATAATCAACCAAAATTTTGTTTATAAGTGGAGGATAGCCTTCATTTTGTGTAATAATTTTCTTACATTCGTCTATATCCAAACATAAATGTATATCTCTTCTGAATTTTGCAAAAATGTTATCAAAATATATTTTTTCTCTGAGTCTACAAGTAGTGGTTGTTGAATTTTCATGCTCATTATATAATGCGCACAATACATTTAATTTGGTTCTAACGTCTCCTTCAACCAATATAATTTGCAATAAGGCTTCTCCCAAATCAGAAAATCCTTCATCAAAAAACATATGCAATGAAAAATTTGATGAAGCTATGCTTGAAGCCCGAGACAGGGGAAAATCATTTAACACCTTTGAAACTAGTATTTTTCTTGCTTTTTGATCAGAAACAGATGGTTTATCATTCGCCCCCCTGCGTGAGTTCAACGCACTAATCGCTTGGTCTGCAGTACCAAATTGATTAATAATTTTGGAATGTTTAATTTGCTTTCTCTCATCAACGTCATTTAAAAGTTTTGAAAGCGCCCTATCGGGACAGTGGATTTTTGAAGTTGCACTGGCATACATTTTTTTAAAAAAATTGCAAACTGGAGATCTATCAGTTATTGGAAGTTTTGTATCGATCCTTTTATTCAGTATTCCTTCTGGGGGTTGAGTGTGTAAGGGTTTCATCGTATCACCTATAGTTTTATATACGCGCAAATTTATAAAGTTATTGAAAAACTAACTTTGTGATTTTTCAACAAATTTGAAATAAACTCTTCTGTTGTTTTTTCCTTTATTTTCCATTTTTATTATTTCAATTTTTGGAATTTCTTTTAGATTTGCAACATGGCATCCACCGTCTGCCTGTGTGTCAATTTCCCCATTTTTGCCTATTGAAACAATACGCAAAGTTTGAATAGAAGGGGGAAAGGCTCCTGCAAGTTTTACCATTCCTGGTAGTTTCAGCGCTTCTTCGCGAAGCATGTAAGATATAGAAATAGGGTGATCATTCCCAAAAAAGGTGTTTGCTTTTTCAACCTGCTTTTCTAAAATTTCTTTATCAAAGGTTTCTAAATTAAAATCAAATCTTGTTTTTTCAAGCTCAATTTGGTTTCCGGTTATAAGTGCCCCAGTATCTGTGCTTAATGTTCCTGCGAACACGTGTGCCGCAGTATGATATTGCATTAACTTATATCTTCTTTCCCAATCAATTGTGCAATTAACTTGGTTGCCTTTTTGCAGAACAGTTTTATCAATATAGTGAACAATTTTTCCATCTTCTTTTTTTACTTTTGAAACTTTGTATTCTTGGCCTTCGCAAATAATTTTTCCTGTATCTGACGGAACACCGCCACCTTGTGGATAAAAAACTGTTTTATTTAAAACAATTTTATCATCTACAACTTCTTCAACTATTGCCTCACATTCCTTCAAATAACACTCATCCATATATAATAAATCCGTCATTAAATCACCTATAAAATATTCTAAAGATTAATAGTTTATAAATATTAGGTAATTTATATAAAATATGTTGCTTGCACCAATGGATGGATTCACTGATACTGCATTCAGAATTTTATGTCAAAAATGTAAAGCAGAATACTGTTACACTGAAATGATTTCAGTCAGCGGATTTGTTAGAAAAATTCCAAAGGCATTAGAAAAAGCTTATATCCCAAAAGAGGATAAATCTGGATTACAGTTTTTTGGATCTGATCCTGACGAATTCAAAAAGGCAGTTAAAATGATGGAAGAAAGTGAACTTTCTCCAAAATCAATTGATTTGAACTTGGGATGTCCTGTACAAAAAGTTGCTGTTATTGGTGCGGGTTCTGCTTTGATTGGAAAACCAAAAAAAGTTGAAAAAATCGTCAATGAATTAACAAAATCAAATCTGCCAATATCTGTGAAAATGAGACTTGGTAGAAAAAACCATGAATGGAAAAAGATATTGAGAATTCTGAATAATTTTAATTTACAACACCTAACTGTCCATCTTAGAACAGCTGAGCAAATGTATTCGGGAAATGCAAATTGGGACATTCTAGAAAAAATTGTTTCATCAAGCACAAACCCAATAATTGCCAATGGAGATATCAAAAATTTCGAAGATGCAAAAAAACTTATTGAGAGGGGTGCAAAAAACGTCATGATTGGCAGAGCTGCCCTAACTAATCCTTATGTTTTCTCAGGTGAAACAAATAATCATAAAAAAGCTCAGAAGTTTATCAAAGAATATATGAGAACAGCCAAAAAATACAAATGTTTTGATGAAACACAATTTAAAAGAATAAAAATGAAATTGTTGCATGGTTTTGAAGGTGCAAAAGAACTGCGCAAACAATTATAATTTCTTTATTTTCACTGTTAAAACTTTATTTTTCTTAACTTTTTTAATCTCAAATTTATAATTTTTAAAGATAAAAGTATCTCCTTTTTTAGGTATATCCCTCAATTTAAACATAACAAACTCCGCAACGTTCAAAACATCATCTGGCAGTTTTATATGAGTTTGGTCATTTAAATCGGAAACTGCCAAATCTCCTGCAACAATATACGCCTTGTCTTTTGTACGCCATATCTTTCTTTCCACAGTATCGAATTCATCATAAACCTCGCCAATAACTTCTTCCAAAATATCCTCCAGAGAAATCAAACCTATAACTGATGCATTTTCATCAATAACTAATGATAAAAGTTGTTTTTCATTTTTCATTTTTTCTATTACATCATTTAAAGGAGTGTATTTTGAAACAAACAAAGGTTTTCTAGCTAATTTTTTCAATTTTCTTTTTTCCCAGTTTTTAGTATGGATGATATTGAGTATGTCTCTCACATTTATTATGCCCGTAATTTTATCTGGATTTTTATTAAATATGGGTATACGAGAATACGAACGTTTTTCTTTTTTCATTAACTGTAGCAGATCTGAAACTGTTTTTAATTGATTTATCGCAAACATTTTATTACGGGGAACCATCACATTTTCTGCAGTTTTGTCATTAAGTTCCATCGCCCCTATCAAATAATCATGTTCTTCTTTTTGAATTTGACCCTCCATAACACCTATTTTTATCATTTCTTCTAATTCATCTTCAGTTATTGTGGGGGAAGATTTTACATTAAGATGTTCTCTGAAAAAATCAATCATTATTTTATATACAAAAACAATTGGCCATACCATTTTATACCATAAATAAAGTGTTCCTGCAATAGATATCAGATATTTATCCTTATAACTCGTTGCAAATATTTTAGGAATTATCTCACCGACAGTCAAGATCGTTAACGTCATCACACCTGTAACTATGGCAACGCCAAAATCTTTTGAAAATTCAAGCGCAATCTGGGTTGCAATAGCAGTTGCCCCAATGTTGACCAAATTATTTCCAATCAGTATAGAAATAATTACCTCATCCTGCTTTTCTTTTAATTTTTTTAAAAGTATGTTTGGTTTTTTGGTGTCGACCAAAGATATGATTTTGGCCTTGCTAGTACTCAATAGAGCGCTTTCGCTCGATGAGAAAAATGCAGATAAAAAAATGAAGATAATTAATAAAGCAAATGAAAGTATCATATACGTATAACTAAAAAAAACTTTATAAACTATCTGTTTTATTGAAATATTATGATAGTTGAAATATTAGTGGGTTTAAATGTTTTAATTCATATTTTACAATACACCATTCCAGGATTTACGGAATTGTTTATGTTTGATCCCTCAAGACCTTTTGAGATTTGGAGATTTTTTACATCAATGTTCCTTCATATTGGTTTTTTTCACCTATTTGTAAATATGTATGGTTTGTTTATTTTTGGCAAATCTGTTGAAAAAAAAACTAATCTTTTTGTTTTGTTTATTGTGTGCGGATTAGCAGGAAACTTGCTGTATTTGGCAATGGCACAAATGGGCGTTATAGGCATGATTCCTGCTGTGGGGGCTAGTGGAGCGGTTTATGGAATACTGGGCGCATTTGTTGTATTATATCCCGATGCAAAATTATACATGTTATTTTTTCCAGTCGGCCTAAGTGGAAAAACCGCAGCTATAATCTATGGGTTGTTTGAATTTGGAACTATGTTTTTAGACGATGGAATTGGACATGCAGCACATTTGGGAGGTTTGATAATTGGCTTTTTATTTGCTAAATTTTTAATTAAAAAAACTTTCGAATATTACCGACCATATGATACAATTTACCAATAAAAATAACACTAATTATAAAACTATCCCTAAATAATCCCATTTATGAAAAATAACATTTTTAGAAGTTTTTTGAAAAGAACAATACATAATGTTCGTTCTGAAAATGACCTACCTTACAAAGATTATAGATCTTTTCAAGAATATTCTGAAAAATTTAAAAACAATTTTGGATTCCCTTTAGAAATTATATTTTCACAATTCAAACCAGGGAGTGTGTGGGTTGATGCTTGTTGTGGCGAAGGAATTGCATTAAAAGAAGGTTGTAAAAAATTTGGGTTGGGGGGAATAGGCATAGATTTTAATGCAGATAATATGAAATTCAGAGATTTTGAATTGCGTTGGGGGAATATAGATGTATGCACCATCCCTAAAGCAGATATAATAACATGTTTTTTTGGTTTAAATTTTGTTGAAACTCCGGTTGAGGATATTATAAAAATGTATGACGCACTGAATGATGAAGGGATTTTGATATTCACATCATTTAATATTTTTGTCAGAGGAATAAAAACAAATATTCTAAATTGTAAAGAAATTGCAGAGCATATACAGAAACATGAGTTTGATTATTATACAAAATATAAAAAAACAAGGGGTAAACCAATTTGTTTACTAGTTAAAAAAGGTCCCCTAGAAATTAATATGGAAAACAAAACAAGCAGAAGAATTGCATATGAACCAGTATATTCTTACAATATAAGATTTTTACCAGATGAACTCGTTTTTTTTGAAATAGAAAAGTAAAACTATTTAAAATTATTCAACCACTCCTCTTCAGTGAAATGAAGTTTTCCAGGTATTATTAAAATAAAAGGGGGTTTTCCAACATTTTTTAAATTAGTTAATTTCCCAAACGTTAATTTTTGATCAGAATAACCTACTCGTGATAAAACAAGAGCCTTTAAATTGTTTAATAATGTTCCTTGTTCCTTGTTCTCCATTTTTTCAAATATTTCTTTTATAGTCTCAAAATCCATTGGTTCTTGATCTTTTAAATCAATAAAAAGAATTGTATGCAAACCAAGAGATTGATTTGAATTTATAACATTATAAGGAGTTGTGGGTTGGTAATTTTCATACCAAAAAGTTAATGTGGCAGATTTTCCAAATTTATATGTTTGCAAACCTGATTCTCCAATTGCTGCAGATAAAATTGAGCTCGAATGGATAATAGAATAAGGTATTTGTTTATTGATGCACGTCTGCAATAAAGAAATGTGTGTTGTGGCAACAAGCGGATCACCTCCAACAAGCAAAACAACTTTTTTTTGTTTCGCATCTTTTATAACCTCTGTTTCATCCTCTAAAATCTCCCTACCAAGTTTAATTATTTTTTTATTTAATTTTTCCTCAAGTCGATTTAAAACATCATCTTCAATTATATGCGTATACCGATCAACAAAAATAAAATCGGCTTGTTGCAATAGCTCATAACCTCTTAAGGATATGTCTTTTTCATCTTTCAAACCCATTCCAATAAGATATAGCATACAAACACCTTAGATTATGCTCCAACCATTATTCTGAGCATATTTCTAACGCCCGGTGCCAAACCAAGTGTCATTAAAACTGCGATAAAAAATAATGCGTCTTCTTTTGTAATTTTTTTCTCATCAACTATGATTTTTACTGCAATTGCAGAAATTAAAACTTTTAATGCAAAAAAAAGAATGTAACCATAATTATCTCCTAAAAAACCAGGTAAAACATGCTGTTCACCATAACATCTTCCCAAGAGTTTACATGCAGGTTCAAGCTTGTTGAACACATCAATTATAATAAATGTTCCTGCCCCATCGAGAGCATGCCCAAAAACACCCAACATATAATTCTTATCTTCTATATCTTTTTTCAAAACAAAATACACAAATAATGTTGCCAAAGATGCCAGTAAAATTATTGCCATTAAATATGCAGGATATGTTATTAAGGGTATTAAAATGATAAAATGAATGACCCAAAGAATTCCTCCAATCATCCACGCAGAAATCTTGAATTTTCTTTCTATGAGTATTGATATTAAGAATAAAAATGCTGTTAGTATATATATGCCAGGGGTTACAGTTATTGGAGAATAATTATAGATATTTGTTGATGCGATAAATTCATATAAGGGGGCAAAAAAACCTCCTGAAGCAATATATTCCCCTGCCCTCGATGTTCCACCAAAAATGTCATAACTATCCACAACAACTCTGAAAGTACTTCCAAAAAGAATAAAAGAAATTAAAGCAGTTAAAAATTTGTTGTCTATTTTATGGTTTTTTCTAAACCATTTATATAAAAAAAATAAAGCTACTAACGCTATGATTGCATAGGCAACAGTATTATATAGATTATATCCTTTATGGAGCCATAAATAATCCCAAAAATATGTTTTGATAAAATCAATCATAAAAAAATTTTAGCAGTAATAAGTTAAAAACATTTGTTTTTGTCATTGCGATGAAATTAAGCAAATTAAATTATAAAAAAGCCATACTGTTAATAAAGTATTAGTAAAAATAAAATGTGTGGAATTTTTAGATATAAGGATGGGGGCCCAAGCAATTACTATTCTGGCTATTTTGTTCACTGCATTAATTTGGTTAATTGTTTACAGTGTGAGAAAAAAATTAAACCTTCTAATGCCAATTGCAATACCTCTCATTTTGTGGTTTATTTTTGGAACCCTAGATATTACAACAACTGCGTTAGGGGTTGTGAACAATCCAATGAGAGAAGGCAATGTTGCCGCACGTTGGATTTTTGTTAATTTTGGGATTTGGGGGCCACCTCTTGCTTCATTTTTATGGATCAATCTATGGGTTGGATTTTGTGTTCTACTTGAAGAATGTTCAGAAAAATTTACAAAATATAAAAATTTAATCTTGAATATCAGATTAGTTGTTTATTATTCCCTTTTCTTTGGACATTTGATGGGTTTCATAAGTTGGTATGATATAACGCGTCCGCTGTTTTTATTTTTCCACAATATTGAAAACTCATTTACCCTAACAATTAATAACAATGGTATAATAAGTTTGTTTATTATTTTGATTGGAGGGGTGTTGACCATGGCCCATTTGGCTTTTTTTGAAATCGTCACTATTTTAAACATTGATTTTAAAATAAACAATAATGGCAATGAAACAATCAAAGAAAAAACTTCCAAAAAAAGAAGTTAAAACTCGTGATGTTAGACGACGAATCGAAGCAAGAGTTTTTGACAGGGAAACATTAAAGATACTGTCTACGTTTTTGGGAAAGCGACTTTTTGACAAAGTAGACTGTCCTGTTAAAATGGGGAAAGAAGCAAATGTCTTTCGAGGAGTTAAAATGAAAGATGAAAAACCTCTTAGATATTTTGCAGTTAAGATATACCGAATTGAAACAACTTCATTTAGAAGTATGCAGGATTATATAATTGGAGATCCGCGGTTTAAAAATATCAAAAAAACACAACACGAATTCATAAAAATATGGACAAGAAAAGAATATATAAACTTAAAAGCAGCATTTTTAGCAGGCGTTTCTGTTCCTGAACCAATCGCATATAAGAACAATGTTTTGATCATGAATTTTGTTGGTGAAAAAGGACTGCCGTTTCCCACTCTCAACTACTGCGATAAGAGTTATATGGAAGGATTGGGTTTGGATGTTGATGATTTTTTCAAAAAGGTTTTAGAGGATATTAAAAAAATGCATGAAATTGGTTTGGTTCATGCAGATTTAAGTGAGTATAATATTATTGTATCTAGGAAAGGCCCAGTCATAATAGATTTAAGTCAAACTGTATCATTAAAACATCCAAAAGCAAGAGAATTCTTGGAAAGAGACATGTTTAATTTCAGAAAAGTTTGTAAGAAATGGGGTGTCGATCTGGATAGGAGTATTGAAAAACTAATTGGAAAAGTAGAAACAGAATTATAAGTTTTTCTCTCCCCATATCATATATATTAGGGTGGAAATATGGCGAAAACTTTAGCTAATACTCAAACACTTGTTCAAGGAGCAAAAGGAGAAAATGTTAAATTAATGCAACAAAAATTAACTGATCTTGGTCCAGAATATGGATTGGGAAAAATTGATGGCATTTTTGGAAATAATACCCTTCAAGCGGTTAGAAAATTCAGAAGGGATTTTGGATTGGGCGGAGGAGATTATGTTGATTCGAAAATGCTGGCTGTACTCGAAATTGCATGGGTTCAAAAACAATTAGTATCTATTGGTTTGGATCTTGGAAAATTTGGTCCGAAAAAAGACGGTGTTGATGGCAGATTAGGAGAAGTGACAAAAAAAGGTATTAGGGTTTATTGTATCTTATTTAGATTGAATAATCAAAATGATGAAATTACTCCAGAATTAGTTTCATTTATGGACTCTGAATTAAAAAAACGAGAGGGCATACTTGCTTCTACTCCAAAAATCCAAACTCCACCAGAATCCCAAATAATTCGAGACATTGAAAAAAATTCAAAAAAGGATGTTGATGTTTGGACTCCTGACACTACGACATATATTTCAAAACTAGATAGAAAGAGCAGTATAAAACCAACTACAATATGTGAGGCAGTGCGAGAAGCAGCAGATGCAATGGATGTGCCCGCAGAAATAATGCTTGCATTGATACTGACTGAAAATATGGACGTTTCAAATAATTTAAATATGGAACTTAAACATCTTTACACAACAGGAAAAAAGTTGTGGAAAATGGGGGGCCATAACGAAGTCGGGCCCACACAGATTAGACCTGAAACCATAAGTCTTGTTTGTAAATTGAAAACCATACCTAATGATGTTCTGAATTTAAGATTTGCTAACAACATAGAAGATGAATGGAAGTTTTATATGTATGCCACTGCAGCATATATCAAATATATTGTTGACTGGAGAGAGAGCAGATTTAACGAACACTTGGATTTAACCAATCCCGAAGATGCTAAAAAATTATTTGCATATTGGAACAGGGGACACAACACTTCAAGAAAAAGTTCCTCTGCATACGCAAATCGTGCTTTTGACAATTATCAAATAATTAAAAATGATGATTTTGGAAGATATATGATGTAATTTTTGGTTGAAAAGAGAAGAGTTTATAAACTTATATTACCATAAATAATAACATGATTTCCCAAGAAAATCGGGTTAGAAAAATAGCCAAAATTAAAAGTAGTTGCGCTAAACTATTATTGACCGATGTTAAAGATATTGTTCCCTTTCTAAAAGCCAAAAATGAACCTGAAAAACCTGCTTTTTACAAACCATTGAAATTAAAAATTGAAAATGTTCCAACAATAGTTTATCCGTGTGGTGGGATTGAAGAACAATTTGACAGAACACAAAATGGAGTTATTGAAAAATATTTAATTGAACTTTTCAGAAAGAATGAAATAAAAAAAGCAGATTTTAATATAGTAATTCTTTGGAATACTACAAACACTATAATGTCAGATGTCTGGACATATGAACTTGATTGGGGATCTGGGGCTTTGACAGATACAAAAATATTTAGAAACTTTGATTTAACTACAGAAATGGGCACAGGGGCAGAAGATGGTTTAATTTTGTTAAGGAGGGAAGCTGAGTTAAGAAAAAAAAGGAAAAACATAACTAACTATTTTAATGGGGCAAGGCCGAAATTGCCAGACAAGCTAAACCCAACACAAGAATTTTATCAAACAGAGAAAAAAGAGAAATCAAAAGCATTTTTAGCTGACACCATAAGCACAACACTATTCAGTTCAGTTGCAGGGGCAGTTTTAGATGTTGTTTCAGGATCAACTTTATTCGGGCTATTAATAGCCAGGTTGTCTGCCGTAGCCACTAATTTAACCACTGGTGGGATATATGGTTGGTGGGAGGAAAAAGTATATAAAAAATTAAATATACAAAAAAATAGTTCAAAATTAAAAAAAGGATTTGCAGATTTGATAGCATTCAACAGTTTTCAAGTTCCAGTTTATGGCGCAATAAAAACTTTCAGCAACATTGTTTCAAAAGGAGAACTTTGTTTGAACGAATCATTAAAAGGGATGATTCTGTTAGGTGTTTTGTCACCGTTGATCGGCCCAGCATTGGGTTTGGCCATGAAAGAATTTAGAAAATTATTCAAGATAAAAACAGCAGAAGAAGGCGGAGAATACAATTAAATGTGCAGAGTTCCAGGTTTTCACAATTCAATTTTTATATTTTTCAAAAGAATTTCAAACTTATCATAACCTGCAGCAGAATTAAAATGGCCTGCACCTTCAACTAAAATCATGGGAACACCCAAATCAGATGTTAATTCTTCTGCTTTTTTCAAAGCAACATATGGATCGTTGTCTGAATGAAACACGTAAAACACTTCGCAGTTTTGCTTTATTTTTTCCCAATCAAAATCTTTTAGAAATGATTTATTGATTTCGTCAAATTTAGAGTTACCCAATTTTCCTGCAAACCCTGAAACAAAAAAACATGCTTTCACTTTTTTATTTGTTTTTTCTAAAATATTCAAAATAAATGGTACCCCTAAGCTGTGGGCAATTAAAATTGACCCTTCAATTTTATCTTCATAATCATTGAAAACATTAAGCCAACTCTCTAATGTTTGGTTCTCGGGAGTCGGAAACTTGGGAACAGAAACAGTACATCCTGTCTTTTCCAGTTCTTTTTTCAACCATGGAAACCAGTTCTCGTTCGGGTTGCCATAAGCTCCGTGAATAATTATTGCATTCAAAAAAATCACCTAAATATAATATAATGTTGCAACCATCGGAGAACTTAGAAGTTTAAAGATCTCCCATGTGAAAACAAAAGAAGTGACCAAAGCCAAAAATAAAGTAATTAGGAAATAAAAGAAAATTGTGTTTAATATTATTTCTGCTTTTTTAAGCTCAAAACTTGCTTGAGATATGATATCCTCATCAACTAAAGTTCGGCTCATAGAATTTATAGTATCCAATAATTGTGCATCCCTGTTAAGTTCGGTTTGTGGAACATAGTTGTGGTTATTGTTGAATTCTTGAAAAGGAACTTCATCAAAATGAGTAGTCGATAAAGCAGGAAATGTCATCAGCATTATAGTTGGAAAAACAATATAAAAACAAATACTGATTGCTATTAAAATCGCACCCAATCTCCGAGTCGGGAAAAATAATCTCAAAAACAAACCAATTGGAAACAATGTGGGAATTGCTAAAACTGCTATCATTTGCAGAATAACCTGTGTTAAAACTACAAGAGATTTTGTATTTAATGCAAGAGTTAAATGATTATTCATATAATCTATATAATACGTTAACGAATGAAAAGGTTGGGCAGAAATAACATCAAAATTCATGCCTAACTTGGATAAATACCCCAATATAAATTGAGTTTGGATTATGTTGAAAGATATATTATCTAAATAAAAAAGGGTTTTGTTACACACACACATGCTCATATCAATTGCTTTGCTCGTATGAACTTCGCTACTAACAAAAGAAAACTCATCGCAAGAAAGATTTGTATATTCCGTATAAACCGCATCAACTGTTGAGTCAATCCCTTGGATAAGGGAAACCACTATTCCAATTAAAGCCAGTGTTATAAAAACCTGGAAAAGCTCTTCTTTTCCAAAATCAGTAATTCTCTTGCTTTTTAACGCAATACCCAAACCAATAGCAATCGCTGCGATAGTTATTGCAAGTGTAGCTACAAGTGCAGTATTGCTAAAAATCCCTGCCCCCATTAGTATATCGCTCATTTAATCACTGCGCATCAGGAACTGGATTCGCTATGAAAGGGGTTTGGGGAGGAGTAGGGGCAGGTGATGTTCCTTGATTTGCCTGAACATCTGAAGTTGACTTAAACATATCCCCCGAGAAATCAATTATTAATCCCGAAACTCCGATGATTGCTGCAATAACTATCCCTCCAATAACAAGACCAACAGCAGTAGATTCCCATTTACCGCGAACTTCTGCAGGTTGCATTTGACTTATGCCATATACTATAGCGCCTATGATAACTAAAATTGCTGCCAAAGTTGTTCCAACATTAATTAAAATTGATTTCCACTCGTTTAAAGCAGTTATGATGTAAGGCTGATCTCCAGATTGTGCGAAGCTTAAAGCAATGAATAACATAAATATTATGAACCATTTTTTCATATAATCACCATTTTTTATATTAAAAGTATATTTTTAAAGATTGCCATACCAAATTTTTATGATGGTAACTGAACTAAGAGTAGATTTGAGCTTGAAAGAAAACTTGGAAAAGTTATATGAAAGACGTAAAAAACTTAAAAAAAAGCTTGAAAGAATGAGTAAAACTATTTCTGATACTCAAAAAAGACTTGAAAAAGAAAATAAAAATCAAGATAAAATAAATGAAGAAACAGAATTAAAGATAAAAAGGGCCCAGCGTGAAAAATCATGGTATGAGAAATTTAATTGGTTCATAACATCAGAAGGAAAACTGGCAGTGGGGGGAAAAGATGCACAACAAAATGATATTTTATACTCAAAATACTTTGAGGATAATGATTTATTTTTTCATGCAGAAATAAAAGGTGCGTCAGCAGTGATTTTGAAAAATGGTGTGAATGCAAGTGAAAGAGAATTATATGAAACTGCCCAGTTTGCTGCATGTTATTCAAAAGCATGGGTTTCGGGATTAGCCACTATAGACACTTATCACATGAGAAAAGACCAAGTTAGCAAACACACATCAGAGGGTTACACTGGAAAAGGAGGGTTTGCTTTAAAGGGTGAAAGAAAGTGGTATAAGAATATGGAACTTAAATTAACACTGTACGCAAAAGAAGTTGAGGGTGTTTTAATACTACATGTATTTCCTGGAGACCTGCAAACCAAACCTAAAATTGTAGTTGTGCCGGGTAAAAAAAAGAAGGGTGAAATCTCTAAAACAGTTTCTAAACTTTTAAAAGTTCATCCGGACGAAGTTATTATGATGCTTCCAGGAAACTCAGAGATGAAAATTTCAAGGTGAAAAAATGGATATTATCATAACTGGCGCAGCGGGGAATTTGGGACAAACTCTAATAACCAAGTTAGATAGAAAAATTGTTGGTATTGACAAGAAAAATTGTCCGAAAAATATCAAAGGCGTGGAATGGGTTAAATCGGATATCAATAATATTGATTTGTCAGTTTACAATAAACCTCTTGTGATACATACGGCTGCCTTAGTTGATTATTCTGCAAAATACAGTGATCTTTTTCAAATTAATGTTTTAGGTGTGAAGAGTGTTTTTGAACAGGTAGAAAAAGCAGGGGGCAAAATGATTTTCATAAGTTCAACAGCAGTTTATGGCAAAAAAAACTTAGTTTTGCCAGTAAAAGAAGAACACTCAAGAAATCCCACAGATAATTATGGACTAACTAAAATGTATGCAGAGGATATCGTTAGAGATAAATCTGTAATTTTGAGACCTTGTCCTATATACGGCCCCAGATTTACAAAAGGATATTTTAAAATTTTTGAATCCATAAAAAAAGAAAAAATGGTGCTTTTAGGAAATGGTGAAAACTATGTTCCAGTGATAAATTCTATGGACGTAGCAAATGCAATTGAATTGTTTATTAAAAAATATAAAATAGGGGTTTACAATGTATCCCCTGATAAAACTCTTACTCAAAAACAATTGTTCAATATCTGCGCCGAATATTTGAAGGTTAAAAAACCAGAAAAAAAATTTCCTGTTTGGCTAGCTAAAATACGATACATTTTTAATAAAGATATGAATGAATATGTTGATATGCTTTCCAGCAACAGATTGTACTCGAACAAAAAATTAAAAGATTTGGGATGGAAAGAAAAGACTAATATTGAAAACGGAATAAAAAAAATGATTGATATTTGGAGAGGATGATATGGGAAAAGTTGAAGAATATATACTTGAAAAAATAGATAATAAAGAAAAAATGTTGTTTTCATTAATTGATCCGGATGATTATAAAAGCTTGGATGATGCTGTTAAAACCGCTGTTGCATGTAATGAAGGGGGATCAGATATCATTTTAATTGGAGGGAGTATTGCAGTTCAGGGCGAGGAATTGGATCAGGTTGCTAAAGAAATAAAAAACAAAATATCTGTGCCCATGATTTTATTTCCTGGAAATATAAGTACGATAACTAAATATGCAGATGCGATTTATTTTATGTCACTATTAAATAGCAGAAATCCCTATTGGATTCAGCAAGCACAAACACTTGGTGCGCCAGTAATTAGAAAATATAATATTGAACCCCTGCCAGTTGGATACATTGTTGTTGAGCCAGGAGGAACTGTAGGCTGGGTGGGTGACGTCAATATGGTACCCAGAAACAAACCAAAAATTGCAGCTTCATTGGCCCTTGGTGCACAGTATGCAGGGTCTCGACTAATATTAACGGATGCAGGAAGCAACCCTCACGATCACATACCTGTTGAAATGGTTTCAGCGATAGCAAAAACAATTAGTGTTCCTTATGTTGTAGGTGGAGGAATAAGAACTGTTGATGATGTAAAAGAAATAACAGGGGCAGGGGCAGATGCTGTACAAATTGGCACTGCTTTTGAAAACAGTGATCCTGAAAAAGTAAAGAAAAAAGTTGAAGAATTTAAAAAGGTGTTAAAATTTGTATAACACAAAAATAGATTATGGAAGTGAATTGTTTAATGCCTCAAAACAAAATAATTTAAATTTTAGTTTGCCTCAGTTGAATTTTTTGCATCTGCATACGACTGAAAAAATAAGATTATCAGGATATACACCTCAAAATCCTCAAGAGCTAGCATTAGAAATAGTCAAAAAAGCGCTAAGTTTTAATGAGAATTTTTCCAATACTCTCAGAATTGCAAATGCTTTGCTGGCAAACACATACGATGCAGTAAAAAATGCCTACAAAAATAGAGGCATGATAGGAATAAACAACTTATTAGAATCCTCTGAAATTTTTGACAGAGAAACTCGATATATGAAAGATAATGCTGAAATAACTACCATAAATACACTTGCAGAATACTACAAAAATAATAATACTTATGGATTCAAATTGTTTTTAAGCACTAAAAACTATTCTTATACTGAATTTAATAATCTAGATGAAAAAACTAAAACCGCTTTTTATCAAGAATACGCAAAAAATAGATTCAATCTCTTGCTTGAAAAATATGATGCTTATGAAATATTTGAGGAATTTCCAGAAGAAATGCCTCAATTTTTTTTAAATCTGGAAACAAATCAAAATCCTCAAAAAATTGTTGGCGAATACAAACAAAAAGTATTGATCGCTAAAACTTTTGAAGAATTGTATAAACGTTTTGAAGCTGAAAAAGTTGGTATGAGTTTTGAAGCTTTTAAATATGGTTTAACGGTTTATTTGAACGCAAAAGAAAAAGGAATTTTGAACAGAACAGATGTTTTTACAATAATTGATTATAGTAAACCTTCTAATGAAAAAAGACTTTTTGTTTTGGACATGACTAATCACAAAGTTTTTTTAAGCGAGTTTGTGAGTCATGGAAAAGGCAATCCCAAAAATGGTTTTCCTCTCAACTCCAATGAAAAAGTGGAATATGTTGGTAATGAATATGGTTCAAATCTAAGCCCAGTTGGCCTTCATATAACTAAATATCCTGAAGAACATCAAGAAAAAGGGTTTATTCTCCGAGTCGAGGGTGTTGAAAAAGGTTACAATGAAGCAACTTTAAATCGAGGAGTATTTTTCCATGAATCCCCGTATTCATCAGAAGAATACATAAAAAGAAATAATTATGCCGGCAGAAGTTGGGGATGCTTTACAACTGACCCCAAAAAACATAGAGAAATTGTAGAATCGATAAGCGGAGGCAGCGGAGTCTTTGTTTATTTTGATGATGAAGATTATATTCAAAACTCTGTGTATATCAAAAACGAAGCCAAAGTACTTGAATTTGTAAAATTGTGAAAAAGTTTTTAAATCTGGACGTTTTTTTAAATATATGAAAAAAATAATGATATTGATGCTGGTGCTGGGAAGTTTTTATGCTTTTTCGCCAGAGCCCACTAATCCTTTGTTGATTGAAAAATGTGAAAGTACGGGTGGAACATTTCAAGAAAGTTATTTCACACCTGACTGTGGAATAGGCTGTCGAGCTATGCCAATGACACTAGCAGATTGTTATTGTCCTGATGGAAAGATTTATACAGATATTATAAATATCCCCAATTTTTCAGGATGTGATGGCTCAGAAGCTTTTTGTCATTATGACGATGATTGTATGCGAACAAACCAAGGAAACACATGTATAGAAGGTGTTTGTGCATATGTTCAACAGCCATGGAATCCATTAGAAGGGCTTTGTTTGAGTAGTGTGGCAGTAATAATTGGATTAGTCCTTGGAGTGAAATTTTAATCAAAACGTTTTTAAATGATTACAATATTATAAGATATGTTTTATTAATAATGAGAGGTGAAGAGAATGTATCCTGTTTCTCCACAAGCGTATGATCGTGCATTAACGTTATTTAGCCCGGATGGGAGATTATTCCAAGTAGAATATGCCAAAGAGGCTGTTAATAACGGCGCACCAGTAGTTGGTATGGCCTTCAAAAACGGTGTTCTTCTTGGAGGTTATAGAAGAATAAACAATAAATTAGTTGTTCCAGAATCTGTTAAAAAAATATTTATGATTGAACCCCATATATCTGTTGGAACATCAGGGTGGGTTGCCGATGCTAGAAGATTGATTGAATATGCACAAAGAAATGTTCAAAATTACAAAATGACATATAATGAGATTCCTACAGTAGAATATGTGTGTAGAGAAGTCAGCAATATTTTCCAAGCGTATACCCAATATGGCGGAACCAGACCTTTTGGAACTGCATTGCTGTTTGCAGGCATTGATGATAATGAAATGAAATTATTTGAAACAGATCCTAGTGGATCAATGATACAATATAATGCTGCGGCGATAGGTGCTGGAAGAGATAAAATTCTAGAACATTTGAATAAACATTATAAAAAAGATATGACTTTAGAAAACGCAATTAAATTGACTGAAAAAGTTTTAAGTATCAGTGAAGAAGATAAATATAATGAAAAAAATATTGAGATTTCATATGCAACAATTGATAATCCAAAATTTGTATATAAAAGTTAAATGAGAGGTGTACTTTTTTGTTAGACGATGCATTGATATTAAAATTCAAAAAAAATAACAATCGTTTTGAGATTTTTGTAGATAAAGATAAGGCATACCCCTACCATTGCGGGCAAATTAAGAGTATAAGGGATGTTTTAATAGCAGAAGACATTTTCAAAGATGCTAAAAAAGGCGAGAAATGGGATGAGAAAACATTGATTGATGCTTTTGAAACAAGCGATCCTTATAAGATTGCAGAGCATATTCTGAAAAATGGTGAAGTCCCTTTAACTACTGATCAAAGAAAAGAAAAAATCAAAGAAAAAACAAAACAAATATTAGAAACCATTAGAAGAGAAGCGATTGATCCACGAACAAACGCGCCGCACACTATGGTACGTTTGGAAAATGCTTTTGAACAGGCAAAAATTCACGTGGATCCCTTTAAACCTGTGGACCACCAAGTTGAAGAGGTTGTAAAACAGCTGAAATTTATACTTCCTTTAAAAATTGAAAATGTGGATATAGCAATAAGAATACCTGCACAATATGCCGCACAATCATATGGTATTATAAAGGATTATAACCCTAAAAAAGAAGAGTGGGGCAGTCAAGGTGATCTAATTGCTCTCGTTCAAATCCCTGCTGGCCTGCAAAATGAATTGTATTCTAAATTAAATTCAGTAACACAAGGGAATGCACAAACAAAAATCGTTTCAAAAACAAAATAATTAAGAGGTGAATAAATGGACGATACAATATTATTTCCGGGCGTTGAACTTGAAAAAACAATGTTTGGAAAACCATATACATATTCAGAAAATGATAAAGTTTATTCTGAAATTTTTGGCCTTCTTAGAGGAGACAGAATTGTTCCTTTGCAAGGCGCATACGAACCCATTGTAGGAGATAAAATAATTGGAGTTGTTAGTGAAGAAAGATTTTCAAGTTATAATATTTACATCAACACTGCTTACGATACAAGTCTCTCAACCAAAATGTGCAGACAAGAACTGTTTGTGGGTGATATGATAGAAGCAGAAGTTGAAAAGATAGATGAAACTAAAAGAATATATATGAAATATCCTAAAAAACTCCCTCACGGTTCAGTTATTGAAGTTCCTGCTGTTAAAATTCCTAGATTGATTGGAAAACAAATGTCTATGTTAAATTTAATTAAAGAAAAAACTGGCTGTGATGTTAAAGTAGGAAAAAACGGTTTGGTTTGGATTA
>Ga0334886_1000652_pt1 | contig 49523 bp, 33 predicted proteins | sample GraSluR1_MG_9_FD_207232 | JGI IMG/M metagenome (GOLD analysis project Ga0334886, IMG submission 207232) | Sludge microbial communities from methane-producing bioreactor in Wageningen University, Netherlands - Granular Sludge_27_06-R1 | ecosystem: Engineered > Bioreactor > Anaerobic >... | reverse complement strand
CGACGTGGCGGTGCATACGCTGGACGATGAGGCGTTAACCCACGGCGTGATGGGTTTGGGCGCGAGCGTCTTCGGGCAGGAGGGGGCGGAGATGACCTTCGACGACCTGCGCGTGTGGGAGCTCGGCAGGAGCATGCCGGGCGCGCCTGCGCTCACAGCGCCGCCGTCGCCCACCGCAGTCCCGGCGGCGACGGCCGCCTCGACCGCGGTCGCCGCCACGCCCACGCCAATGCCCACGCCAATGCCCACGGCGACGCCTACGCCCAGCCCTACCCCGACCCGGCCCCTCATGTTGGAAGACCTGCCCTTTGACTGGAGCGGGCTGGAGACGGCTTTTGTCATCTCCAACATCCGCCTGATTGAGCGTAAGCAGCCCAGTTCGGAGGCGACGTATGCGGCGGTGACCTTCGACGTGAAGGCCAAGACGGACCTGGGCATCTTCGTCTACATGGCGAATTTCTATGAGGAGAACGGCGACGTGTTGGTCAATGCCGACGTGAAATTCACCCTGGACGCGGCGTCGTATGGGTTGCTCGATGCCATAGGCGGGTGGAATACGGGCGCCTATGGCAAGGCCGAACTGCTGTTGCCCGGCAGCCTGTCGCGCGTGGAGAGAATCGGCTTCGTGCGCGCTTTTTAACCGGCAAGGAGGATAGCGATGGTGCGGTTGCTCTTGGCGCTTCCGGTCCTGGCGGGGTTGGTCTTGGGCAGCGTCCAGGCCGCGGAGCCGGCCGATCCCTGGCTGGAGAGCGTGGCCGCGCTGGCAGAGCTAGTCCCGGCGGAGTTCCCGCCGTTCACCGGCTTGTCGCCTGCGCCGGACGCAATGCAGAGCGGCGAGCTGTTGTTCAGCGATGACTTCAGCGAGGACACGGGGCGCTGGTCGCTCGGGCCAGGCGATGAGGGGGCGGGCGCGTACGTGGACGGCGCGTATCTGATCACGCCTCCGCTCAGCCTGCGCGTGTTGAGCCTGAGCGACTGGGAGGGCGGCGACTTCATGGCTGAAGCGGATGCGGCGCGCGTCGCCGGCGCGGAGTATGGTTTTGCCGCGGGGCTGGTCTTTCGCTATGCGGATGAAGACAACTACTATTGCTTTGAGGCGGGGGCGGACGGGCGCTATTGGCTGAACAAGCGGGTGGAGGGCGAGAGCAGTACGTTGGCGGAGCCGACGGAATCGCCGCTGATCCCTCTGGGCGAGGACTTTGCGGTGCGGCTGGGCGTGCTGGCACGCGGCGAGCGCTTGACGCTGCTTCTCAACGGGACGGCAGTGCACACGGTGGAGGACGGCGCTTTGGCGAGCGGCGCGTTTGGGCTGGCGGCGCGTTCGCCGCGACGCCAATGCTTCGGGCTGGATTGCGTGAACCCATCGCCGGCGGCTATCGCCTTCGACAACGTGGCGGTGCGGACCGCGCCCCAAGAGCTTCCGGGGGCGGGGCCGGTCCCAGCCGAGACGCCGCCTGCAATTGAAGCGACGCCTACTGCCACGGCGACGCCCGCAGGTGAAGGGCTGCCGCCTACGCCGGATTCGCTCTCTATCGACTGGTCGTCGCTGCACGAGGAGTTCAACATCAGCAACCTTCGCGTGGAGGAGGTGTTGGAGGCGAACATGGCCGTGCCCGCCCTGTTTGTGCTGTTTGAGTTTGAGGCGGTGCGAGATGTAGGGCTAGTAGACTATGTTGCGGCGTTCATCAACGTGCAGAACAAGGTGATCTCGGCGGCTTCGGTCGAGTTCCGCCCCGATCTCACACAGCCGTCGGTGTACTACGATGCGTTAGGCGGCTGGAAAGCAGGCGTGCGGGGCAGCGCGCGTTTCCGACTGCTGGATGATATGTCGAAGGCCGCGCGCATCCGGCTGGTGCGCAACCGGTGAGGGGGACGCCGGGCGTGCGCCAGGGATAGGGCGCTTACGAGCAAGCTGACTCGTGACGCATGACTTGAAACAGAGAAACGGAGTTTCTGCGCAGAAACTCCGTTTCTTTTTGCCGAAATCTGTAACCCTTTTTCTGAAATTGGCGCTTGATCTGCCGCGGTTTGTGTGATAGCATACGGTTGCATGCATACGGTTGTACGACGCCGCATGCAGCAACAGCCCGCATTTCCCGGATTTGGATAAGCCTGTCTCTGTGCGTTCGTCGCTTACGGATTGAGCGTCTCCGCCTAAGCGCTGTCGCCTGTTAACCCGAAGCCGCACCAGTTTTACCCGCCCGTGCGCTTGGCGACGGCGCGTGGGTCGCCGCCCGAGCCTACCCGCCCCCCCAAAAGCGAAAATGACAAAACGACCCCGCAAATCGACCATCACCATGCACGACGTGGCGCGCCAGGCCGGCGTCTCGCAAAGCACGGTTTCGCGCGTGCTGAGCGGGGCGAAGGCGGACATTGCCATCACCGACGAGACGCGCCAGCGCGTGATGGCTGCGGTGCAGGAGCTCGGCTATCAGCCGAACCTGAACGCCAGCAGCCTGCGCGGCAAGAAGGCGCGCATGATCGCCGTCATGATCGCGGACATCGCCAACCCCTTCTATCACCCCATCGTGCGCGCCATCCAGGACGCGGCCAACCGGCATCTGTATGACGTGACGGTGAGCAACACCGACTATACGGCGGAGGGGGAGCGGCGTTTCCTGGAGGCGGTCATGCGCCGGCCCATCGACGGCATCATCATGGTGGTCTCGCATCTGACCGACGCCGAGGTGGGCGATCTGATGGAGCGCACCGGCGCGGCCATCGGCATCATCGGGCAGCGCATCACCCATCCGGCGGTCGACATTGCCTACAGCGACGACGGGCAGGCTATGCAGGAGGCGACGACCTGGCTGATTGAGGAGAAGGGACACCGGCGGGTCGGCTTTATCGGCATCCGCGAGAGCCTTTCGGCGCCGCGCCGTCTCAACGCCTACCGCAGCGGGCTGGAGCAGTGCGGCATCGCGCCGCGGCCGGAGTATGAGGCGGCGGGGGATTGGACGCCGGAGGGGGGGCACGCAGCCATGCACCAACTGCTGGCGCTGGATGAGCCGCCCACCGCGGTGCTGGCGTGCAACGATCTGATGGCGATCGGCGCCATGGGCGCGGCGCGCGAGCGGGGCGTGTGCATCCCGCGCGATGTGGCGTTGGTGGGGTTCGACGACGTGCCCGCGGCGTCGTGGCTGTCGCCGGCGCTGACGACGATAGCGCAGTACCCGTATGAGATGGGGGAGCGGTTGGCGGAAGCGCTGTTCGAACGCATCGTCGGCGGCGTGAAGGGACCGGGGCGGCGCTTCAAGGTTCCCTGCCGCCTGATAGAGCGTGAATCCACATAGCGTGTCGGTCTTTCCATTCGAGTGAATCCGTGATGGTCAACCATATGTAGAAAGGATGAAGAGCAATGCGTAAGGGTCATCTGTTGGTTACGTTGTTGATGTTGTTTGCCTTGCTGGCGAGCGCGTGCGCGGCCCCGGCAGCTCCTGCCGAAGCGCCGGCAGCGGCAGCCCCCGCCGCCGCCGCGCCGGAGATGGACACGACGGGGCTGAACCTCGAGGTCGCCGGCAACTTCTCGTACTGGAACGGCTTCACCTCCGGCGACCGCCCGGTGATGGAGGAGAACATCGCCGCGTTCGACGCCCTCTACCCCAACGTGTCGGTCAGCATGGACATCCAGCCGTGGGATTCGCTGCTGAGCAAGCTGCTGCCGTCGCTGCGTTCGGGCAGCGACCCGGACCTGGTGACGCTGGATGCCAGCCTGATCGCCCAATACGTGAAGGCCGACGCGCTGATGCCGGTGGACGATCTGTGGACCGAGGACGGTCTGGACCCGGCCCTGTTCTCCGAGGGCATTCAGAACGCCATGACGGTGGACGGTGAGAAGTACGGCGCGCCGGTGATCTACTTCACGACGCTGCTCTACATGAACAACGCCATGTTTGAGGAAGCGGGCTTGCCCGCCACCTGCCCGGCGGACTGGGACGAGTGGATCGACGCGCTGCTCACGCTGACGGTGGACGAAGACGGCGACGGCACGCCGGAGCAGTACGGCATGTCGTGGGGCGACCACGCCGCGGTCTCGATCTGGCCGTCGCTGGTGTGGAGCAACGGCGGCGACTTCGTCAACGCCGACGCCACGCAGTCGATGCTGGACGACCCCAAGACGATCGAGGCCGTGCAGAAGTGGGGCGACCTGATCAGCCAGGACAAGATCCTCGGCCTCGGCTTGGCAGGCGACGAGGCTGACGTCCTCTTCCAGACGGGCAAGGCGGCCATGACGGTGAGCGGGCCGTGGGTGACCACGCTCTTCACCGACGCGGGCCTCGACTACCAGATCTGCATGATGCCGGCGGGGCCGGCGGGCGCCTTTACGCAGGGCGCAGGCGTCTTCTTCACGGTCAACAAGAACACCCAGGCCAAGGAAGCCGTCTACGAACTGATGAAGTTCTGGCAGTCGGATTGGGCGCAGCTCAACTGGTCCGCCAAGACCGGCTTCCCGCCCACGCGCCTCGACTTGGCCGAGAACGAAGAGGTCATGAGCAACGCGCTCGTCAAGGCCTTTGCCGATTCGATGCCGTATGCGCGCACGTATCTGCCCGGCGTGGTGGAATACAGCAAGATCAACGACGACATCATCGTGCCGGCCATCCTCGAGGTGGCGCGCGGCAACATGACGGCTGAAGAGTCGTTGACGGCCGCCGCGGCGGAGATGAATAAGGTCCTGGCCGAGCAGTAGCCGGGATAGCGCTGCGTGTAGCTGCGTGAGGCGGCGCGCCGTCTCACGCAGCCTGCGTCTCACGGCGGAAGGAGTTACTCATGGCACAGGCGCATATGCCGGCCGGCGCGGGCAGGACGCGGCGGCCCCTGGTTAGCGCACAGGCGCGGGCGGCCTGGCTGTTTATGGCCCCTAGTCTCCTCCTGCTGATCGCCTTCGTCGTGATCCCCATCTTCCAGGCGGCGTGGATGGCGCTGCACGACTGGGAGCTGGCCGACCTCAACCCCGCCTTTATCGGCGTGAAGAACTTTGTCGACCTGATGGACGACGGGCGCTTTTGGAATGCGCTGCGCAACACGGCTGTGTATGCGGTGGGCGTTGTGCCGGGGCAGATCCTGCTGGCGCTGTTCTTCGCCGTGGTCCTCAATCTGCGCCTGCGCGGGCGCGTCTTTTTCCGCGGGCTGTTCTTCCTGCCCGTGCTCGTCTCCTTTGCCGTCGAGGCGATCGTATGGCGCTATCTGCTCGACCCGGACATCGGCTTCGTCGCCTACTACTCGCGCCTGGCGGGCTTGCCGCACATCCAATGGCTGCGCGACCCGGACTACGCCATGACGGCGGTGATCCTGATCAGCATCTGGCGCTGGTTCGGCTTTAACCTAGTGATCTTGCTGGCGGGCCTGCAAGGCATTTCGCAGAGCTATTATGAGGCGGCGGAGGTGGACGGGGCGAACAACGTACAGCAGTTCTGGCAGATCACGCTGCCGCTGCTGCGACCGTCGCTGCTGTTTGCGCTGGTCAACGCCGTGATTGCGGCGCTGCAAGCCTTCGACCAGATCTACGTGTTGACGCGCGGCGGGCCGATGTTCAGCACCGAGACGATCGTGGCCTACATCTACCGCCAGGGCTTCACCAACTTCGACATGGGCTATGCCAGCGCCGCGGCGCTGGTCCTGTTTCTGCTCATCTTTGTCGTGACGATCGCCCAGTTGCGGCTGCTGCGCTATCAGGAGGTCCCATGAATCGCGCTGCCGGCATCCATCGGGCGCGCCGCGGCGAGATTGCCGCGCCGGCGCGCCTGCTGCTCTATGTGCTGTTGATCGTCACGGCGCTGGCGGTGGCGATGCCCTTCGTCATCATGTTGTTCACCTCCTTCAAGATCAGGTCGGAGGTGTTCACCTTCCCGCCCTTGCTGATTCCGCAGACGTGGACGACCGACAACTACGTGCTGTTGTGGTCGCGCCTGCCCTTCGCCAAGCTCGTGCGCAACTCGCTGATCTATTCCTTTTCGATCACGCTCGCTTCGCTGTTGTTTGACTCGATGTGCGCCTATGCGCTGGCGCGGCTGAATTTTCGCGGGCGCAACGTCATGTTCATCGCCATCTTGGCGACGATGATGGTTCCGGCGCAGGTGACGCTGGTGCCGCTCTTCTTCAACCTGTTCGAGATCGGCTGGATCAACACCTTCCAGGGGCTGATCGTGCCGCGCATGACCAGCGCCTTCGGCATCTTCCTGCTGCGCCAGTTCTTCGTCAGCATCCCGATCGACTTGGAGGACGCGGCGCGCATCGACGGGGCGGGCGAGTTCCGCATCTACTGGCAGATCGTGCTGCCGCTGTCGGGGCCGGCCATCGCCACGGTGTTCATCTTCCACTTCATGTACAATTGGAACGACTTCCTGTGGCCGCTGATCATCACCATGACGCAGGAGATGCGCACGCTGCCGACCGGGCTGGCGCTCTTCATGGGCGACCATAACATCGAATACGGGCTGCTGATGGCGGGCGCGACGCTGGCGGCGCTGCCGCTGATCATCGCCTTCCTATTTGCCCAACGCTATTTCGTGGCGGGCATCGCACTCACCGGAACAAAGGAGTAAATCTCTCGCTATGTCTGCTGTGCTTCCTGAATTTAGCTGGGGTCTTGGCATCGAGGACACCTTCATCCCCCAGACGCGGCCGGGCCTGCGCCCGCTGGACGAATACGAGTTGACGGCGCACTACCGGCTGTGGCGCGAGGACTTTGACCTGCTGGCCGAAGCGGGCGCGCAGCATGTGCGCTGGGGCGTGCCGTGGTACAAGGTCAATCCCGCGCCGGGGCAGTTCGACTGGTCGTGGATGGACGAGGCGCTCGATCACCTGGTGAACAAGGTCGGCTGCATCCCCATCATCGACCTGATGCACTACGGCACGCCGCTGTGGATGGAGAACGCCTTCATTAACCACGCATACGCCGAGCGCAACGCCGAGTACGCCTTTGCCTTTGCCGAACGCTACCGCGACCTGGTGCGCTATTACACGCCGCTCAACGAGCCGATGGTGAATGCGCTCTTCTGCGGGCGGCTGGGGCAGTGGCCGCCGCACCTGGAAGGCGACGACGGCTACGTCAAGGTGATGCTGCCGGTCTGTCGCGGCGTGGCGTTGACGGAAAAGGCGCTGCGCACGGCCAACGCCGACGCCGTCATCGTGCAGGTGGAGGCGGTCGAGTATCATCACAGCCCGGAGCCCGACCTAGCCGAGCATGTGGAGATGGAGCAGGCGCACATCTTTCTGCCTTATGACCTCTTCACGGGGCGCGTGGGCGCGGGCCATCCGCTGCTGCCTTTCCTCGAGCGCAACGGCGCCGACGAGGGCGAGCTGCGCTGGCTCCAGGAACACCCGATCCGGGTCGACATCTTCGGCGTCAACTACTATGCGGTTTCGGGCGGGATGTGGCGCAAGGGCGACGATGGGCAACCGGCCTACACGCGCGGCGTCACTAGCGCGCAGTTGGGCAATGTGCTGCGCATGGTGTGGGAACGCTACGGGCTGCCCATGATCCTGACGGAGACGGCGGCGACGGGCAGCATCGAGGCGCGCATGCGCTGGATGGACGAGACCGTGGCGCAGGTGCGCCAGGCGCAGGCGGACGGCATCCCGCTGCACGGCTATACGTGGTGGCCGCTTTTCGACATGATCGAGTGGGATTACCGGCTGGAGAGCGGGCCGCTCTTCCGCTATAACATGCCGGTGGGGCTGTGGGCGAACAAGTTCAAGGTGACGGGCGCGCTCAACGCCTGGGCGATGGACGAGGACGGGGCCGGGCAGTGGGGCCCGCACTACGCCGGGCTGGACGAACTGACGCGCGAGCGCACGCCGCTGGTTGACCATTTCCGCGCCTACGCCACAGGCTTGCGCTAGGCGTGACGCGTGGCGTGTGATGGAAGGAGGGCAACCACAAGGGTGGGCAACCACAAGGGTTGCCCCTACGACGGTGATCTCTGGGGGTTCGTGTAGCATATCTGCCGGCAAGGGGAGAGCGCGGAGTGTCTGCGCAGACATTCCGCGTCTTTCTTTGTCCTATTTCGTTCTTGTTTCGTTCTTGCGTGGGCGACGGCTATCGCAACAACTGCGCTCGGCGGCAAACGGACTGTAAGCGGGCGCGGGCGCCGGGATCGCCCTCAGCGGCGGAAAGCGCCAGCGCCGCCTCGAAGTTGGCATGCTCCTGTTGTACATGCCTGCGCCAAGCTTCGCCTTGCGGCCCGTCCCACCCGGCCAGCGCGCGCGCCGCCAGTCCGGCGTAGTAGTCCACGTACCGCCGGCGGGTCGCCTTGTGGGCATTCGCATCCAGCGCCAGTTTTTCCTGCGCATACTGGCGCAGCAGGTTGTGTAGCCGGAACCTCCCCGGCGACGCCCTGCCCAACAGCGCCTTTTCTACAAACCCCCGAAATAGACAGCCGGCGCTGAGCGCCGGCCGGTCCTCGTCCACGCCGTGCCTGCAATGCGCCGTGCAGGAGTTCCCCACTACCGCCCGCGCCGCGGCATGGTTGAATTCCCCGCGGAACACCGACAAGCATGCAAACGCAGATTGCTCCTCTTGGCTGAGCAGGCTCCAACCGTGGTCGAAGGCCGCGCGCATGCTTCGCTGCCGGTCCGGGAGGTCCCGCCACGCGGTCGCCAGGAAATCCAGACCGGCGTCGATGGCGTCTGCGATCTCTGCGCACGACATGAGGCTAGTCCACGCTGCGGCCAGTTCCAGCGCCAGCGGCAGCCCCTCTACCTGCCGGCAGATGCGCACAACCTGCGGCGCGTTTTGCTCCGTCAGGCTGAAGCCGGCGCGCGCTTGGCCGGCGCGCTGGGCGAAGAACTGCACCGCCGCATAGCCCCGCGCCTCTGAGGGGGTGACGGCGCCTTCGCTTGGCGGATAGGCCAGCCCTTGCACCTCGATCCGCCATTCGCCGTGGATATTCAGGGTGCTCTGCGAGGTCGCCAGAATCACCGCGCGGGGCGCGGCGTGCAGCAGTTGAGCGACCCAGTTTGCGGCGGATGGGCGTTCCACCTGGTCGAGGACGAGCAGCATTTCCTTGTGGCGCAGAAAATGGCGCACCTGATCCTGCGCGTCGTCCGGCCCTGCATAGGCCAGCCCAAGCGCCTGGGCCAGGGCGGGCGCCGGCGATTGGCCGGCGTTGAGCAAGTCAAGCGAGCAGAAGCAGGCGCCGTCTCGAAAGGCGGCGGCGTGCGCCATCGCGGCGTGCAAGGCCAGGCTGGTCTTGCCGCAGCCGCCAAGCCCTACCAACGTCAGCACGCGGCAGTCCGGGTTTTCCAGGGTTTCCCCGATCTGGGCCAATTCCTGCTCTCGGCCCGTCAGGCGCAGCGGCAACGGCGGCGCGTTCACAAAACGGGCCGGCGGCGGAGACTCGAAGGGCTGCCCGCTGCGGATGGATTCGAACAGAACGGCGGTGGCGTGCTCAGGCGCGATCCCCACCTGCTCCATCAAGGCCCGGCGGCACTGCCCGTATTGGATGACGGCTAGGCTGCGCCGTCCGCTTGCGGCATAGAGACGCATCAACTGCTGGTGGGCCGTCTCGCACCACGGCTCCAGCGCCACCTGCCGCTGCAGGTAGAACTCGGCGTCCGCCATGTTTCGCGCCTGCTGGTGATGCGCCGCCAGGAATTGCAGCGCCTCTATCGCCTTGCGATGCAAGGCTTCTTGCAGCACAAGGCTCCATTCCGCAAACCCTGGGCTTTGTTTGATGCACAGCCCGGCAAGAAACTCCCCGCCATACAGCGCAACCGCCTGGGCAAGCCGGTCTGCACAACTCGAACAGCCTTCCAGGCTGCGGTGGCGATGGGCGCGGCAGGCGGCCAAGAGCCGGTCGAACTCCAGCACATCCACCCAGTAGTCGCCGGAGGGGTTAAGCTGGATGGTTTCGGTTGTCGAGAGCAACAAGGGGCCGGCGCGTTCGAGTTCGGCCAGCGCGTCGCGCAGCCGGAAGAGGGATTGGCGCAGGTTGGCGCGCGCCGTCTCGTCGGATCCCTCGGGCCAGAGCAAGGTCGCCAGCGCATCGCGGCGGTGAGCGCGCCCGTTCTCGACGGCGAGATAGGCCAGCAGCGCCCGGACTTTGTCAGTCTTGAACGCGGTGATGGCCTTGCCGTCGATGGTTGCGCCGAATTGGCCGAGCAGGTACAGCGCAAGCCGTGCCATAGACACCTGTACCGGCGAAGGGGGCAAGCGATGCCGGAGTATCGCGCCGAAGGCAGGCGGTGTCAAACGTTTTGTAACGCTTTTGTCACAGCGCCGGTTCACACTGGGGCCGTTTTCCGGAACAGACGTCACCACGAGGCGACGATTGCCAATCGTCGCTATATCGCCCGTTTCCGGATTCGCACCCGCAACGACACGGGGTGAGCGGTGCGCCTTTATGGCGCTGAAAAGGGGGAAAAGATGAACCGTCCGCCGGCGCTGTCTCTCGTTCTCGTTCTCTTGTTGGCCGCCTGCCAAGTCGTGCAGCCGCCGGTTGCGGCCCCCGCCCAAGCGCAGCAGGGGGGCGCTGCTTTTGCGGCTGCAACGCCCCAGGCCCCGGATCAGGAGCTGGCGCAGAAGCTTCAGGCGGCGCTTGAGGCGGCGGTCGCCAGCCCGGATACGAACTGGCCCGGCGCAGTGCTGACCGTGCATGCGCCCGCTCTCGGCGTGTGGAGCGGCGCCGCCGGGCTAGGCGAAGTGGCGACGAATACCGCCATGCGACCCCACGACCGTTTCCGCGCCGGCAGCCTGACCAAGCCCTTCATCGCCACGGTGACGTTGCAGTTGGTCGAGGAGGGGCGCTTTGCGCTGGATGACCCTATCGCCGGGCTGCTGCCCGAGCGGGTCGCCGCCAAGTTCCCCGCCGGCGACCGGATCACGGTGCGCATGCTGCTCAATCACACCAGCGGGCTGCCCGACTTCATGGACCTGGCGGGGCCGGAAGTGTTGGCCAATCCCGGCAGGGTATGGGAGGAAGAGGAATTGCTCGATTTTGCTGCGGCGCAGGAGCCGTGGTTTGCGCCGGGCGAAGCCCAATACTACTCGAACACGGGGTACGCCTTGCTAGGCTTGGTCATCCAGGAGGCCACAGGCCGGCCCTGGCGCGAGGAGATGCGCCGCCGCATCTTCGCGCCCCTGGGCTTGGAGAACACGCTCCTGCCCGCGCCCGAAGACAGCGCCGTTCCAGGCGACCATGCACACGGCTATAGCGACTTCGGCGCCGGGCCGGCGGACGCCACGGAGGCGGCTACGGCGTCGATCGTGGGCGCGGCGGGCGGACAATCGCTCGTCACGAATGCGCCGGACCTGGCGACGTTCCTGGAAGCGCTGCTGGCCGGGCGGCTCTTCCAGAAGAGCGAGACGCTGGACGAGATGCTGGCCTTCGTGGCGTTCGCGCCGGACCACCCGCTGAGCGTGATCCTGACGGGGTACGGGCTGGGGTTGGCGCAGGCAGTCTATGGCGAAGGTCTCAGCGCCATCGGCCACAGCGGCGACACGGTGGGCGGCTATTCCAGCTTCGTCTTCCGCTTTCCGGAGCAGGCGATCACGATTGCAGGAGCCGTCAACACGCTCGATCCGGCAGCCGGCTATGCCGTACTGATGCCGCGCGTGCTGGAGCTGCTGGCGCCCGGCTACACCATGCCCGAGGCGACCGCAGCCGAGCCGCCCGACGTGGCGACCATGCTGCAGGGGTTCTTGGATGACCAGGTGCGCGAACAGGACATCCTGGGCATGGCTATGGCGGTGCGTCTGGCTGACGGCACGATCATCATCAAGACGTCCGGCTACATCGATCCGGCGGGAGAACGCCCCTGGAGCGAGGACACGGTGTCGCCGCTGGGCAGCGTGACCAAGACCTACACGGCTGTGGTCATCATGCAACTGGTGGAGGAAGGCCGGCTTTCGCTGGACGAGACGATCGACGCGTGGTTCCCGGACCAGCCCAACGGCGAGCGGATCACGGTGCGCATGCTGCTTACGCACACCAGCGGGCTGTCCAACTTCATCCCGCCGGAAAACGAGCGGGACCAAACGTGGGCGCAGGAGTGGACGCCGCTGGAACTGGTGGACAAGGCCAACCGGCGGGGTCCTGTGGCGGAGCCGGGCGGCGACATCGCCCACTACACCAACACGAGTTACTTTCTGTTGGGGCTGATCGTCGAGGCGATCACCGGCAACTCCTGGGAAGAGGAAGTGCGCTCACGCATCTTCGAGCCGCTCGGCCTGCACAGCGCGGCGTTCGCCGGCGACGACGGCGTCTGGGACGAGGTGGTGATGCCGGGCTATTTCAAGATGCCGGACGGCTATCTGAGCAGCGTGGATGTGCCGGACTACCCGCATCCGTCGACGGCGTGGGCGGCGGGCGGCGTGGTGAGCGACTTGCCCGACCTGATGGCCTTTGCCGCCGCGCTTTTCGACGGCGCGTTGGTGTCGCCGGAAACGCTGGCGCTGATGGCGACGCCTGTGGCGAAGGATGCCGAGAGCGGGCTGCTCTGGGGCTTTGGCGGGGCGACGATGGAGATATTGCCGCCCGGCTCGTTCGGCATGGGAGGGGACGTGCCGGGCTATCATGCCTTCTTCTCCGGGCTGCAGGGGACGAAGCTGGCGGTGGCGGCGCTGGTCAACACCGAGCAGGGCGACGTGATCGGGCCCAGCCTAGCGGTGTTCCAGTATTTGTACTCGCTGCTGCCGGCGAAGGAGTAGGCGGCTTGCCCCGAACGCGAAATGCGCCTTGGGCGTAAAAAAGTGACTGTTGACATTGCAGAACTTTTGTTCTATACTCCTCCCGGTTTGTCTGCCCGCCGAGCTGCGTCGACCTTGGCAGGGAACCGGTCGCATCTACCGGATTGACGGAATGAATCAGGAGGAGAAATGCAGACTCGACTGAACCCTTATCTCAGCTTTCGCGATAACGCCCGCCAGGCCATGGAGTTCTACAAGAGCGTCTTCGGCGGCAACCTCTATCTCAGCACATTCAAGGAGTTCCACGCCTCACCGGACCCAAGCGAAGACGACAAGATCATGCACGGCTTCCTAGAGGGGCCCAACGGGTTAGCGCTGATGGCGTCCGATACGCCCAACAGCATGGAGTACAGCGTGGGGACGAACTTCAGCGTGTCGCTCAGCGGGGACAACGAGGCCGAGCTGCGCGGCTACTGGGAGAAGCTGTCAGACGGCGCTACGATCGCGATGCCGCTGGAGAAAGCGCCGTGGGGCGATACGTTCGGCATGCTCAAGGATAAATTCGGCGTGCACTGGATGGTGAACATTTCCGGCCAGATGGACTAACGGCCGGCGTCATCCGCCATGTATGATCCGCGCCGCCTGATGCGCCAGGCGGCGGAGAAAGGAGCCGTTACGACCGGAGGAAGCTCGCCTTGACGGCGGGCTTCTTCTTTTTGAGCGGGCGGTCCGGCTCGGTTCCGGCGGGCGCGGGGGTTGCCAGCCGGCAGCCAGGGCGAGGCGGTAGATGGTGCGCACGGTAGAGGGGCGGGGGTGGTCGCCGAAGGTGGCCCACTTGCTCTCGACTTCGCCGGGGCGGCCCTGGCCCCAGTGCACGGCGAGGTCGAGCGCGTCGTCGCCGTAGTCATGCTTGAGCGCGGCGAGGACGGAGATCCACTGGTCGTAGTCGAGGGACCAGGGGTCGATGTGACGCAGGGCGTCGGCTATGACGGCGAGAGCGGGCGGAGGCGCGCTTGACGGGCGCGGGACATAGGTGCGGAACAGATCTTGGCCGGTCCAGGCGCGCCACAGTTCGGCCACGACCGCGGCGTCGAGCACGGCGATGGTGTGGCCGGTCCAGCGGATGGGCGCGCCGCTGGCATGCATGCCGGCGATGACGCAGTTCTGGCAGCCGCCTGTGCTGGAGAGGGCGAGCAGTTCGACGCCGGAGCCGCGCACCTGGCCGGTCTTTTTATCGATGCGCAGGGTGTCTTTGCGGCCCGGCAGCTCGTCGGGGCAGGCGAAGATGAACTTGGCCTTGTCGGGCGCGTTTTCGCGGGCGATGGTCAGGGTGCCTTCGAGCGCGGCGCAATCGTAGCCGCGCATAGCGTCGCGGTCCATGTCGAAGGCGTAGAGGCGCAGGGGCGAGCCGGCGCCGGTGGCGAGGCCGACGTTGAGGCCGCGGGCGAGGTGGGCGAGGGCGGCGGCTTCGTCGACGGGATGGCGCTGCCAGCCTTTGTCCTGGGGCTTCTTGCCGGCGGAGATGAGCACGAAGCCGGCGCCGCGTGCGGCAAGAATGCGCACGACGGTGCGCCAGTGCTTGTGCAACTCGGCGGAAGGCGCGGGCGGGCTGTGGACGCGTGCCGGTTCGATTAGCGCTAACATGGGAGCCGCAATTCTTCCTCCTGGCCGGCGCACCCGTGCGCCTGCACGGCGCGGGCGTGGGCGGCCAGCCTGTCTGCGCTCTCATTTTAGCACAAATGTTCTATTTTGGGAAGTAATGATGTCCAAGCAACAGACGGCTTCTTGCTGGACGCAGCCCGCAAATAGGGCGCGGCCGTATTTAGGGTACAGGGTAGGCGACGAGGGACAATGTCCTGGACGATGACGCCCTAGTCGGCAGGCGCTCCGACTACAAAGTCGTCGAAGACAAAGGCGGCAGACTCGACGGCGTCGAAGTTCTTCACCATGTACCCGGCGCTGCCAGCCGAATAGCTGTCGTCGGCAAATTCGCCCACCTGAACGCCATTCACGTACAGGCTATAGACGCCTTCGGCCCCGACCACGGCGAGCGTGTTGAGCGCTTCTTGCGTCAAGTCCAGCGCGTCCGTTGGCATCCAGTCCATCATGGTCTCTAGAACCTCTCCATCGGCCTTTTCGACCAGGAAATAGCCGTCGCCGCTGACACGGAAGGCGTAGAAATGGCTGTCATCCTGAACCTGGAAGATCAGCCCATAGGCCGTGTCTATCGCGCCCGCGCTCAGCGTCGATACCTGGAGCATGAAGGCATCCGGCAGCACTAGATCGTAGTAATAGTCGAAGATGGCGCCGCGCCTAGAGGGATCCCACGGGTTCATGGCATAGACGTACAGCTCGCCGTCCGGGTCGTAGTAGCCCTGTCCCCACTCCTGCGGCGCCTCGTCGTCATAGAGGCCGCTGGCCGGGTCGCTGTAGTCGTCCATGAAGGTCACGTCGGCGAACTGCGGTTGGGGCGCGGCGGCGTCCAGAGGGTTCCCGGCATTGCCGATCCCGGAATATAGGCTGTCAAAGCTGTAGAGCACTGCGTCCAGGTCGGCCAGAAGATAGTCCGCCTCCTCGGCCGGCGCGGCGAAGAACACGACGTAGGTCAGGCCAGGCATGGGCGTGGCCGCCGCCAGCTCGCCGATGTAGGCGACGCCGTCGCTGTTGAAGCTGAAGTCGAGCAACAGGGCGTCGTATGATCCCAGCAGGTAGTCCACGGGATCACGGTCGGCGGCGAGGTTCTCCAAACCGAAGTCATTGGCGAGCTCGGCGAACACGTCCTCCAGCGCCATGAGATTGGCCTCGACGTCGTTCGCCGCGTCGGGATATTCGAGGAGGAATATAGTCATCAGAGCGGTTTCGTCGGCGTTGGCGAGGGTCACGCTATCCGCCGTCTCGTCCTGCCGCTGGACCGGGGCCCAGGTCTCCGGGTGGAGCAGGGCAAAGCCGAGGTCCTCGGCGACCAAAGGCACAAAGCCTTCCTCGGTCACCTCGTCGTAGCCCACGACAAAGAGGCTCTCATAGGCCTCGACCTGAACGCCGTCGAGGTCCTCCGCAATCACGCCGACGACGTAGTTGCCGCTGGGGGCCGGCGTCTCCTCGATGAAGAAGGAGTCCTCGCCAAAGGTGAGGACTCCGCTTGGGGCGAGGTAGCGGTCGTCCTCGACATCCTCGGCCAAGTTGTAGCCCTGGTCGAACACGGTGAACTGGTCGCCGCGCTGCGGCTTGATCTGGCGCGGGGCGCCGGCGCCTGCGGCAAGGCCGCCGGCCCCGGCAAAGCCGAAGACCTGCGCCAGATCGCCGTCGCGAAAGAAGAGGCGGGCGTAGCGGTCGGGGCTGCCGTCGGCGAAGGCGTAGATGCCGTCGGCGGTGTAGACCGGCCGTTCGCCATAGGTTTCCGGCGAGAGAAGGGTGCGGATGGAGGTCACGCCGTCGCTGATGGCGTAGACCACCGGCTCCCAGTCATAGCCGACGGTGAACGCGCCTTTGGGCCACAGCGGGTAGGTCACGCCGCCCACGGTGGTGTCTTGATCGGCGAAGAGAAAATCCTGATCCTCCACGATGAGGACATCTTCCTCGGGCAGGAAGCGGCCGATAAAGCTGTAGACATACCCGACCCGCTCGCCGGTGATGTCGGTTTCGATGCTGACCGGTTCGCCGGGAAAGACCGCCTCGAACGAGAGGCGGATGGGGGCCGCTTGCAGGGGCTTGCGTACAGCCGAGGAGCCGTGTGGGGCCAGGGCGGGCGCGGCGTCTGCGGTGTGCAACAGCCCGGCGTCGAGCAGGGCCGTGACGACATCAAGCGGCAGCTCATACTCCTCCATCAGGACCTGGGCGATCTCTTCCGGCAAGAGCGCCTGCTCCATCATGGCGGCGATCTCGTCGTGGAGTATCTGGACATACTCGGGCGCAAGCTCCGGCAGGAGGGTCTGCAAGGCGGCTGCGAGCGCGGGGGAGCCCTCTGGGTGCGGGCGCGCCGCAGCGCTCATGGAGATGCCGACCGGCGTATCGCCGGCATGAAAGGCGAGGAATTCATCCCACTGCGTCTCCTGAGCGAAACGGGCGGAGACCTCGGCATAGCCGAGGTTGTCGCTCCACCCGTACATTTCGCGCACGGGGAAGTAGATGGCGATGCCGGTCGAGCCGGGGCGTTCGGGGCCATGCCTCTCGGCAATCACAGCCGCTTGGCGCGCGGCGTCCAATTCCTGGGCGGCGGCCAGCGCCGCCGGGTCTTGTGTGAGGTTCTGGATCAGTTGGGAAAAGTGGCCCAGGTCGATGTAGGGAGAGGGCAATTCGTCGCCAAAGACGGATTCGTAGGATTGGGCGTAGGTGCGCGCCTGCGCCACGGCGTTCTGGTCCATGGTGTAGAGCGCGGCGACGAAGGCGTCCAGCGCGGCGTTGAGGGGAGCGATGCCGGCCAGATCGACGGCGGAAAGGGTGATGTCGGGGGCGATGGCGGCGGCAGCCTGCGCGCGCGAGAGGTTGCCGACAAAGGCCGGGTCTTCGAGGCGCATGTCTTCATCAATGTAAGAGGCGACGACGTGTTGGCTCAGCTCGTCGCCGTCCATGTCCGGGTTGGAGACGAGTTGGCCCAGGAAGGCCGCATAGGCCCAGCCCAGGCCGGGTTCGAGCTCCTGGGAAGCGACGGCGTAGAGCGCATGGGGGGCTATGGCGGTGAAGACCTCAAGCTGGCCCATCAAGCAGGCATCGAACCCGATCACGTCGAAGTAGTCCAGGCCCAGCTCGCTGCGCGCCTGCTCGAGGACCTCATCCAGCTCCATTAGCCACAGATTGTCGCCGAAGGCATCGACGAGGACGATGTCGTGGGCGCCGGGGCCGCCGGGGTCCGGGTCGCCCCAGCCGCCGGGCCAGCCTGAGCCGTGGTCGGACAAGATCAGCATGCGCTTTTGCGCGGGGAACTCGCTCACGGCCCAGATGAGGAAGTCGAGGAGCGTGGCGCCGTCGGCCATGTTGACTTCGCCCAGGTCCTCCGGTTCCTCGGAGCCAAAGCTGCTCATGTCGCCGTCCTGGGTGATGAGGAAGCGCTTGGCGCCGGTCCAGTCGCCCATGCCGGCGTAGCCGCCCTCATAGCGGTCGATCTGGGCCACAATCGTGACCTCGTCGGTGGAGCCGACCAGCTCCGCCTCCTGCAGGTCGAAGAGCAGGTCTTCTTCCAGCACGTTGTCGTCGGCGTTGCTGTAGATCATCACCAGCCACTCGGCTGTGCGGTTGGAGGGGGCCTGCTGAGCATGGCCGCGCCCAGAAGGCTCCTGGTGCGGTGCGGCGAGGGCAAGGGCGGGGCTGAGGCCGAGGATGCAGGCGGCGAGGACGATGCCGCTGTGCGGCCGCTTCGTGAAGAGCAGCCGGCGCAGACCTGTGACGGCGAGCGACAAGACACGGTTGATCATGGAGTTGCTCCGGGCCAATGGCCAATCTACGGCGCCAAAAAGGGCGGCAGGCACGATATGTCGCACATCTCTACTGCCGGTGTGACGTTGCGCTGCTGTACGTCGGGGGCCGGCGTTCGCTATCGCGAATACTCAGGTGACGGGTGCACGGAGGCGCAAGTATAGCGAAGGTGCGCTGCGGCGCAAAACGGAAAAAAGGGGGTAAAGGAGTCGCAGATGCGCAGAGCTTTCGTGTAGTGAATACAAGGACAACCGCGCGGCAGATCGGCCCCTACGGGGCGCGGGAGAGGCGGTGGTCGGGCGCGATGACGGGGCCGGCGGCCCAGGAGGTGAAGAGGGCGGCGCCGGCCCCGTCACGAGTCTCTTACGCGTCTGATTGCGTTTCCTGCCGCGTGGAACAATATCGCCAGTAGGATACTTCGCTGTGTGTCACGTCGCGCCAGTCAACGCGAATCTGAACGCAGCGGTGTTATGCGCTGGTAGCGAGGGGCGATGCAGGGATACGATGCACGGAGCGGCGCCCATTCTAGAGCGATCGAAGGGGGAATGCAAACGGCGATTTTTCGCGGGGGTTTGTTTCAGAATGGGGGCAAGTTGGCGTCACCTTGAGCCGGGAGACCATTGGACGCGGAGGTTCCCGGCGCGCCAAGCGGTTACACTCTGGCGCTAGACTTCAGCATCGCCCCCGAAACGACGCCGGTAGGGCACGTGGAGCTTCTGCACCGCGCTGCGCTTGGCCTGTTCGCCACGGCGGTCGTAGCCCGCGGTAGTGTTGGCGCCGGCATGGCCCATTAGCTTCTGCACAGTGGAGAGATCCACGCCGGCGTCGAGCAGGTCGCCGGCGAAGGTGCGGCGCAGGTCATGGGGCGTGAATGGCGCCGTACCGGCCTGGCGACCGCGGCGGTTGAGCACGTAGTACACCCCCTGGTCGGACAATCCCTCCTGGGTGATGAATTCGCCTTTGCGGATGCGGGTGAAGAGCGCGCCCGGCGCGCCCCCGCGCAGGTGCAGCCAGTCGTCGAGTGCGCCGAGCGCGCCGGGGTCCTCAACGGGCAAAGTGCGGATCTTGTTGCGCTTGCCGCGAATCGTGAAGGTAGCAGTGCTGCGGTCATAATCGGCAAGTTGCAGCGAGGCGATTTCGGCACGACGCAGGCCGCCGACTTTGAGCAGGGCGATGAGCGCGGCGTCACGCACGCCGGCGGCGGTGGGATCCGCGGCGCAGACGGCGAAGAGCGCAGCCCACTCGCCATAAGAGAGGGCGCGGCCAGCTGCCGCGTCAGGCTGATCGCCGTTCACCGGCTTGAGGTCCACGGCGCGCTGGTAATCCTCCGCGGTCAGATAGCCAAGGCGCCAGGCGACGCGCAAAGTCTGGCGCAGGGCGGAGAGCATCTTGTTGGCCGTGGCGGCGCTGTAGCGTTGCATGAGCGCGGCGCGTACAGCCTGGGCGTGCTGGAAGCGCAACGCCGCCCAGGGCAGCGTGCGATGATCGCACTGGCCGTCCGTGAGTGCGGCGGCGACGGCGTCGAGCGCATGGCGCATCGTGCGGCGGCTGCCGGGGGCAAGACCGGCCAGGTAGACGAGGGCCGGATGGCGGTCGGCGGGCGTGTTAAAGGCCGGAGCGAGGGAGGCGCCTTGGGTCTGGCTAGGCAACGACAAGATGTGAGTCTGCATGCCCGCAGTATAGCAGATTACTTGCGGGAAGAACTATTCTCGTTAGTAAAAAGCTTGCCGCCAAACATGCAAATTGATGCAAAATAGAGTCTTGGAAATTGAAGGACATCCGCTTTCTCTTCAGCCAACCCGCCGACTATTGGTTTCCTGAACGTCAGGCGCAGAGCGTCGCGAAAGATCATGGCCGTCACGAAGTGCGTTCGATTCGCGTCAGCAGCGAACTCAACGACTGCCTCGGCGACCGTTGGCCGGATGTCCGGCAGGTCTTCCCAATCGAACGTCGCATCCAACGACACGGCAAACTCGCCTGCGAAGTCGTGTGCGGCCTCACCACTCTTCCCCACGAGGTTGCTTCCGCCGAGCAACTGCTGCACTGGGTGCGCCAACACTGGCAGATTGAGAACCGCAACCATTGGCGGCGCGATGCCACGCTGGGCGAAGACCGCACCCAAACCGGATCCAAGCAGGCCGCTTTGGTCATTGCGGCACTCAATAACGCAATTCTTGCTTTGCTCGATAGGGCCGGCGTCCACAACCTGCGCAGCGCTATGCGCACCTTCGCCGCCTACCCAGATCAGGCGCTCGCCCTGATCCGCTCTTCTCCCTGACTTTTGAGAAGCCCTGGATCTGGTTTGGCGCGTAGGGGGGGGTTAAGTTTCCAAGGCGCTGATGATTTCCAATACCTGTTGCATAAAGTAACTAAAAGCACCCCGGAGATTGGACTCACCTTCATATTGCAAAAGGGTGAGAACGGCATTATGTAGGGCCAAGGCATGTAAGGCCTCATCGTCAGGATTCCCCGCTGGCTTGCCGGAGAAAAACCTAGCCTGCCGCGCTGCCTCCCTACATCGCTTTTCGAATCTCTGCGCTACAATGATCAGCATGGCAGCGCCCCTTCCCCGCTCTGCCAGCCCGACGGCGTATATCGTTCTGATAGGCGAGAATCGAATCACAAAAACGTTCGTGCCGGCGACAACAGCTATTAGTGCCGCAGCCATGTCGAAGGCCCCGCAAACGAGGTGATATGCCGTGGAAGCCTCATTTGAACTTCGCCAATCGATGATCCGCAATCTGCGGACCATGACTACATGGCGTCTACTGATCATCAGTCTCCTGGCGGCCTGGCTGTGGATGATCAGCAGCCTCTTCGGTCAGGCGCCCGAAATGTCAGGGCGAGCCCTGGCCGTCCTTAGCGCACTGCTGATCGGGACGTTAGTCAGCTATGAAATCACCAGAATCGCGCCACGGTGGACGATGGCCTGCTTCGTCGTCAATATCACGTGCGCCATCACCGTTGCGCTAACATCGACGTCGAACCACGAGTTCGCCTATTTGTATGGGATTCCGATACTCGTAGCCGGGGCGTTCATTCATCCGTGGCTCGGCTTCGCACTTGCCGCTCTCCTCAACATATTGCTGGCTGCTGCGCCGCTGTCGCTGTTTAGCAATGCAGGTCGAGACTCCGTTCTAGCTGTGGCTTTCCTAATCAGCGGGGCGGCGGCGCTGTTGGCCTGGGCGTTCGCCCGCGATTTCCATACCGTTGTCGACTGGATGTACCAGAGCTATATGCTGGCCGACGAGCGCACACGCGAAGCGCGCGAGCATCGCGCTCGGTTGCACGAAACGCTGCGCAGCCTCGACCTAGCCTACTACCGTCTCCAGCGCACGAACGAGGCGCTCAACTGGGCGCGCTGGCAGGCAGAGGAAGCGCGCCAGGCAAAGGCCCGTTTCGCCGCCAACGTGAGCCATGAACTACGAACGCCGCTTAATTTGATTATCGGCTTTAGCGAGATGATGGTCATTGCCCCGGAAAGCTATGGGGAGCCGATGCCTCAAGTTTATCGCGGCGACCTCAACGCCATCTACCGCAACGCCAAACATCTATCGAACCTAATTGATGATGTACTCGACCTGAGCCAGATCGACGCCTATCGCATGCCTCTCAACCGGGAAAAAGGCGATCTGCGCCAGATCGTCGCGGAATCCGTCAACATGATCCGGGGCATGGTCGAGGCCAAACAACTGGCGCTGAATTTGGAACTGCCCTCGCAGCCGGTTCCTCTCTTTGTAGACATTACTCGAATCCGCCAAGCGTTGCTCAATTTGCTGAACAACGCAGCGCGATATACGGAGACGGGCGGCATTACCGTACGCCTTACGGCCGGAGTCGATAAAGCGGAAGTTACGGTGACGGACACCGGCGCCGGAATCGATCCAGAAGAGCTAGAGCGGTTATTTGAGGAGTTCTACCAGGTTAACGACTCAATCCGGCGCGAGCATGGAGGAACCGGATTGGGACTGGCGATCAGCAAGCGGTTCGTGGAGCTGCACGGGGGGCGGATATGGGCGAAAAGTGCGGTCAGGCGCGGCAGCACTTTCGGTTTCTGGCTGCCGATCGACCCGCTGCCGCGGCAACTTAGGCAAGGACCAGCCCCGATTAGGCGCATCGTCGATGTTGAAGGAGTCAGGGAACGCGTGCTGGTTGTGCTGCACGACGATGTCGCCACAGCCGCCATGCTCCAGCGCCGGCTTGACGCATATGCAGTGAAGGCGGTCCAGTCCGTCGACGAGATGGTCCAGGCTACAGCTCGACTGCGCCCCACCGCGATTCTGACGGACGCAAAGCGAAGAGAGGAAGCGGAAGCAGCCATGAAGGCAGGCTTATGCGGCGGTATCCCTCTGATCAGTTGTCCGCTTCCCTCACCGCCCAAGATGGCGAAACAATTACAAACGGCCGACTACTTGTTGAAGCCGGTGACGCGCAACGCATTACAGCAAGCGTTGTCCCGGTTGCCCGTCCTCTCGAAGGTGCTGATTGCGGACGACGACCCGGCAATGGTGCGTCTTCTGGCGCGCATGGTGCAGAACGAATATGCGGAAGCGCGTATCCTACAAGCGCGTAACGGGCTGTCCGCGCTCCAGATCGTGCGCCGCCAGCAGCCGGATCTGCTCTTGCTCGATTTGAAGATGCCAGGGCTGGACGGGTTGGGCGTATTGGAGCAACTGCGCGCGGAACCTCAGTTGGCCGGCATGTCCGTGATCATTATCACGGCGACCGAACTGGCTGAACAAGCGGTGCAATTGAGCGGGGAACTGACGGTCACCGTCCGCCAGCCATTAACGAACAGCGAATGGCTGAAAATGTTACAAGGCGTTACGGCTGCACTGAGTCCGCTCTTGGATCAAGACGAAGCCAGCGCGTCAACATTTTCAAGAACGCCTCTTGGCTAACCGGCTTGCCCAGGTAATCGTCGGCGCCGAGCGAGAGCGCAAGTTCCGGCTCATTGAGAATTGAACAAACTACGACCGGGATCGGCGCGGTTGCGGGATCCGACTTGAGCGTCTGAAGAATTTCCCACCCGTCCCGCTGCGGCAACATGACATCCAGCAGGATCAGGTGAGGGGCGGCGTGTTCCAGGACGTCGAAGGCTTGCTCGGCATTGCCGGCGCTGACGATCTCAATCGCATAGGACTTAGCGTAGCGCCGAAACAGATTGGGAACATCGGGCATGTCGTCGATCACCAGGACGTGTTGCGGGCTGGCCTGTGGAATCCTGATGGTGATGTGCCAGCCTTCGTCCGTCGTACTGCGTTCGATCCGAATGTCCTGCATATCAAACAGCCGCATTGCCACGTCTAGACCGATTCCTTGGCGGTCAGTCGCGGCGCGACGGGCTGCAGGCTGCGTAGCTTCAGGCCGCACATAGAGGTTCAGGAGGGCTTCGGCGTGCGCCTCGGTCGCCTCAAGCGTCAACGTCCGCCCTGCCGTATGGTCGAGCAAGTTGCTCAGCAAATTGATCAACGCCTGGCGCAGCAAAGTCCTGTCGGCGTAGACATACAGCGGCGAGTGGGGAGTCGTCAGCCGGATTTCCGCGCCGATCCGGCTGCAAAATAGCTGCAAATCCTTGACAATCGTCGCCAAAACGACGCCTAGCTCAATAATCTCGGCTTGGGCGTAAGCGCCAAAATGGTCTACTGCCGCCTTGGCTAAGACGCGGCGGTCTGTCGTCTCGCCCATCTCTGCCACGAAAGAGGCATCTAGGGGCGAATCTAGGCGAAAACGGTCGACCAGCAAGCTGGCAATGGCCTCCATTCCCTCGCGGATTTTGCGGTAGGTTTGGCGGGGACTCAACGCCAACATCTCGGCAATCTGTTCCAGGCTTAATCCGTCAAGATAGCGGTAATGCACGGCGTGATAACAGTCGGCGGCGTCGGGCGAGGCGCTTGCGCTGTCTGGAGGACGCAGTTGCTCCAGAGCATCCAGCAGAATATGTCTCAACTTCTGTGAGCGGTTCACGAGATTCAGATCGTCCGTTTCGACCAGGGCATCTGCAAAAGGGTGCTTTTGCAGATGAGCCGGATCGTACAGGTGGGAAAAAGCGTCGCGAACCAGATTGACGAATTCTTCGTGTGTCATGGCCGATCCAGAAATACTCAGGGGTGTCGGGCGGAGATTGTCTGGCAGTCGCCTCGAAGGACGACGCGTACTATATGGGGTATACCATCCCTTGCCCGCAGCCGCAATTGTCAGCCGGCGGCAACGCGGCGCACTGATGACAAATCCTGGCAATGCAATGTCACAAAATATGTTGACATGTGCCTATCCCCTTGCAATACTGGAATTGGTGACTCGACCGACCCAAAGAGCCCATGCCTGGTCGAACGCCATGACTCTCTCATGCCCATGTTTGTTACACCCTATGAATCTCCCCGATAAGCGGCCGGCGATCCTACGTATGCCGGCTACAGTTGTAGCAGCCGTTCTGCAAAATCGTGCCAATACATGCTGAGTAGAAAGGGGCATTTCATGCGCGTACAAAAAGAGATCTCGCGGCGTTCATTCCTCCAATGGGCCGGGATGGGCGTTACAGCCGCCTACCTGGCAGCTTGTACGCCGGCGGCGCCGGCCGCGTCAACTGCTGGTTCCGCAGTCGCAGAACCCGGAAGCGCTGAGGCAACTGAGATCGTGTTGACCCACTGGGGTGGTGAAGCTGAAGCCAGCTACATGTTGGAAACAGCCGATCGGTTCATGGAAACCGAGCCAGGCATCAAGGTGGAAGTGATCCATTTCCCTGACAACTACGATGAGAAGTTGTTGACGATGATTGCCGGCGGCACGCCGCCGGATGTACAAATGACGCTGCGCTTCACCTACTTTAGCTTTGTGGCGAAGGGTGTCGCCATCAATCTTCAGCCCTATCTCGACGCAATGGATTTCGAGCCGGAAAAGTACTATGACGTAGCGCTGCGCCCCTATACATTCCGAGGGAATCTATACGGCCTGCCGCGCGAAATCGACGACTGGGTGGTGTTCTACAACAAGAACCTCTTCGACGAAGCCGGCGTCGCGTACCCGACCGCCGAGTGGACTTGGGATGATTTGGTCGAGAATGCCAAGTTGTTGACCATACGAGACGCAGACGGTCGTGCGAAGCAGTTCGGCTATGGGTTTGCACACCTGAGCGGGGCTAAAGCCTACGACTGCTTCGTGTACCAGGCGGGGGGGCGCATGGTGGACAACGAAGATGATCCCGCCAAGTTCGTGATGGCCGAACCCGCCGCCATCGAGGGCGTGCAGTTCATGGCGGACTTGGCTAACGTACACGGCGTCATGCCGTCGCCGCGCGAACGGACTGACTTGGGTCAGGTCAACGACCTCTTCGCCAGCGGCAAGATCGCCATGCGCTACGGCGAATTCTGGAGCAGCGTGCAATTTCTTGGAATCCAGGACTTCGAGTGGGACATCGCCGAACCGGCGCGCGGCGTGAATCAGGCAACTTGGGTGGGCGGCGCGTGTTACACCGTCAACTCTGGAACCAAGACGCCAGAGGAGTCCGTAAAGCTGGCTCTCTTCGGCTCAGGCCCTGAGGGGTCAAAGATCGTCGCCGCTGCACGCGCGGGCGTGCCTCCCATTAAGGAAATTGCAGAATCGCCGACATTCCTTGACGTCACGCCGCCCGAACACATCAAGGCGGCTGCAGATGTGTTCGCCTACGGCGTGCAACCGCCCATGTCGCCGACCTTCCCCGAATGGTACAGAACCCTCAACGCGGCGCTGGACCCCGTATGGGTCGGCGAACAGACGGCCGAAGAGGCGCTAACGGCCGTCTCCGGAGAGGTGCAAGCGCTGCTCGACGAAGGCCGCGAGATGTTGGAGAACATCTAGCTCTACTAAGATGTGCTATAGGCGGTGATTGGGGGCATGTCTTCCGGAAAGTTGGTTGAACAACTTTCCGGAAGACAACACCTGAAGAATCGGGCCATGCAAAGCGCAGCCCTATGGAAGGAGAAGCCGTGGCAGTTCGTGCTAGCATAGCCTCTCGCTTGAACCTGCCGGCCGGCAGGCTGGCGCGACGCGAGGCGCTTGTCGGCGTGCTGCTGGTCATGCCGTGGTTCGTGGGATTCTTGGTCTTTCTGCTAGGGCCAATGCTGGTTTCGGTCTATCTGTCCTTCACAGACTGGGACCTGCTGACCCCTGCCAAGTTCGTAGGGCTAAAAAACTACCGCAAAATGATCTTCGAAGACCCGCTGATCAAGCAGGCGCTCAAGGTGACCACCATCTACGCCTTCAGCGCCGTGCCTTTGCGCGTCGTCGGAGGGCTGTTATTAGCGGTGCTGCTCAATCAGAATATCAAGCTGAAATCGTTCATCCGTACGGTCTTCTACCTGCCGTCGGTGGTCTCCGGCGTGGCAGTGGCCATGCTCTGGCTGTGGATATTCAACAGCGACTTCGGGCTGCTGAATCTTATTCTGAACCTATTTGGCATCTCTGGGCCGGCCTGGCTTTCCGACACCCGTTATGTGCTGGCGGCGTTTGTCATCATGAGCCTGTGGGGCGTGGGCGGGTCGATGGTGATCTACCTTGCCGGCCTCCAGGGCGTCCCCACGGACCTCTACGAGGCGGCGGAGGTGGATGGGGCGAACAGTTTGACGCGCTTCTGGTATATCACGCTTCCCATGATCTCCCCGGTGATCTTTTTTAACCTGGTCATGAGCATTATCGCCGCGCTGCAGATCTTCAACCAGGCCTATATCATGACCCAAGGCGGGCCGCAAAACGCCAGCATGTTCATGATGCTCTATCTCTACTTCAACGCCTTTGAATACTTCAAGATGGGCTATGCGTCCGCGCTGGCCTGGCTGATCTTCTTCTATATCTTGGCATTGACCCTCTTGGTCTTCCGTTCATCGTCGCACTGGGTGTTCTATACCGGCTCCGTACGCGGGAAGTAGAGCGAATATGAAGCTTGACACGATAGTAAAGAACACCGGATTAGAGGCGTCCCGTCGCTTCGCAGCGCCATCTCTCTGGGCCAGCAAGCGCTGGCAGGGACGCTTGAGCCTTACCCTGACCTACGCGCTTCTGCTCTTCTTCGGCGCTTTGGTCACGTTGCCTTTTTTATGGATGCTCTCGACATCGCTCAAGCAGATGGACGACATATTCCTGTTCCCGCCGAAGTGGATCCCGGATCCCATTGTCTGGAGCAATTATCCGAGAGCGCTGAGCAAGGTCCCCTTCCTCCTTTTCTTCAAGAACACATTTATCATCACTTTCTTCGCTATCATCGGCACATTGGTGTCGGCCAGTCTAGTCGCCTATTCCTTCGCTCGTCTGCGTTGGCCGGGCCGCGACGTCTGTTTCTTCATTGTACTGACCACTCTGATGCTGCCGCATCAGGTGACTCTGATCCCGCAGTTCATCATCTTCCGAGAACTAAATTGGATCGACACCCTATTGCCGCTGATCGTGCCTTGGTTCTTTGGCGGCGGCGCGTTCAACATCTTTCTGCTTCGGCAGTTTTTCATCACGATACCGGAAGAGCTTGACGACGCCGCGCGGATAGACGGCTGTAGTTACCTCGGCATCTACGCACGCATCATCATCCCCATGTCCAGGCCCGTGCTCGCAGCGGTTGCGATCTTCGCCTTTCAGAACCATTGGAATGAGTTTCTGCTGCCGCTGATCTACATACACAGCCGCTCTCGCTACACATTAGCCCTCGGCCTGCGTCTGTTCCAGGAGCAATATTGGGTGGACTGGAGCGGTCTGATGGCTGCATCCACTGTCGTCATGCTGCCTGTTTTGTTGGTCTTCTACTTTGCACAGCGCTACTTCATTCAAGGCATAGTCTTTACCGGAGTCAAAGGCTAGGCCACGCGTATAACGGAATCAGGAGGTTCTCCCCCATGTCGTCTCAACCCAACATCCTCATTTTAATGGTCGATCAACTGCGCTATGACGCCTGCGGCTGCTTCGGCAGCACAGTCTGCCAGACGCCGAACCTAGATCGCCTCGCCAAGGAGGGCATGGGCTTCACCAATGCCTTTGCGTCGGTTCCGCTGTGTACGCCGACGCGCGCGTCTTTCTGGTCCGGCCTGTGGCCGTCTCATCACGGCGTCTTGATCAACACACACTGGCGGAAACCCGTGACCAAGCAACGGCTGGACCGGTCTGTACCCATATTGAGTGAGATTCTCAAGAAGAGCGGCTACCAGACGGCCCATTTCGGCAAGTGGCATGTCGGCCCCGACTCTGAAATGTCCGCACGCGGCTTTGATCATGTTGTGACGCGCACGGATTTTCAGACCCGCCTCCAGTCGGAGCGCAAAGAGTTCGAGCTGCGAGACCTGATCACGCGCGATTACATCATCAAGGATTACCCCTTTGCCGGCGTCACCTCGGCTGAAGGCGAGGACTTCTTCGAGATTTGGCTCTGCCGCCGCGCCGAAGAATGGCTGCGCAGCCACGCGTCTTCCGACCAACCCTTCTTTTGTGTGGTGTCGACGCCTGGCCCGCACCCCGGATACGTCGTGCCGGAAAGCTATGCGGCGCGTTATGACCCGGCGCAGATGCCGTTGTGGCCCAATGTCCGCGATGACCTGCGTGATAAGCCGGCTGTACACAGACTGTATCGCGACGTCATCGCCCAATGCGGCGACTTGAGCGATGACGAATGGCGCACGTGCATCGCCCGCTACTATGCGTTCGTCTCGCTGATCGACGAGGAATACGGGCGTCTGTTGGCCTTGTTGGACGAACTAGACTTGAGTGAAAACACGTTGGCGCTATTTGTCTCCGATCACGGCGATCTCATCGGCGCGCATCAGCTCTTCGACAAAGGCCCCATGATGTATGACGAGCAACTGCACATTCCGCTCGTCGTACGTTGGCCCGGCATCGTGCCCAACGGGGAGCAGTGCGACGCTATGATAACCTTTCTGGACCTGATGCCGACACTGGTCGAGGCCGCCGGTCTCAGCTTGCCGCGCCCCGTAGATGGGCGCAGTTTGCTGCCGTTCTTGCACGGAGAGACTATCGCCGACTGGCCGGACGACATATACCTCCAATATAGCGGCGAAGGCATATCGCTCTATAGCGTGCGCGCGGTGCGCAGCCGGCGATATAAGTATGTGTACTATCCCTACGATCAGGACGAACTCTATGACGAGGAAGAAGACCCGTGGGAAATGCACAACTTGGCGAATGAACCGGAGGCGGGGCCGATTCTGGCGGAGATGAAGAAGCGCATGGTGTGTTGGATGGAGCGCGCCGAGGACGTCATGGTCGACTGGAACGTAAACCTCACCCCCAAGCGTCGCGCCATCTGATTGCGCAAGCCTCCGCAGGAGATGTATGATGAACATGGTGCGCGAGTTGGTCATCAGCGATAAGCAACGGGCGGCTTTTCGAGAGGCGGAGCGCAGACCCTTACAGCCGCATGAGGTGCGCATGCGCAGCCTTTTCGGCGCGGCCAAGCATGGCACGGAGATGGCCTTTTACAGAAGAAGAACCGCAGCCTGTCGCTTTAAGTGACTTACCCCGCATCCAGCTAACCCATATCGCATCGACGGCGCTAGGAGGCCGGACGGCCATGCCCCCTGGCCTCTGTCGATCCTCACATGCGCAAAGGAAGCAATTCCATGTCCACAAACGCTGCACCGCTGCCCGAGATCCACGGGTTTGCGAGCAAAGGCTTTGAGGCCGTGCGCGATGCCTTCATCCAGAACTTCACGCGCCGCAATGAGTTAGGAGGGGCCTGCTGCATCTACCGCCACGGCGAAAAGGTGGTCGACCTGTGGGGCGGGATACGTGACAAGGCCACGGGATCTTTCTGGGAAGAGGACACCATGACCCTGGTCTACTCCGCCACCAAGGGCATGGCCGCCATGACGCTGGCCGTGGCTCATTCACGCGGCTGGCTCGACTACGAGGAGCGCGTCGGCGCTTACTGGCCCGAGTTCGCCCAACAGGGCAAGGACAAGATGACGGTGCGCCATCTCCTGGCCCACCAAGGCGGCCTGCACGCCTTCCATGCCAAAGTCGACCGCAGCGTCATCGCCGACCTGGACCGGCTGGCGCAGGTCATAGCGCAGGAGAAGCCGGCCTGGCCGCCGGGCGAGCGCCAGTCCTACCACGTCATCACGCTGGGCTTCTATGAGGGCGAACTGTTGCGCCGCGTCGACCCGCAACACCGCACGCTGGGCCAGTTTTTCCAGGACGAGATCGCCACGCCGCTCGGCCTCGACTTCTATATCCGCCTGCCGGAGAGCATCCCCAACGACAAGCTCGCCCCGCTGGACCCGGCCGATATGATGCGCACGCTGCGCGACATGCCGCTGTGGGGCGCAGTAACCACCCTCTACCCGCGCTCGCACATGTTCCGCGCCGCGGTCATCAACCCCGGCACGCAGGTCCCGCATGACCCAGACACCGTTTACGCCCGCAACCTGGAGATTCCGTCGGGCGGCGGTGTGGGCACGGCGCGCGCCATAGCCCATGCCTACGGCGTGTTCGCCAATGGCGGCGCCGAGCTGGACTTGCGCCCCGAGACGCTGGCCGCGCTGGCCGCGCCCGCGGTCCCGCCGCGGCGCGGCTTCTTTGACGAGTGCATCAAGGGCGAACTCCGCTTCTCCCTGGGCTTCATGAAGCCGAGCAAGAACTGGCCGTTCGGGCATGAGGACGCCTACGGCGCGCCGGGCGCGGGCGGCGCGCTGGGTTACGCCGATCCGCAGACGGGCATCGGCTACGCCTATGTTACCAACCGCATGGGCGGCATCAGCGGCGACCCGCGCGATGTGGCGCTGCGCGCCGCCATGCCCGGCCTAGCCGCGTGAGGCGTCACGGCATGTAGAAGCTGACTAGGAGGACAACGATGGTGCGAAAGGCCTTGCTCGTCTGCGGCATCCTCGCCGCACTGATCTACGTCGGGTCGGACATCATCGCAGCCATGCGCTGGGACGGCTACAGCTACGCCGACCAGTCCGTGAGCGAGTTGCGGGCTATCGGCGCGCCGACGCGGGCGTTCCTGATGCCGATCCTGTTCCTCTATGCCCTGCTGGAGATTGCCTTTGGCGCCGGCGTGTGGATGTCGGCCAACGGCAGGCGCAACCTGCGCATCGCGGCCGTGCTGCTGGTTGCGCTGGGCGTGCTCGACCTAGCCGGCCCCCTCTTCCCCATGCACCTGCGCGAGGAGATCAGCCAAACGGGCCGCACGCTGAACGAGACCATGCACGTCACCGTCACCGGGTTGACGGTGTTGCTCATCCTGCTCATCATCGCAACCGGCGCGGCAGCCGATGGCAGAGGATTCCGCATCTACTCCTACGCCACGATTGTGGTCCTGCTTGCGGCCGGGGCCTGGGCGGCAATGGGCGCCTCACAGCTCGAGGCGAACCTGCCCACGCCGTGGATGGGAGTGAAGGAGCGCATCAACATCTACGGCTACATGCTGTGGCTGGCGGCGCTGGCGCTCGTGCTGTGGCGGGAGCCGCCGCGCCCTCTGACTCGTACGCTAATTTCGGGTAATGAGTGACAAATAACCGATCATTGTGTCATACTCTGCGCGGACATACAGGAGGTGACACAATGATCGGCCGGACTGGTTTTATGACAGAAGCGTCGTGATCTTGGCTCCGCAGCGCAGTAATTGCCCAACGCACGTTCCCTGCACGGACGCGTCTGCCGGATCAGTACGCGCATCCTCGCCTATACCCTTTGCTTCGTAATGGACAAACATCTCGCTCAACTATCGGCATAGACCCGGAATTAGCATACGAGTCAGGCGGCGCGCTCGCGGAACGACGGACGCGATAGCAGCCTGCGGTCGGCTGCGGCGACTGCGACAATCACAAGGCCAAGCGCGACAACCCATGCGAGATCGAAGGTCATGAGACGCGTCCCGGCTATCTCCGGAGCGCCGAGGATGCGCGCGCTGCCGGTGAGACTCATGTGCATGAGCATCGCCAACAGCAAGCTCTCGGTCCGGTCGTAGACCCACACCATGAGCGTCCGGAAAAGCGTCAGGAACAGGAAGGGATCAAGCAGGTAGCTGGCGAGGGAGAGCGGGCCGGAGACAAGCCCGCTGAGCCAGTAGGCAAAGAGCAGGTGCCACACAGCCCAGACGATGCCGACGATGAGGCCGGTCGCCAGGACGCTGTGTCGCCGTCTCAACTCGGGGATGGCGAAGCCTGTCCAGCCCAGTTCCTCGAAGAAGCCCGCGCTGAGCGCCACCGGGATGCCGAACGAGAGCAAGGCCGCCTTGTCGTCGACGGCCAAGATGCCGGGGAGAAACTCGGGGCGTAACAGCGAAAGCGCCAGGAGGATGGCTGTCATGAGGAGCGGAGCGGTCAGCAGTGCGACCGCATACCAGCGCGCGCCCGCCCGCCAGCGCAGCAGGCGATAGAGGTAGTCGCGTAGCCCTCTCCGACCGTGAGCCAGAGCCGTCAGCAGGAGGCCGGACACGCTTGGCCCGGCGAGCAGCATCAGCACCGCGGCGGGCATCACCGCCATGACCTCCTCCGGCGCGCCCGGCAGTCTGCGCGGGCCGATCGCGGCGAGGCTGCCGCCCCACGAGATAAGGAAGGTAAGGGCGAAGTAGGTCGCCGCCGGGTAACGCTTGAGGAAAGCTTGGATAGTCGCCATTGTCTGCTCTCCTGATTTGTTTGATGCGCCCTGTATATGGCTATGCGAAGACTGCAAAACGCAACGCCCGGCACGCAAGGGGAGGGGCGACGACGACCACGCGACGAGCAGGCTTTTGCGCAACATTGTTCAGCCCCCTCTGCACGGCGGCCAAGGCGTTGCAGGTGTAAGTTGTTGGGTGCGGGCCGCGCAATGCAATGGGGGAATACGCGTGGACATTGTCTATTTTACCACGCGTCACAAGCCGTGTGTCAGAAGTGACGCGTAATGGACGACGAACGCCGAGCCTCGACGACTAACAGATGCTTGGGCAAGCTCCTAATGACGCGGGCTAGAAACGGAGTTCCTCCGGAGAGACGCCGTTTCTCTTGCTTCGACTGCACGGCAGGTTGGATACGTGTCATATCCGTTATTGCGCCCGCAGGACGGATTACTCAGCATGACAACTCATCCCTGATTTGAAGTGGAGCCAACGCATGCCGAAAATTCTTGACAACCCGGCTAATCCGGCATATAATGGCGATATACATCGTTGTATTCTTCGATGTATATAACGATAGACAGTCGTTTTCTCCTCGTTCAGTTTCGCTTCTCTACCATACGGCGTCGGCGCCGCCTGCCGGCTTCCACTACGATGCGCAGCGTTCTTCAGTCGTCACCCAGCGTGTTGCATCCCTGCACGCACAGACATCCCCCCATTTCCGTTTCTCTCTCACATTTCCAGACCTAGATGGAGGAGTCAGAAGATGAAGACAGAACAGACCCCAAAGCGGGCGCTTAGCCGGCGCAAGTTTCTGCAACTCAGCTCGACCGCAGCCGGCCTTGCCCTGTTGAGCGCCTGCGCCGCGCCGGCCGCGCAACCCAGTGAGAGCGCCGTCCCAGGCCAGCAGCAGATCCTGCTGCGTTACTCGCACTGGGGCAACGAAGACGAGAAAGCCTCGACCTGGAACACCCTGCAAGCCTTCATGGAGCAGAACCCCAATATCACCGTCGAGCAGATGTACATCCCTGAGGCGGGCGACCCCTACCTGCAGAAGATGAACGCCATGGCGGCCAGCAACACGCTGCCTGACGGCGCCCTCTTCCCCGACGAGCATACCCTGAGTTGGGCTCTGCGCGACATGTTCCTCGACCTCTCCGATATCTACTCAGGCGAGCACGAAAAGGTCGACGCCATCCAATATCGCACGCCGGACGGCAGGCTCGTCGGCGTCTCGGGCGCGCAAGAGATTCAGCTCATCTGGTACAACAAGGACCTCTTCGACGAGGAAGGCATCCCCTACCCGCCGGCGAGCGCCGAGGAAGCGTGGTCGTGGGAGCAGTCGCTCGAGATCGCCAAGCAGCTCACCGTGGACGTCAACGGCAACAACGCGCTGTCGCCCGCTTTCGATCCGACCAGTATGGACCGCTTCGGCTTCCAGATGGGGTTGTGGATGATGCCGGTCATCACCTTCATGCGCAGCAACGGCGGCGACATCTTCACCGACGACTGGATGGGGCTGGCGCTGGACAAGCCGGAGAGCATCGAGGCCATCCAGATGATGGCGGACCTGATGAACGTGCACAACGTTATGCCCAAGCTGACGGCCGGCGGCAGCATGGGCACCGATACCGGCCTGCTCTCGCGCAAGATCGCCATGGCCATGGACGGCCAGTGGGTGTTGGAAACGCTCAACCGCGTGCGCCGCGAAGAAGGCCTCAACTTCGGCATCGGCGTCTTGCCCTTCATCCAGGACAAGGTGACCACCGCCATTGGCGGGCCGATTATCGCCTTCAGCTCAACCGCGTATCCGCATGAGGCGATGCAATTGGTTTCGTTCATCATGGATCCGGCGAATACGCCCGACTACATTACGGGCGGTCTGTGGATGCCCAACGAAAAGCGTTGGTATCACGATCCGGAGTTGCTGTCGATCTGGATCGACAACGAGAACCACCCGCCGGAGTACAAAACCGCCGTGGTCGACTACTCGCTGGACTATGTGTCCAAGCCGCTTCCGAATTTCCGGCTGCCGAACTGGCCGGGAATGTGGCAAATCCTGAATCCTGCGTTGGAGCAGGTGTGGCTGGGCGAGAAGACCGCTGAAGAGGTGATCGCCGAGGTGATGCCGCAGGCGTCGACCTATTTCGACACCGAAATCGCCCCCCTCATGATCTAGCCTCTTGGCCGCCGGCAGGATCGACGTTCAGGTTCCTGCCGGCGGCTTGTTCCGCCAACCGCGTGCGCCGGTTTCAACTCCGGGAGTGACAAGGTGAAAGCCCTTCCCGCCGACAACCCAACAAAGCGATTCTTTCCTGTCTACAGCCTGAGGCGGCGCGAAGCCATCGCCGGCTATATCTTTGTAGCGCCGGGCATCTTGGGGTTTCTGATCTGGGTCTTCGGCCCCATGGTCGCCACGCTGCTGCTCAGTTTCACCGACTGGCCCATCATCGGCCAGGCCAAGTGGGTCGGGCTGGACAACTACGTGCGGCTATTTACGGTCGACCCCTTCTTTTATAGATCACTGCGGGCGACGGCCTATTTCGCCTTTGGCAGCGTCTTTCTGCGCATCGTCTATACCTTCCTGGTGGCGATGCTCCTAAACCAAGAGGTGCACGGCAAAGCCCTTTTCCGCACCGTCTATTACCTGCCCTCCATCGTTCCTGTGGTGGCGTCCAGCATGATCTGGATGTGGCTATACAACCCTGACTTTGGCCTCTTCAACGCCATGCTCAAGGGCATGGGGCTGCCGCCTTCGCGCTGGATCCACGGCACCCAGACGGTGATCCCCTCCATCATCCTGATGGACCTATGGGCGGCGAGCAGCACGATCCTCATCTTTCTAGCCGGGCTGCAAGGCGTGCCGCGCCAGTTGCTGGAGGCGGTGGAGATCGACGGCGGCAATTGGTGGAACAAGCTGACGGCGGTGACCTTGCCGCACATGACGCCCTTCATTTTCTTCAACATGGTCTTGGGCTTTGTCAGCGCCTTCCAGATCTTCACGCAGTCCTTCATCATGACCAATGGCGGCCCCAACAATGCCAGCCTCTTCTTTGTGCTGCTCATCTATCGCGAAGCGTTCGGCAACAACCGCATGGGCCTGGCCTGTGCGCTCGCCTGGATTCTGTTCCTGTTGATTGCACTGGTGACCTTCCTGGTCTTCAAGACCTCCCGCTCCTGGGTCTTTTATTACGGTGAGGAAGCATGATCAAACGCAAAGCCATCCATTCGTCTCTCACGCTCGTCGTGCTGATCATCGGCGCTCTGATCGCTTCGCTGCCGCTGTACTGGCTGATCCGCAGTTCGCTCATGACCCTGGGTGAGATCTTCATCTTCCCGCCGCTGCTCTGGCCTGAGGTCATGCGCTGGTCCAACTACCTAGACGCGGTGACGGTGGTCAACTTCCCGCTCTACTTCAAAAACACCATGACCATCATGATCCCTGTTCTGTTCGGGACCTTGTTGACGAGCAGCATGGTCGGCTATGGCTTCGCCCGTCTGCGCTTTCCGCTCAAGCGCTTGTGGTTCACCCTGATCTTGAGCAGCCTGATGTTGCCCTATGCGGTGAGCATGCTGCCCACTTTTTTGCTGTGGGCGCAACTCGGCGCCATCAACACGTTCTATCCGCTCATCGTGCCTATCTGGTTCGGCGGCGGCGCCTTCAACATCTTTCTGCTGCGCCAGTTCTTTCTCACCATCCCCAGGGAGTTGGAGGACGCCGCCATTATTGACGGGGCGAGCTACTTCCAGATCTATGCGCGCATCATGGCGCCGCTGATCAAGCCGGCTTTGATTGTCGTCGGCCTGTTTACTTTCCTCAACGTCTGGAACGATTTCCTCAACCCCCTCATCTATCTGAACGAAGAAAAGAAATATACGCTGGCTCTTGGCTTGATGCAGTTCCAGGGAACGTACAGCACGGACTGGAACCTGTTGATGGCCGGCGCCACCATCGTCGTCATTCCCCCCGTCATTGTCTTCATCTTCGGGCAGAAGTACTTTATCGAAGGCGTGACCATGACCGGACTTAAACTCTAGGCAGATGGCGTCATGATCGTTTACCCATTCTGTCATGCTGCACCCAGAGGGTTCCCGAGCGAAGCATCTCAAACTCCAGTACACCAAGATTCTTCAACTCGCTGACGCTCGTTTCAGAATGACAGACGCCTGACAATCAAACCCCTTAGCACCGCAAGGAGCAACCAGCGATGACGTTGCAGACGAATTCGACCCCCGCGCCGGCGGCTGCGCGCTGCAAGCGACAGCCGGTTCCCGTCGCACAGACGACAATCGAGGACGACTTCTGGAGCCCTAAACTGCGCCTCGTGCGCCAGGTGACGCTCGACGACGTGTTCACCAAGTTCGAGAAGGGCGAAGCCTTCGCCAATTTCGACAAGGTCGCTCACGGCGAACGCGGCGGCTTCCACGGCCATCCGTGGTTCGACGGCCTGATCTGGGAAACGATGCGCGGGGCGTCGGACTTCCTGGCCGCGGAGTATGACGCGCAGTTGGACGAGCGGCTGGACGGGTACATCGAACGCTTCGCGGCCGCGCAGGCGGCGGACCCCGACGGCTACATCAACACCTACGTCACGCTCATGCACCCCGACAAGCGCTGGGGGGCCAACGGCGGCAGCCAGCTATACCACCACGAGATGTACAACGCCGGCTGCCTGGTCGAGGCGGGCGTGCATCACTACCGCGCGGTGGGCAAGACGAACTTGCTCGCTTTGGCCGTCCGCTTCGCCAACTACATGTGCGACACGATTGGGCCGGCGCCCAAGCGCAACCTTGTGCCGGCGCACTCGCTGCCCGAAGAGGCGCTGATCAAGCTCTACCGGCTTTTCCGTCAACAACCCGACCTGGCGGCGCAGCTCATCCCTGAACGCGACCCTGCGCAATATCTGGCGTTGGCCCGCTTCTGGATCGACAACCGCGGCAACCATCAGGGACGCATCAACTTCACCGAGTACGCCCAGGACCACTGCTGCACGGTCGATCAGCCGGAAGCCGTGGGCCACGCCGTGCGCGCCGTCCTGCTCTACACCGGCCTGACCGCGCTGGGCCTGGAACTCGACGACGGCGGCTATCTGGCGGCGGCGCACCGGCTTTGGCGCGATGTGACCGAACGCAAGCTGTACATCACCGGCGGCGTCGGCCCGATCCACGCCTATGAGGGGTTCTCGTACGGCTACTACCTGCCCAATACCGGCTATCTGGAGACCTGCGCCGGCGTGGGGCTGGCTTTCTGGGCCGGTCTGATGGGCCAGGCTTTCGACGGGACCGTCTACGCCGACGTCTATGAGCGCGCGCTCTACAACAACATCTTGCCGGGCGTGTCTTTGGACGGCACGCGCTACACCTACCAAAACCCGCTGACGGCGAAGGGCAATATCCACCGCTGGGAGTGGCATGGATGCCCCTGTTGCCCGCCCATGCTGCTCAAGGCGCTGTCCGAGTTGGGCGGCCAGATCTACGCCTACGATGACGAGGACATCTATATTCACCAGTATGTAGGCGGTCGCAGCGTCATCCCCTTGCCCGCGGGCGAGGTTGAGTTAATCCAGCGCTCCCGCTATATTTGGGAAGGACGCGTGGCCATCACAGTGCGCACGCCCGGTGCACGCGCCTTCGGCTTGCGCCTGCGCCTGCCCGGCTGGAGCCGGGACTTCCGGCTGCGCGTCAACGGGCAGCCCGTCAACCCGGTCGAAGCTGAACATGGCTACGCCGTGATCCGGCGCGAATGGCAGGATGGTGATACGATTGAATTGGAGTTAGCCATGCCGGTTGAGCGCGTGGCGGCGCACCCCTACGTGAACGATGTGCGGGGCAAGGTTGCGCTGCAGCGCGGGCCGCTTGTCTACTGCCTGGAGGGCGTGGATAATCCGGACGAGCCCAACCCCGTCCTGCCGGCGGATGCGCAGTTCGAGGCGCAGTACGACCCCGATCTGTTGGGCGGCGTAGCGGTCATCCGCGGCGCAGCCCAGGACGGGCGGCAGGTCGTCGCCGTGCCGTATTACGCCTGGGATAACCGGCCGGCGGCGGCGGAGAGCGAGGATTGGATGCAGGTCTGGCTGGGGCAAGCGGGGCTGGAGAAAGCCGCGCTTGCAGAGGCCGGCGACCTGACGGGCTGGGAGAATGTCCTCTACCGCCCCTTGCCGCTGTAGTGGCGCGATCGCTAAATGGTTTGATCGCCAAATACGCACGATGTCATGTTGAGCGTAGCGAAACATCTCTGCCTCTGGTGCGACGAGATGCTTCAACTCGCTGACACTCGCTTCAGAATGACAGGCGCGTGACCTACGAGGAAAGTAAGAATATGCAGCGCAACCCGCGTCGCAAGAAGCGCGTCACCTTGCGAGATGTCGCCAAACATGCCGGCGTCTCGCCCAAGACCGTTTCCAATGTGCTCAACGACTGGCCGTACGTCTCCGACGAGACGCGCCGGCGGGTCCAGGCCTCAGTCGATGCGCTGGGCTACCGCCAGAGCATCCTGGCGGCTAGCCTGCGCACGGGGCGAACCAAGACGATCGGCGTCGTCATCCCTGACATTACCAACCCCTTTTTCGGCCAAGTCGTGCGCGGCTGCGAAGATGTCCTGTACAACGCGGGGTACAGCATCTTCCTGTGCAACACCAATGAGGATGCGGCCAAGGAACGAACGTATCTGGACATTCTCGTCAGCCGGGGAGTGGACGGACTGTTGCTCTTCGGCGCCCACTCCAGCTCTGAGGAGCTGGCCGCAGCGGTTCACGGCGAGATACCTGTGGTGGCGGAAGACTCTCCGGCCCAGGGCGACAACGCCACGATCATCGACATCGACAACAGCGCCGGCGCGGCGTTGGCCGTGCGCCATCTGTTGGACCTGGGCCACAGGCGCATCGCCCACCTGGGCGGGCCGAGCGAGCGCTCGGCGGCCAACGGTCGCTACGAAGGCTACCGGCAGGCGCTGGAGGCTGCCGGCGTCGCCTACGATCCGGCGCTGGTCATCCGCTGCAAGCCGACCATGCGCGGCGGCTATCACGCCGCGCAGCAGTTGCTGGGCGACGAACAGCCAACTGCGCTCTTCTGCTACAACGACCTGATGGCCATCGGCGCCATGGCGGCATGCAGACGCCTGGGGCTGGAGATCCCCGACGATGTGGCGATCGTCGGCTTCGACGACATTGCCATGGCCTCGCTCGTCACGCCCATCCTCTCAACGGTGCGGGTGCAGCAATATGAGATGGGGCGCCTGGCGAGCGAGCTGCTCCTGAAGCGGCTGGGCGATGATGAAGAAGTGCCCGGCCGCGTCAAGGTTCCGGTGGAGTTGATCGTGCGCGGCTCTTGCGGGGCCAAGCGCATGTCGTCCCGGCAAGTCTCGCTCATCTTGGAGCGCCTGCTCGATTCCGACCTGGTCGACCTGGCCCCGTGCGAATCCGACGAGTCACACGTCGCGAGTCAGGCGTCATGCGTCACCCCTGACTCCTAACTCCTATCCATGACCAACGGCGTGATCTTCGATATCAAAGAGTTTGCGGTGCACGACGGGCCGGGCGTGCGCACCACGGTCTTCCTCAAGGGCTGCCCGCTGCGCTGCACCTGGTGTCATAACCCGGAAGGCATCTCGCCGCAGCCGCAGACGATGCGCGGCGCTACCGGCGAACGCATCGCCGGCCGCGAGGTCGCGCCGCACGAACTGGCGCGCATCCTCAACCGCCAGGCCGCCGCGCTGCGCGCCTGCGAAGGCGGCGTCACCTTCTCCGGCGGCGAGCCTCTCATGCAGGCCGAGTTCGTGGCCGAAACGGTCGACCTGCTCGACAACCTGCACGTCACGCTCGACACGTCGGGCTATGCGGGCGAGCGCGCCCTGCGCAGCGTGCTGGCGCGCACGGACCTGGTCTACTTCGACCTCAAACTGATCGACCCGGCTGCGCACCGGCGCTATACCGGCGTCGACAACGCGCCCATCCTGCGCAACCTGCGCATCCTGGCGGGCAGCGGCGTTCCCTTTGTGATCCGCGTCCCCCTTGTCCCCGGCGTGACCGATACGGACGAGAACCTGGCGGCCATCGCGCAGACGGTGCGCGGCCTGCCGGGTATGCAGCGCGTCGACCTGCTGCCCTACAACCAGGCCGCCGGCGGCAAGTACGCGGCCGCGGGCATGGCCTGGCTGCCCGACTACGACGAAACGCGCCCGCTCAACCTCAACACCGCCGTCTTCGAGACCCTGCAAGTAAAGGTGCGTGTGCAATGAACGAACGAATCCGGCAACTGAAAGAGCGTACGCGCGCGGGCGCTCACCATGTCTGGCGGCAAAAGACGCCGGTTGACCTGCTCGCCGAGTGCGAGGCCGAGGATTTGTCGCTGCCGCGGCGCATGGCCCGCCTCATTCGCCGCCAGTGCGAGGCGGAAGCCGCGATCGTCGAGCCGGACGAGCGCATCGTCTTCACGCGCACGCTGCCCGCGGCCATCCCGCCAGTGCTGCGCGGCGAGGAATGGGACGCCATCGCCGCGCGCCATACGCTGCACGAGCTCGGCCCCATCAGCAACGTCTGCGCCGACTGGGGCATGGTCCTGCGGCAGGGGCTGCTAGGGCGCAAGGACGCGGCGCTGGCGGCGCGGCAGCGCTATGCGCACGACGCCGAAGCGGTCGAGTTCCTGGACTGCGCCGTGGAGAGCATCGACGCCGTGCTGGGGCTGGCCGCGCGCCACGCGGCGACGGCGCGCCGCGTCGGGCGTCACGACGTAGCCGAGATATTGGAGCATGTGCCGGCGCACTCGCCGCGCACCTTCCACGAGGCGCTGCAGGCGCTGCGCCTGCTCCACGCCGTGGTCTGGCTGGGCGGCAACTACCACGTCGGCCTGGGGCGCTTCGACCAGTACATGTGGCCCTATCTGCGCGCCGATCTACAAGCAGGCCGCCTTGACATGGACGGCGCGGCCGATCTGTTGGCCGAGTTCTTCATCTCGCTCAATCGCGACAGCGACCTCTATCCCGGCGTGCAGCAGGGCGACAACGGCCAGACGATCACGTTGGGCGGTGTGACGCGCGACGGCGCCGGTGCGGTCAACGAGCTGACGCGCCTCGTCCTGAGCGTATCGCGCGACTTGGCGATGATCGACCCCAAGATCAACCTGCGCATCTCGCCGCGCACCGACCTGGACCTGCTGACGCTGGCGACGGAACTGACGCGCAAGGGGCTGGGCTTCCCGCAATACTCCAACGACGACGTGGTGATCCCCGGCCTGGTCGCGCACGGCTACAGCCTGGAGGACGCGCGCGACTACGCCGTGGCGGCGTGCTGGGAGTTTCTCATCCCCGGCCGCGGCATGGATGTGGTCAACATCGGCGCGGTCTCGCTGCCCGCTGCGGTCGATTGCGGCGTGCGCGCCGGCCTGGCCGCGGGCGACGACTTCGCCGGCATCCTGCGCCGCACGGAGGAGGACATTCGCCGCCAGGTCAAGGCGCTGGCCGACGCCTACGCCGACCTGTGGCTGCCGCCCGCGCCCTACTACTCGGCGCTGATGACGGACTGCCTGGAGCGCGGGCGGGACTTGTCGCAGGGGGCGACGTACAACAATTTCGGCATCCACGGCGCGGGTCTGGCCAGTGCGGCCGATGCGCTGGCCGCGGTGCGGCGCTTCGTGTTCGAGGAGGGGCGGGTATCGCCCTCGGAGCTGCTGGCCGCGCTCGAAGCCGGCTACGAAGGGCATGAGGAGCTGCGCCGCCTGCTGGAGGCGGAGGGGCCGAAGGTCGGCAACCACGACGACTGCGCCGACGATCTGATGACGGCGCTGGCGGACCTGTTTGCGGGGGCGTGTGAGGGCTATGCGTCCAGCGAGCGTCCCACGCCGCGCGGCGGCATCCTGCGCCCGGGGACGGGGTCGGCGATGTACTATGTCTGGCTGGCGCTGGGGCACGAGGGCATGCGCGAGCCGCTGGTCGGTGCGACGGCGGAGGGTCGCCGCGACGGCGAGATGTTCGGGGCGAACTTGGCGCCGTCGCCCAACGCCACGGTGCGCGGGCCGATCAGCGTGTTGCAGTCCTTCGCCAAGCTGGACTACCGGCGCATCTGCAACGGCGGGCCGATCACGCTGGAGTTGGCGGATACGGTGTTCCGCAACGACGAGGCGCTGCGCAAGACGGCGATGCTGGTGCGCCTGTTCGCGCAGTTGGGCGGCCAGCAGTTGCAGATCAACAGCCTCAACGTGGACACGCTGCGCGACGCCAAGGCCCACCCGGAGCGGCGCCAAAACCTGATCGTGCGCGTGTGGGGCTGGAGCGGCTACTTCTGCGAGCTGGACGAAGAATACCAAGACCACATCATCGCCCGCCACGTGTACGGGTGAGGCCTGACGCCTTATCCGCGCACATTCTCTTCTCGCCGGCAAAACCGAAAACTTTTCGCCTATCGCCGCCAACCCGCCGCCATCCCAGCCGGCAAGAGCGCCGGCGTGACCGTCGTAGGGGCGACCCCTGTGGTCGCCCTGGGCCAGGCAGGGGTCTGGTTGCGTGATTGCGTCATGGATTTTTTCGAGCACTCGCCGGCGCGGGGAGGGCAGGGGCCAGGCATAGTCACTGCCCCCTGCCCTCCCTTTGTTCAGCGGGGTTGCGAGGCGAAATCGTGGAACAGCGGCAGATACAGGTGTACGGGCTCAACCTGTACGCTAGCGGATGCGCGGTTGTCGGTGATGTCCCGATCCTTCGCATGGCTGAGCACCACCCACAGTTCATTCTCCCCAACATGGCCGGCCGTCGGCCAATCGATGCCGACCGTGGCCTCACCGCCGGCCGTCACGATGGGAATAAGACGGCCGCCGATGGACTGGCCGCCGGCGCTGGGGCTGCCGTCCCAGAACTCCACTGCCACCCAAGCGTATGTGGCGTCGACCGCATGGACGGTGGCGCTGATGTGCACCTTTTCCCCCGAGATGACTGTGACCGGGTCAAACACAATATCGCCAGCTGTGACGAATAGGTTTCCTGACTCGCCTGCCATGGGCGGGCTGACGATCGGCAGTTGGGCGTAGGCCTTGTTGTTGTCCTCGTGCACCTCGGCGAGGGTCCTATCCGGGTCGACCACGACATAGATCTTCAACACCTCGCCTGGCAAGTGGCCCGTCGTGTTGAACTGGATGGCCGCTGGAGTAGACGACATGGGGTTGAGTTGGGCAATCGTCACCTGGCCGATCTGCGTACCGCCTGCGTCTGGGTCGCCCAGGTAGAAGCGCACCTTGACGTTGTTGGCGCCCATAAGGCTGTAGTTGCGCACCTTGGCGGTGATGGCGACGACCGCGCCCGGCGCGGCATACTGCGGATTGCAGGTGATCTCCTTGCTCAGGTAGGTATATTCCGGGCCCATGCCGCCATCTTTCCACGGCAGGTTGAAGGTGGGGTCGGCCTTGTTATAGGTGTTCTGCCACCAGGTGTTGGGCATCCCCCCAGAAGCGGTCAGGGGCGTCACCTGGTAGTCGAGCACCAGGTGTCCGTCGGGTTTGGCCCAGTAGATGAAGGGCCGCACGCCATAGGAGTAGGTCTGGGCGATGCCCAGGTAGGTCAGACGGATTTCCGTGCTCTGCTCGAAGCTGACCTGGTTGACGGCGGTTTCGCCTTGGCTGTAGCTGCCTGAAACCGAGAGGCTTTGGCCGAAGCCTGAGACTTCCAAGGACGCCCCCAGATCCAGCTTGCTGGACTTCTTGGTCTCATCCGTCTCGATATCCAACCATTTCACCCACCACGCGTAGCCGTTGGGCCCGAGATCGTTCCTGTTATCACTCTTGATGGTGGTACGGATGTCCGTGGGCGCCGCCGGCGGATAGGACATCACGTTGAAGAGCTCGTGGTTGGGCTGATAGTAGGAGGTGGGATTCTCGCCGTCGATGCGCACGGTGATGGCCGCCGCGCAGTTGCTCGTGCAGGTCGGGTCCACCTTGTCGGGCCAGATCACGAGGATGTGGCCTTGGACCACGTTAGTGCCGTCGGCATAGACGGGGTACTCCCAGATGTTGAGACTTTGCACCATGCGGATGATGACATCATCCTCGTCGGCCTGCACATCCTGCCCGAACTCCTGGCTTCTGAACGAGCTCGTGGTTTTCTCGAAGCTTTCGCCATAGGAGGCGCTCATGCTGGCGCTGACGAACGAATAGCTCAGCTTGAGCTCGGCAGAGACGGACCAGTCGCGGTTGGTCGTCACCGCCATCGAGGTGCTGCTCTTCTCGATCGTTTCGTACTTGGCATAGGTGCAGGGGGGGAGCAGGCAGCGGTTGATGACGTTGACGTCATGGACCACGCCGTCGATTGTGTCCTTGTGCTTGGGCGGCGCGTTGATGACGGCCAGGATCTGCAGTGTGTCGTCCATATGGCTGTAGACCGGCGGCCCGACGCGCACATTCTTGCCGTCAAAACTGCCGGCGGCAATGGCCATGTGGCCCGTGCCGCCCACGGCGTCGGCGCCCGTGATAGCGCCTTTCGCCACAACGGAGCCCAGGTCGGGCGTCACCTGAAACAGGTTGAGGTCAACGCGGTTGCTGACGGCCGAAGCTCCCCAGACATTGCCAACGGCGATCTCGTCGATGCTGTCGCGGTTCAAGTCGCCGACTGCTACGGACAGATCACCCCCGTAACAGCCCATCGCGTCGTCACGCAGTGTCGCGCGCAGCGTCGGGGTGAGGACATCCGTGGCAAAGACCGAGACTTTGCAGGAGTACGCGGCCGGCGCGCCACAGACGAGGGCCAGTTCGTCAATGCCGTCCGCACTGAAGTCCCCGGCCTGTAGATCTAGCCCGCGCCCCACCTTCTCGCGGAGGACGGATAGCCCCAAACCTGAGCCCACAGAAGCCATGCCCGCTTGGGTCAGGGTCTTGAGATCGGCGCTTGCCTTGTAGACACGGAGATTGGTTGCGGCGGGTACGTTGTAGGCCACCGCGATTTCGTCCATGGCGTCGCCCTCGAAGTCGCCGGTCGTGATGGCAATCTTTCCAGGCGGCATGGGCGTTTTTCCCTCTGAAGCCGCGTCGGCCAGCTTGCCTTGGGCCACGAGGTTGCCGGTGCTGCCGACGCTGTAGACCTTGACAGCCAGGTAGCCGTCGCTGCCTTGCTGCCAGGCGACCGCGATCTCGTCCTTGCCGTCGCCGTTGAAGTCGCCGGTCGCGACATCCAGGAACTTGTAGCCGCCCAGCGTCTCCCCGGCGATCGTGCCCTTGGCGACCGGCGCAATCGTGCCGTTGGTGTCCCAGACACGCAGGTTAAGCGAGGCGCCGGCGCCCTCCCAGGCCACAACGAACTCGTCGTAGGCGTCCGCGTCGAAGTTGCCGACAGCGACGCGGATTGTGCCGCCATAGGTTGGCGCAGTGGCGTTGGCGCCCGCAACCACATCATTGGTGTTGATGGTGGCATCGAGGCTCTTGAGCAGGCTGCTGTTGTACGACTCGACATAGAGCGAGATCTTGCCGGCGGGGTATTCCCACGCCGCCACCGTGTCCATCCATCCGGCCTCGCCGGTGAAGTAACCGGCGGCGACATCCATATTCCCGCCGCCATTCACACCCAAACCGGCCACCCGCTCTTTGGCGACCGGGACGCCCAGGTTGGCGTCAACGTCATAGGTCTTGTGAATGAACTTGCCGTCCAACCCGTGCAACACCATCTCGACCTTATCCCAAGCGACCAGCGTGGAATTGCCGGCCAAGGGGTCGTCAATCTCCCCTGCGGCCAGGCGCACGTCCAGGTCGTTGACCTTGGAGCGGTGGCCCGGTTCGTGCCGCAGGAGCGCAGGCACGGCATCCGGCGCGGCCTCAGGCTGCGCGTCCTCGACGGGTTGCTCTACAACCGCCCGCTCCACGCTGGGGCTGGCTCCTATAAACGGCAAGTACTGCTCGCTGTCTTGCGCGGCGGCCGGCGTCATCGTCAAGATGAGCAGGGCCAGCGCCAACGCGGCAATTGTGCAGAGTTTGACCATGGGCTTCATGATGGATCCTCCTTTTGATCCAATAACAACCAAGCCCGAATCACGATAGGTAGGGGGACGGGACATCCCGCCCCTCGTCACACGAGCCATGCACGGAGAACCGTCAGGTTGAACCAGCTCCGCTGCCGGCAGACTGCACATGCTGCCGGTGAGGGGTTACGGGATGCCTCATGGGGCGCTTCCTGTCTAGTATAGCGAGCACGCGTGGCGGCGTCGTGGCTAAAGCGTGGAAGAAACGTGAAAGTGCTGAGGGGATGGGACGCAGATGACACAGATTAGGTGAAGAGGGGATGGAACGCGGATGCCGCTTTGCGGCCACTTCGCGATAACACGGATTTGGCGGATATACACGGATTAGGATAGGTGCGCTCTGGACGAAGCAGGGCGGGTGGCGCGAGGGGGCCATCCAGATTATGGACGAGGTTGCCCGTAGAAGGCGGCTTGGCAGGACAGGGGGCAGGGCGCTGTCGTACCCCTGTGCGATGCCTTGCCCGGGGGCCGGTTCCCAGATGAGGCGGCAGGCGCTAGGCTTTGTCCGTCACGGAGCGGATCAGCCCTTTCCCGTTGTGCTCGCAGATCCCCTGATCCCGCCACATTGCACTGTCCGACTCCCGGCACAAGGGAAGCAGGCTGCGGCTGTCCCTATAGTCCGGGACGGCGACGCCCGCCGCGCCGGCGAGATGTTCGGGGCGAACCTGGCGCCGGCGCCAAACGCCACGGTGCCCAGGCGTCATCTTCTCGCCGGCAAAACCGAAAACTTTTCGCTTTTCGCCGCCAACCCGCCCGCGAGCGCTTGCTTGGCGGCGATAGGCCGCGCCGGGAGAGCGCCGGCTCAGAGATAGTCGGCCAAATAGGCGCGCGCCCGGCCAACCCACTTCTCCGCGTCCGACAGCCCGCCCAATTCAAACGAGACGAAACCGTCGTAGCCGATGCCGCGCAGGGCGTCGAAGATGCCTTCCCAATCGAGAATGCCTTCTCCGGGCGGCAGACTGTAGGCGTGCAGCCCATCCCCGTCGCGGGCATGCACGTGCAGCAGCTTGCCGCGCAGCTTGGCAATCGACCACGGGATGTACTCGCGCTGGATAAACAGCCAGGCCGTGTCCAGGTTATAGCCCAGCGCCGGGTGTTGCACATGTTCGCGCAGTCGCAAGAAGGAGTCGGTATTGGGGACGATGACGTGCGCGTGCCCTTCGATCGCTAGCTTGAGGCCGTGCGCTTCGGCGATCCCCGCACAGGCGCGCACCGTCTCCACATAGGTATCCCAGATGGCGTCCCAGTCGAAGGGATCGGGCAGTTGCATCGAGAGCTTGGGGCTGAAGCCCTCCAGGCCGGGGTTGTTGGTGTACCAGTAGCGCGGCACATACGACGCCGGCGCTTTGATGCCCACCGGCCATTGGCTCACGAAGTTGATCACCGGGCTGCCCATCGCCGCAGCCAACTTCACGCCCTGCTCGAACTGGCCGAGGGCGCGCTGCCGGGCGTCGCGGTTGAGGTTAGGCAAATCCGCCACCACGTCTTGGAAGAGCGCGAACTGGCTGACCGTTAGCCCGCGCGCGTCGCACAGGCGGCGCAGCCCGTCGATGCGTTGCGCCGTCCAGTAGTCGGCGAGGTCGTCGGGGTGGCGCAAGATGAATTCGATGCCGTCGAACCCCAGATCGCCGATGGTCTCGATCGCCGGCTCGTAGGGCGGCAGAAAACGCCCCTTCGCAAAGGTCCAACAAGCACAGCCGAGTTTCATAGGAAAGATCTCCTTGTCTTGATGAGCTGGCTATCAACCGGCTAGGGCAGGCCGCGCAAACGTGCTGTTGATCTCAACGGCGCGACCTTCGCGGGCCGACTGCTGCACGGCGAGCAGGATTTCGAGGACATGGGCGGCGTGTTCGGCAGTGAGCAGCAGGGGGCTGCGACCCTCCAGCGCGTCGACCATGTGCGCCACGCCGTTGACCAGGCTGTAGGCAGGCGGTTCAGGCGGGCGGCGCGGCGGGTTAACGCGGCCGCGGTAGACTTTCTCCGGCGTGACCCAGCCGCGCAGCCCGTGCGCATCGTCCGCCCGGAATATAAGCACGGGCGGCTCGTCGGCGGTGGACGCCAGGTTCATCACGCCGTCGGCGCCGTAGAACTCCATGCGCGGGCCTTGCGACGAGAGCACGCAGTATGTGGCGTCAATGCTGGCATAGGCGGCGTCGCCGAAATCGAGCAGCAAGTGCGTGTTGTCGTCGCTTTCGACCCGGATGGTCTTGCCTTTGGCCGCGCCGGAAACGACCGTGCGTTCGGGCAGGGCGATACCCGAAAAAGCGGTGACGCACCGCGCCGGCCCTAATGCGCCGGTGATGACGTGCAGCGGGTAGATGCCGAGGTCGAAGAGCGGACCGCCGCCCGTTTTGTGGAACCAGGCGGGGTCGGTGAGGAAATCGGTAATGCGGTCGGGGCCGGGGTTGCTGGCGCGGGCGCGGACAAAACAGACGCGGCCGATTACGTCCGCCCAGAGCCAGCGCAGCGTCTGCTGGATGTCCGGATGGGTCAACAGCGCCGGCGCCGCGCCAACCATCAGCCCCGCGCTGCGCGCCGCAGCGACGATGGCCTGGGCGTCGTCCAGCGCCGTTGCGATCGGCTTTTCGGTGTAGACGTGCTTGCCCGCCGCAAGGGCGGCAAGCGTGATCTCGGCGTGCGCCTGCATGGGGGTGAGGTTCACCACCAAGTCCGCGTCGCTTTGCAGAAGGGCCTCGGCGCTCAGAAAAGCGCGGGGCACGGCGTATTTTTCGGCCAAAGCGGCGGCGCGTCCCTCGACCGAGTCGGCGACTGCGACAAAATCCAGCACGCCTTCACGGTGCAGCCGGGCTAGTCCAGGCAAATAGGTGTGCTGTGCGACATCGCCGCAGCCTACGACGCCAATTCGTAGTTTTGACATGGGAATCGACTCTCCTCTGACGTGATGGGGCGGGCCTAATCCGGGCGCGGC
>Ga0334886_1000650_pt1 | contig 49775 bp, 46 predicted proteins | sample GraSluR1_MG_9_FD_207232 | JGI IMG/M metagenome (GOLD analysis project Ga0334886, IMG submission 207232) | Sludge microbial communities from methane-producing bioreactor in Wageningen University, Netherlands - Granular Sludge_27_06-R1 | ecosystem: Engineered > Bioreactor > Anaerobic >... | reverse complement strand
AAATCTATACATAAACTAATAAAAAAACTAAAAAACCTTTACTACACTGAAATAAAACAAAAAACATACACACAAAACTGGACAAAAAAATTTATTAATATTAACAAAAGTTAAGTCAATTACTATATTACGGTTTAGTTTACGGTTTAAGTCTTCAATTAGAACTTTATGCATTTATCTTATTTTTTATAGGGATAGTTATTGTCCTTTCCAGTATAATGGAACATAAAACCACAATATTAGACATATTATCAGGGATTGGAATTTTAATAATTGTATGCATCTGGATAATAACTCAAAATACACCTTTATCATCTAAAGACGTGGAATTTGGTATTATTATAGCTATAACGGCTTTAATAGTGGGAATTCTTACACATCTAGGTATCTTACGGGAGAAAACAGACGACATTATAAATTGATGGCGGTCAGTCCTTTAAATAATTCCAATTTTTTTTGTATTCTGAAAATTGAATATTTTATACTACGAAGTCCAATATAATCCCATGGAAAAGTGGATCCAACACCCCCTCATCAAGCCAGAGAAAATTGAATCCCGGCTTTACCAGCAAGCACTGGCGGCTCAGGTTTTAAAGAAGGGCAACACTATGATCGTCGCTCCCACCGCCCTGGGGAAGACGATTGTCGCCGCTTTGGTATCTGCTGAACGTTTAAATAGGATACCTTCATCTAAAATTCTTATGTTAGCACCCAGCAAGCCCCTGGCAGTTCAGCACGAAGAAAGTTTAAAGGAATTCCTGAAGGCACCGGTAAACGTACTCACAGGATCTATAACTCCGGATAAAAGGGTTAAATTGTGGGAAAAAAGCAGGGTGATATCGGCGACTCCGCAGACCGTGGAATCCGATGTAATCGCTGGCCGGTACGATTTGAAAGATGTTTCCCTTCTTATATTCGATGAATGCCACCGGGGCACCGGTAACTACGCCTACGTGTTTTTAGCAAATCGGTACATGCGGGAAGGTAAAGATCCCCTGATACTAGGTTTAACTGCATCACCTGGTGGTGATGAAGAAAAAATCAACACCGTGTGCCAGAATCTATTTATCAATGAGGTTATGGTTAAAACTGAGGATGATGTGGATGTAAAGCCCTATTTCAAGCCCATAGAAATAAAATGGGTATTCGTGGAAATGGGTAAGGAGCAGAAAAAAATCAAGGCACACCTGGATAAGGTGTTGAAAAACCGTTTGAAGGGGCTTAAAAACTTCAAGATCATAACTTCCATTTCAAATGTCAGCCGGAGGGATATTCTCCAGGCCAGGGGCAGGGTTCAAAACAGGATATCAAGGACCGCCAATCCCCGCCGTGATTGTTTGCTGGCCATGTCCATGATCACCGCTGTGATCAATTTACAACATGCACTCGAGTTACTGGAAACCCAAGGGATAAGTAATCTCCACCATTACTTCCAGAAACTCAAGAAGAAGAAGACCAAAGCTTCCCGTGGACTTTTCCAGAATGAAGATTTCAACGCTGCCGTGCAGTTAACCCGCAGAGCCTACACAAAAAAAATCGAACATCCCAAAATGACCAGGCTCCTGAAGATCCTGAAGAAGGAGCTCTTAAAGGACCAGCAGATCATCGTGTTCAGCCAGTACCGGGACACTGTAAATGAGATCCACAGTAAATGCGAGAAAGAAGGCATCAAATCGGTGAAATTCTTTGGACAGGCCTCCCGGGAGAAGGAGAAGGGACTTACCCAGAAAGAACAGAAGCAGATCATCAAGAACTTCCGCAAAGGACTCTATCAGGTACTGATATCCACCAGCGTAGCAGAGGAAGGAATAGACATACCATCCGTGGACCAGGTCATCCTCTATGAGCCGGTGCCTTCAGAGATAAGGATGATCCAGAGAAGGGGTAGAACTGGTAGGAAGACTGAGGGGCAGATGACTGTGCTAATAACAAAGGGCACACGTGACGAGTCTTACTATTGGAGCAGCTTAAACAAGGAGCAGAGGATGAAAAACCAACTCACCAGAGACTTCCCCCAATCCAATATTTCACTTGACAGGTCCCAAACGAAAATTTCTAACGGTGGAAAACAAGAACCAGCTCCTGAGGATGAAATTCCCCCGGATAATCTGGTGATCTACGTCGACCACCGGGAGGCGAAATCTGGTGTGGTCAGGGAGTTGAGCAATTTAGGGGTTAAAATGAAGTTTTCCACACTTGACGTGGCAGATTATCAGATTTCAGAGGATATAGGTGTGGAACGTAAAAGTGCACAGGATTTTACAAGTTCCATAATAGATAAAAGGTTGTATAAGCAGGCCAAGGATCTGTCTGAACAATTTAGCAAACCAGTTATAATAATAGAAGGAAAAAACATGTATGCTGGTGGATTACATCCCAATGCGGTTCGTGGATCATTAGCTAGTCTGGCGATAGATTATAGCATCCCCATAATACCCACCCGTTCCCCCGAAGATACCGCCGCGATGATCTACCGTTTAGCTATGCGGGAATTGGAGAAGGGATCCATGGATGTTCCGCTGCGTACCGAGAAAAAACCGCTCAGCCTGCAGGAACAGCAGATATTCATCATTGAGTCACTCCCCAACGTGGGTCCGGTGACGGCCCGTAAACTCTTAGAAAAATTTGGAAGTGTTAAGGGAGTAATCAACGCAGAAAAGGATGAATTAACCCAGGTTGAAGGTATCGGTAAAGTGATAGCCCAGAAGATACTGGATGTCATCGATTCTGATTTCATGTCCAGGAGAGCTGCACCAGATATAGAATTGAAATTATCTGATATTTTAGAAGAAAAATAAAATCTTTAGATAAATAAAATCAGTTTAAATTAACCATAGTAACGATTATAAAAAACGGAAGATGGAAAATGAGAATCCTAATAGACTCTAAGGGAAAAAAATACCCAGTAACCGATGAAGACCTACACACCAACTGGGGCTACATCAAAAAGGAAGACATCACCCTAAGCAGTGATGGTGATGTCCTGGAAACACATATGGGCCATAAATTCACCGTGATCATGGCGAATTTAAATGACTACATCGATCTGATGGAAAGGAAATGCTCAATCATCCTACCTAAGGATGTTGGGATTATAAATGCCTATACTGGCCTAGGATATGGACAGAAAGTTGTAGAAGCAGGAACTGGTTCAGGAGCAACCGCACTATACTTCGCCAACATCCTAGGACCCGATGGAGAAGTTTTCACCTACGAGGTTCGGGAAGACTTCGCCCAGATAGCAGGGAAAAACATCCATGAATTCGGTCAGGAGAATGTCACAGTGAAAAACCAGGACATCAAAGAGGGAATAGATGAATCATCAGTGGATCTGGTGTTTTTAGATCTTCCACAGCCAGGGGATGTTGTAGAACACGCTGTGAATTCGTTGAAAGTCGGCGGTTACCTGGCAGCTTACAATCCCTATATAGAACAGGTGATAACCCTCAACAAAGTACTTAAAAAGCAAGGATTTTCAGAACTGAAGACAGTAGAATGTATATTGAGGGAAATGGAAATTAAAACCAAAGGGACACGGCCTAAAACAAGGATGACAGGTCATACTGGTTATTTAACCTTTGCACGATTATTATAATAAAAAAATTGATAATAAAAATGTTAGTTAAAAAATTTGTTTAGTTAAAAAATTAATAAAATTAAATAAAAAAAATAAAATAAATAATTATAGAATAAATGATAATGAAATAATTAATAAATAAATATTAAATAAAGAATTAATCAATTAACTGATAAAACAGTCTTTTATCTATAAAGGTGAAGGTAAGATGGTTTTTTCCCAGAAAGATATTATTTCTATAAACGATTTCAGCAAAAAGGAAATCATAGATACTCTTAAATTAGCAGAAAAAATGGAGCCTATAGCTAGGTCCCAGGAAAAATGTGATATTCTTTCTGGAAAACTCCTGGGATCTCTTTTTTATGAACCATCCACCCGAACCAGACTTTCCTTTGAAGCTGCCATGCAAAGGTTAGGTGGAGGTGTAATCGGATTCGCAGAGGCAGGTGTCAGCTCAGCCACCAAAGGAGAAAACCTCAACGACACAGTCCGTATAGTAGCTGAATACACCGACGCACTGGTTATAAGACATGATATGGAGGGTACAGCACGCTACGTAGCTGAACAGGTAGATGTTCCTGTGATAAACGCTGGTGACGGTGCAGGACAACACCCTACACAAACCTTACTAGACTTGTACACCATGCAACGTTTACTGGGTGAAATAGATGAATTGCACGTGGCCTTAGTTGGAGATCTGAAATATGGACGCACGGTACATTCTCTGGCTTATGCATTGGCTAAATTCGATGTTAAAATGAGCTTCGTAGCCCCAAAAGAACTGCAGATGCCGAAGGAAATATTACATGACCTCAGTAAATCAGGAATACATGTGAATGAAACAGAAGACATCCACGACGTGCTGAATTACGTAGATGTGCTCTATGTAACCCGTATCCAGAAAGAAAGATTCCCTGACCCCCAGGAATACTCTAAGATAAAAGGCGCCTATTTAATCAATGCTAAATTACTGGAAGGCAGTAATGTAATAGTAATGCATCCGTTACCCAGGGTAGATGAAATATCGCATGACGTGGATAACACTCCTTACGGTAAATATTTTGAGCAAGCATTTTATGGGGTTCCTGTAAGAATGGCCTTGCTAAAATCTCTGATTAAAAAATAATTATTTTACTTTTTTTCTGATTTAACTCCCTTTATAAACTTGATTTTTTAATTGAAGTAATAATAGTTGGTAAATAAATTATTATAATAATAATATAATAATATAAATATTAATAATATAAATAAAATAATTAATAACTAATTTTATAATAATAAATAGAAAAAGGAGTTAAAAAAATCAGTTATTCGTCCATATAGCCTCTTCCAGTAAATCTGTATCGCACTGGAGATCTATTATATTGGTCCTGCCTTTTCCCCTTCCCCTAGATATAGTCTTAGTAGATATCAGTCCTAGCATTTCAAGTTCGTTTATGAAATCAAAGATCCTTCTGTAAGATACTGAGTCGCCTTTTGAAAACTCTTTATACACATCGTAGAGTCTTCCGGATGTTATTTCTTCACTTCTTTTGGTCAGGTAGAGTATGGACTCTAAAACTTTTTGCTGCTGGCTGGGTAGGGTCATTATGATGTCTGTGACTTTATTATGTTCGATGTATTCTTTAGCTTCCCTTACATAATCCTCATATACTACTTCAGAGCCTTTTTCATCTGCCATTTCTCCAGATGTACGAAGCAAATCCAGGGCGTAACGTGCATCACCCTCTTCTTTAGCAGCCATTGCTGCGCATAAAGGAATCACATCATCATTTAGAACACCATCAGCAAAAGATAGGTTAGCCCTATCTTCAAGTATGTCTACCAGCTGTTGGGCGTTATATGGTGGGAATACGATTTCCCTATCCCTTAAACTGCTTTTTACCCTGGGCTTGATGAACTGTTTGAAGTCTACGAAGTTACTGATGGAGGCTATAGAAACATTTTCTGTTCTGGTCAGGGTGTAGAGCAGTCCATCACCGTCATTTTTAAGGAGAATATCTATTTCATCAAGTATGATCATTAAAATCAGGTTTTTACCGAAAACATTCCTCTTAAATAGATCCCGGAAGGCATGTATAACTTCTGCTTTGGTCCAGCCCCTGTATGGGACGTCCTGACCTAACTGCTGACATAGACGTGCTATTACCTGGTATTCTGTGGTGTAATCTGTGCAGCGTATGTATTCCACTCTGACATTGATGTCCTTGTCCTTTGAAACGTCTTCCAATTGTTTTCTGGCGAATTTAGCCACAGCTGTTTTCCCAGTACCTGTCTTGCCGTATATGGTTACATCTGGTGGAGTAACTCCAGTCAACGCTTCTTTCCAGTATTTGGCCACTGATTTTATCTGATCTTCACGGTGTGGTAGGTTGTCAGGTAAAAACCTGTGGTCGAGATATTTTTTGCATTTAAAAACAGTTTTGCCGTCTAGTTCTTCGAATATGTTCAAATTTGCACGCCCCTAAAAATTTAAAGTTTAAAATATTCAGATCCAAACTCTGGGATCCCATTTGAGATTTTTGAATCTCCTGATCAAAAATCTTCTAAAGGTACGATGTTTACAGGTTTAACAATGGAAGCAGAAGTTAGTGATAACTTCTATAGATACGGGTCGTTGAAATCTCTGGGGGTCTGTTTCAAGTGTAAGTTTAAGGCTGTCTAAAAATTTTCATGAGGTTGATTTCAAGTGAAAAATGTGATGCAGAATAATGGTAACTTTTTTCAAAAAATTGGAGAGTTACCCTTCAAGTGTATTTACTTAATATTTTCCCGAAATTTCCGATTATTTTTAGACAGGGAGATGTATTGCAAGTGTAATTAACTTAATCTAAACCTTAATTTAAACTTTGTTATTATCCCTTTTACCAAAAGAAATATTACTTAGTAGTTTTTATGTAAAAATAAAAGAAAAGTATTACGAATTTACACTTGAAATTGACCTCTCTCTCTTTTTTTCACAAAAAGTTACACTTGAAATGCACCCCTTTATCCCCTGTAAAAAAAGTCAGAGAAATTATATATTACACTTGAAATTGATGTCTCTATCACCGTAATAAAAATTGGAAAAAATTTAACCAAAAAATTTGGTATTTTAATAATTGTTAGGTGTTAGTAATTAATTTAAACATACATACTGTCGGAAACTGCTCCGTCCCCTTCGTCACCCATACCAAATTTTTGCTGTATCTTCCATACACACTGTATTTTCGCCCGGAATATGGTTTTAATTACTGATATTAATCTGTCCTTACTTAAACCGTCGCCGTATATCTCTGAGGTGATTAAAAAACTTTCCAGGATGTTGTTTGGATGGGACAGCTGGAAGTCAACGTCTTTACTGTTCAGCATATACCTTAAATCCCAGATAAAATCCTCTTTTTTTGAATCGGAGAGCAGTTTCATTTCACTTGAATGTTCCGGGCTTACATTGGTAGCGCAACCAATCACTATAAGATCGGAAGCTCCTTTTGGTTGAATGACATCCATTACATTTTCTTCTGGGTAATTGATTATGAAATGGAAATTGGTATTGTCGTCTGGGACTTTCTGCCTGAATATTCCTATATCAGAAAGCCATTTTTGCACTTTATCTTCAATTTTTTGGGCCAAATAAATCACCTATAGTTTTTTGTTAAATTATCTTATGCTGGACTATTAAAGTTTTTATCTATTGATTCAATCGGAAACTAATTAATAAACCACAGAGAAAATCTGAAATATGGAACTTTTATCTGTAATCCTCCTGGCCATTATTTTGGATCTGCTCTGGGGCGAGCCACCGTCTTCTATACACCCTGTGGTTCTTATGGGGAGATTAATTGACTTTTTAAAACCTCACCTACTAAGATATAGAAATAAAAGTTCGGGGATCATTTTAACCGTGATTCTACTGGCAGTATTTACTATTCCCCTGTACTTCATACTCCAGTTATTACAATTTAGTGTAATAATCTACGTGCTGGTCGCCATTTTTATATTATTTACCACCTTCGCGATTAAAGGCCTCACCGATTCCGTAAAAAAGGTAAAGCAACAATTAAATGAGGATATTAACCTGGCCAGGCAATCAGTCTCTCACTTGGTTAGCAGGGATACTACTGATCTTTCAAAGGAAGGATTAGCATCAGCTGCTGTGGAAAGTTTGACAGAAAACATCACCGATTCGGTTATATCCCCTTTATTTTACACTTTCTTTTTAGGTGTTCCTGGTGCTATGGCTTATCGGGTTATAAATACACTGGATGCTATGGTTGGTTATAAAGACGAAATAAACAAGGATATTGGCTGGTTCCCAGCGAAACTAGATGACATAGCTAATTATATACCGGCACGACTCACAGGTATCCTTATGGTCGCCTCAGCTGCATTTATGGGCCTGGACTGGAGAAATTCTTACAGAACCATGATTGGAGAGGCCCGGAAAACTCCCAGTCCTAATTCCGGCTACCCCATGGCTGCTGCAGCAGGTGCACTGGGAGTACGGCTGGAGAAAAAGGGAGTTTACACCATTGGTGGGGGAAAAAACCCGTTAAACCCGGAAATAATAGAACAGGCGATTTTACTATCTCAGATTACCATAATATTTTTCTTGGTTATCTCCTTTATCATATATTCTGGTGTAATAATTGTTATAACCTGAAATGCTCTATTATAATATAGAATACCTTATTATAAAATTATAATAAAGTATATATTACTCTAAGTCAACTATTCACAAAAATCACAGTAAATTGATGATTTATGGACTGAAAAAGTAAATTCACAAAACAATCTAATACTATGTATAAGCTGATATTGTATATCCACTAGAATCTCCACCAAAAATTCTAAACGAAGGGCATAATATGAAGTTAGCCATCATCACCTTAACGTTACAGGGAGAAAAATTGGCCAGAGAGTTGAGCCACAAACTGGAAGATGACCCCACAGTTTTAAAGGTTGACCTTTACCATAAGCAGGTTAAAACCACGTTGCAGGATATTTTCCATAAATACGACTGTATATTGGGGATCATGGCCTCAGGAATAATGATTAGAAGTATCTGCCCCATTATTAAGGATAAAATCAGAGATCCGGCTATTTTGGTCATGGATGAGAAGGCAGGATACGTTATAAGCATATTATCCGGACACCTTGGGGGTGGAAACAGTTTCACGGAGAAAATAGCGGGGCTTACAGGGGCCGAACCAGTGATAACTACGTCAACCGACGTGAATGGTAAGATAGGCATCGATGCACTGGCTCGTAAATATTTCATGCAAGTGGATAATCCTTCCAATATTTTAAAGATAAATAAGGCTTTAGTAAGGGATGAAAATGTTGAGTTACAGGTCCCGCAACGGTTTGAGTATTTATTTAAGGATGAATTGGTGAAAAATTCATATAATCAGGTCACGTCATTAGATAATGGACATGTTATATCTTCAAATAAGATTGAAGCCTCTTTTAAGGATACAAAAATTACCCTTACACCTGAGAAAATAGTACTTGGCATCGGAGCCCGTAAAGGAGTCTCCCGGGAGACAGTGTTATCCGCTGCCCGACAGGCCTGCATTGATCTGGACATACCACTGAAGAGAATCGATCTAATGGCTACAGCAGAACCAAAAAAGGATGAAACCGGGATACTGGAAGCAGCAGAGGAACTGGGATTGGAGTTAGAGGTGTTCTCCCTGGACCAGCTGAAGGAATTCCTGGACCAGTCTAAGGATTTTCTTCAAGGGGAAATATCTGAATCACCCTTTGTAATGAGGACCTTCGGTGTGCCCGGTATATGTGAACCAGCCGCCCTTTTTGCTGCTGGCAAACAGGCGAGATTGTTATATAGAAAAACTAGTTTTAATAAAGTTACGATTGCAGTAGCGGTTTCTGATTCTTCCTACCACTAAAATTATTATTCTTACCACTAAAAAATAATTATTTTACAAGTTTTTTCATATTAAAAATAATGGGAATAAATATTATAAATCAAATCTGTAACATAATAAAGTTGGAAAAATTAGGTTATTTTATAGTTTTTACAAAAATTGATAATGGTTTTATAATATCAAAATAAAGCATTAGATTAACAATTTTTTGTTCACCAACTTAATAGAATTGTAATTCGGAGGAAGTATTTATGAGTAATGAAGAAACATTTGAACGTTGCAATCAAATATTACAACATATTATGGAAGACACCAGTGTCCCACGAAACATCAGGCGGGCTGCAGAAAAATCCAAGGATATCCTGGCTAATAAGGATGAAGAAGACACTATAAAGGCTAGTACAGTAATTTCTATACTGGATGAGATAAGTAATGATCCTAACATACCCATCCATGCTCGAACACTCATATGGAACGCTTTAAGCGAGCTAGAATCTGTTCGAGAACAATGAATTTATTTTTTCAATTTTTTAATCAGAAATAACATCTTTTTTAATTTAAAGAGTAACTTTCTAAATTTTTATTTACTATCAAAGACTTGTAAATTTTATTTTCTACCCAGGACTTGTATTACAAACCCTGTTTTGGCACTGCTTTCTGTGAACTCGGCCAGAAGAACAGCCTCAAAAATATCTGGACCCACAGTAACCACACCATGATTTCTTAAAAGCAGCACATCCTCATTTATCAAACCATCAGATGCTGATTCAACCAAATCTATGGAACCAGGGACGGTGTATTCTATCTCTGCTATATAAGGCGCCTTAATTTCTCCGAAACCTTCAAACCGGGGGATTTTTTTATCTGTAAATGAGAATCCTGTGGCGTATGGTGGATGGGTGTGTACTATTGCCTCTACATCTTCCCTTTTCCGGTAGATTTCCAAGTGCATACCAGTTTCAGAAGAAGGTTCACCATCACCTTCCATTTTTTCCCCATCTAAATCTGTAACTATCACGTTTCCAAGGGTAACATCCCTTAAGGACACGCCGCTGGGGGTTATTAAAATTAATGGATCATCATCAACCTCCTCAGGTACATCCACATTATTCGATGTATCAGGGATATTCCATACTTTCATGCTGATATTCCCGGATCTACCTGGCGTCAGTCCTTTTTGATAGATATAATGAGCCACCTCTGCCAACTGTTTTTTAGCTTTATTTAGAATAGAATACCCCCTTATTATTCATTTATCCTCTTATTATCATTTTATAATTATAAATTAAATTATCCGGTTTTAATTGAACTCAAGGTATTTAATTAGACTCAATTTATTAATTGAACTTCAAGATCTTCATGGTCCCCTGATTCAACACTGGAACTTGTGCAACGGTGGGCACGATGTTATATATCTTCTGGAACTCGGTCTGGGACTGGAAAGTGCCGCTGTTTACCAGGTGGATTCCTTTGTACTTCTTATAAGAATTGATATGCACGTGTCCGGTGTGGAGGACATCAGGCACTTCTTCAATCACCATATGGTCTTCAACCTCACTGGCCAGCGGGGTTCTCTCACCATAGATAGGGGCCAAATGCCTTTTTTCCAGGAGTTCTTTCATTATAATATCCGTATTCTGGTGACTCATACCCTTAACGGTCATGGCAAAGTCGTCAAAGCTCCGGCCATGGTAGATCAGTACGTTAATCCCATCTAAACCGACCATGGACGGGTTACTTGCAAATTTCACGTTCTTAAGTTTGTATAGGTCTCCAGCGTATTCTTCTGGAATGGCTGGTTGAGGCTCTGCTAGGCGTCCTGCGTCGTGGTTTCCAGGGGTGATTATGATCTGTACATCATCTATCTCTCCGAAGAGCCGGGCAGCTTCCTCGTACTGTTTATAAATATCTTTGATGGTGAGTTCCTTATCTTGATGGGGATAGACTCCGATTCCATCTACGATATCTCCCGCTACTATCAGGTAGCGTACGTTGCTGGCTATTTCCTGCTGTTCTTCATCACCGAATTCCCCGTTTATCCATTTGATGAACCGGTTGAAAGCATCGCCCTGGAAAGTGGAACTTCCTATGTGGGTGTCGGATAGAAAGACCATGGAGAAATCCATCTCTTTTTCGTCTATACGGGGTGTACCTGGATTAATAAGCTGGGATGCCATTATCAGGCTTCCCTTTCTGGTGCCTACCACCCCCAGCACTTCATCCTTAACCACCCGTTCTGCGTCTTCAAACAGGGAATGGTTCTCGTTATGGACCAGCACACTGGCGGTTCCGGTTTCATCTTCCACTTCGATGAGTTTATGGTTATTTTTAGTGTTCCTCACGTTGTTGACCATTCCAATAACGTTCACCACGTCCTGGATGTTTTCAAGTTCCTGTATGGATTGGGGGCTTTTCAGGTCCTTTTTCCTATTTAACATATCCCTTAACTTATGATATCTGCTGCCGAAGTAGGCTGTGAAATCCTTTATCTCTCCGTTAGTATAGGATTTCCGGCTGGAATCCTTTATTATCTCAACACCGTGGCTTTCACTCAGTTTACTTTGGTGTATTGGTTCGTAGTCGTCAGTTGTGGTCGTGATGTTATCGGTTTCAGTTGCATGGTTTGTGTTATCTGTTTCGGTTGTGTTATCGGTTTCAGTTGCCTGTGAGTCAGTACTGGTTTCTATGGCTCCGAAAGGGTCTGGTTCAAGAATATTATCAGTTGAAAAAGAGTCTGGTTCTGGGATACTTTCAGCACTTGGGATAGGAGCTGCTTGGATGCTGCTTTCACTAGGAGGGCTGTTTTCGTGAGGGGAACTGCTTTCACCGTTGGAATTATCCTTCCCTATCCCTGGTTTACTATCTTCAAGATACTGTTCCACCATTTCCCCGGTGAGAATCATTATATCTTCTCGTGGGAGGCCTAATCCGTGAATCAAGGATTCTGTAAATTTTAAAGCATTTTCCTGCTTTTTAATTTTCTGGTAGGCTGTGTCGTCCAGTAAAACTTCAGCTTCTACGAATTTGTTGATGATGGTCTCGTACATGAAATATCCCAAAAGCTTTTATTTTATTTAGATACGTTATAATTATAATAGTTAACCTCACATCTCTGAAAATAACATAAAATTACAGAATCAGCAATTAATCTTTTTACGAAGGAAATTCAATTTATAAAAGGTGATATCATTGAACAGTGCAGTTAAATACTTTTTACTTTTCATTTTATGCGTGGTGTTTTTTGAAGCAGGATTAATCAGTGCCAACACCATAGTCTCTGGGGAACCCCCAGATATAGGGAAATTGATAGATATGCAGTTGGATGGGATCAATTCCCTGATACACTTACTACAGGGGTCGCAAAACAGCACTCAGAAAGCCATAGACATCAACAATGAAAATGATGTAGCACAGGCTATCCAGAATAAGAGTGAGATGAATGGTGTTAATCTTCAATCTTTGTCGGCCCATACAAATGAAAGTACCAGAAACGAAAACATCACCGTTACCATCACTTTGATGGCTTATAAGACAACCACCACCAGCGGTAATAGTACTAATGGAAGTATCATCATCAAACCAGATGAAACGTACAGCATAACTGCTACAGCCATTGGTAAAGTGGAAAGTGGTGGAATTACAGTGGATCTAAACAGCATAGTGATCACCACCGTCCGTAAACTGTATAGTAACTCAGCAAACGGTACTTAAAGATTCGATTTACACTTATTTCCATAAAAAGGTGAATCCAGGATGATTAGTGTGGTGGGCATCGGCCCCTCCCGGGAAGACATGACCATACGGGCATTAAAGGCTATTGAAGAAGCAGATGTTATAATAGGCTATAAAGGTTATATTAAGCATATAAAAGACCTGGTGGAAGGAAAAGAAGTCCTCCCTAAGGGAATGGGGCAGGAATTGCTCCGAGTTGAACTGGCTGTGCGTGAAAGCCGGGAAGGTAAGAAGGTAGTCCTTGTATCCAGTGGAGATCCAGGGATTTTTGGAATGGCCAACGTCCTCTTCCAGTTGATGGGAAAGTATGAAGATGTGGAAGTAGAAGTTGTACCCGGGATATCGGCGGTTAACTTTGCAGCATCACTTCTAGGAGCCCCATTACATGATTTCGCGGTTATAAGCCTAAGTGATCTATTAACCCCCCTTTCTGAAATTAAATGTAAGATAAAAAAGGCCTGTGAAGGAGATTTCGTCATTGCTTTCTACAATCCTCGAAGTAAAACCCGTAAAAAACCGTTTTCTGAAGCCATTAGTATCTTACAGGATGAGAAAAAACCATCCACACCAGTAGGCCTGGTTAAAGGGAAAAATGGTGGGACTGATGTTAGGATTACCTCCTTAGAAAAACTTCCCACTGAGCAAATCGATATGTCCACCATCATCATTGTGGGAAATAGCATGTCCTATGTGGAGGACGGCTGGATGGTAACCCCCAGGGGCTATATGGTGCCCTATCCTTTACATCCCCTGGCTATAGAGTTTTATGAGAAATACCTGGCCGGTGAGGGTGTTGAAGGCCCTAATTTAGGGTGTGAATATTATCCCTGCCATTACCACCCCCAGAACTGTACCTTCTGTTACTGTCCGTTCTACCCATGTGGAGACCCGTCCACTGGGGGGCGTTGGATAAAAGAGAAGGGCGTATGGAGTTGTGAGGGTTGCACATGGATACATGAAGATGAAACAGTTGAGTGCATACAGGCCAAGTTACCATCGATAGTGCAAAACATCGACGACCTTAAGGAAAAAAAGAAAGAGCTATTGAAATTAAGAAGGGAATGTATAAGGGGTAGTGAATGCTGAGGGCATACTTGAAGTATGTGGGGTTAATTTTTTTATTGTAAAATAGGTTGATCTATTTCAAAATCTGAACTAATCTAATTATTTATTCCGTTCTTTTTTAATGGATTTTCGAAGTTCCACAGCATCTTTAAAGTTTTTATCCTTTAATATAGCTTCATCAACTGAAATAAGAGCATTTTCATAGTTTTTAAGACCATAAAGACTTTTGGCACGTAGGTAGAGGGCGAATTTGAAGAAGTCATCATTTTTGTTTTCATACCTGGCCAGGAAAAAGTCGAAAACCTTCCTGGCTTCTTTGTATTCTTCCATCAGCAGAAGAACATAACCTTTATTGTACCAGGCAAGGTTGTCACCAGCATCCAGTTTAATGACCTTTTCAAAGGATTTCAAAGCCGGAAGATATTCCTCTTTTTCCATGTAAGCTATCCCTTTACAGCTCCAGGCTGGTTTATACTTCTCATCAATTTTAATAACCATATCCAGGAGTTGTAGGGATTTATCGTACTCCTTCTTCTGTAAAAGTTCAAAGGCCTTTTTATAGTACAATTCCACGTCTTTGCCGGGCATTTACCCCTCACCACCTTTATCTCATAGTATGTTTGACAATTATTCTTTTCAACAATACTAATATACATGGAGTATTTTATTTTTTTAATTCATAAAATCTAAAAATCCAGGAATTCATATTATGAATGATGATAAAAATTAAAAGAGCCTACCAACCACCAGAGGAAGAAGATGGATTCCGCATTTTAGTGGATAGACTATGGCCCCGGGGTGTATCGAAAGATAAAGTTAAACTGGATTTATGGCTTAAAGAAGTAGCACCCAGTAATGAGCTGAGGAAATGGTTCGGCCATGACCCTGAGAAGTGGTCAGAGTTCCAAAAAAGGTACAGTGCAGAACTTAAAGATAAAAGGATTTTTTTATCTAAAATAAAAGACCTAGAGAAAGAAAAAGGGACAGTCACACTTATTTATTCTGCTAAAGATGAGGAACATAACGATGCGGTAGTTTTAAGGGATAAGCTTCAGATCGAAGAAGGTAAGAATGGTTCAGGATAAATCAAGGGAAAATAAAAGATAAGTTAAATATTGATTTTGATCTGCCCTTTAAACACCGTAACAGAGTCGCCTTCCATGAACGCACCTAATTTATCTCCTTCATGGTAAACAGTAATTTTAAGCTCTCCCCCGGGCAGGTGCACCAGGACCTCTTCGTCCAGGAGCCCCAACTTGTAACCAGCCAGTACTGTGGAGGTAGCTCCGGTACCGCAGGCTAGGGTTACTCCAGTCCCCCTTTCCCAGGTTATCATCTCCACTTCATCTCTTCCCAGGATACGTACGAAATGGGAGTTGATCCTCTGGGGGAAGGAGGGATGATATTCGATTTTTGGGCCGATGGTCTCCAGGGGTATGGAGTCTATATCGTCTGTGAAAGTTATTGCATGGGGGTTTCCCACGCTGAGCACGGTCATTTTGAATGTATCATCATCCACCACTATTTCCTGGTCGAGGAATTCAGTTTCACTGGTTTCCATGGGGATTTCATCTGGTTTAAAGGTGGCTGTACCCATATCTACTCTGATGCTGGTTACTTTACCATCATCGACAGTTAAGACGAGGTTTTTTATATCCTCCATGGTTTCCACCAGCATTTCCTCTTCGGGTAAAATGCTGTTTTCGTACACGAATTTGGCAAAGCAGCGTATACCGTTACCACACATCTCAGCTTCGCTACCATCGGCGTTGAATATCCTGAAACGAATATCCGCGTCGCTGGTTGTGGATAGACTGACGAATATAACCCCATCAGCACCGACAGAGAACCTTCTGTTACATAATTCTTCTGAAACGGTTTTCTTTTTATCTTCTGGGATTATCTCGGCTTTGGATTCGTCGATAACCACGTAATCGTTTCCTAGTCCGTGCATTTTAGTGAAATTTAAAGTTGTAGTCATGTTGATCAAGCTCTTATGATTTTAATGCCCATGTTATTTTAAAAGCCTCGTTGGCAGATTTTGTTTGGATAATATATCAGCGAACGTCTCCCTATCCCGGATCAGGTCCGATTCACCGTCTTTCACCAGGACTTCAGCTGCCCTTGGGCGCGAGTTGTACTGGGAAGACATGGAAAATGCATATGCACCTGCATTGAGGATGGCTAAGAGATCACCCTCCTTTAACTCTGGCATTGGCCGGCCCCGGGCGAAGAGGTCCCCTGATTCACAGATGTTTCCGGCGATGTCAATTTCCCGAGTAGGTTCAGCTAGCGGGTCGTTTGCTCGAACTATATGGTGATAGGAACCATACATTGTCGGTCTGAGCAGGGTGTTGAATCCAGCATCCACACCTGCGAATTTACGGTAGCTCTGTTTAATGGTGTTCACCCTGGTTAAAAGGTAAGAAGCATCCCCTACGATGTATCGTCCGGGTTCCAGGCATAATGTGGGGTTGCCCATGTTGTACTGGTACAGTTTCTCCTTAAACAGGCCAACGATTTCCTCTGCAAACTTGTTAATATCCAGTAATGATTCCTGGGGAGTGTAGGGTATCCCCATTCCCCCACCGAAATCTATGAAATCAAACTCTACACCAAGTTCCCGGTACACGTGGCCCGCGGTGTCCATCAGGGTGTGCACGGCTAGTTTAAATGGTTCCGGGTCGAGTATTCCCGAACCAATATGGCTGTGGATCCCCACTGGTTTGAAGCCGAGGTCAATAGCCTGTCTGTAGGCGTTTACAGCTTCTTCTTCCATCACTCCGAATTTACTCAGATTTCCACCGGTGATGCAGTGGTCGTGGTGCCCTGCACCTACTTTAGGGTTCACTCTGAAGGATATCTCCCTACCTTCAGCCCTGGATAATTTTGCAAGCCTTTCCAGGGCGGATATGGAGTCTAAATTTATCCTCACACCTGATTCAAGGGCGAATTTCAGTTCATCATCCGTCGTGTTGTTCCCGGTGAAGAGTATTCTATCCGGACTGAAACCAGCCAGGAGGGATGTGTATATCTCACCAGGAGAGACAGCATCTATACTGCTTCCCTCTTCCTCCAGGATGCGCATCACAGCCAGGTTGGTGTTGGCCTTACAGGCGTAAAATATTTTAAAATCCTTGTACTGGCCTGTGAAAGCTTTGTTAATTCTGTTATAGTTATCCCTTATCCTATCTTCATCAACCACGTAGAGGGGAGTTCCATACTCCTCTGCAAGTTCTAAAGCATCTACTCTGCCGATGCTTAAATTTCCCTTTTCGTTTGTTTTTAAATTAAAATCCATCCATAATCCTCCGTAAAGATAAATAATTGTACAATATATGTTTTGATAATATAAAAATGTTCAGTAGAATTCAAGTTATCTGGCATAAATTTTAAATAAGAAAAAAGAGCAGTGAATTTTTTAAAAAAGGGAAAATAAGAATTAAAGTGGTTAATCAGAGTACTTCTTCAACACATCACCCAATATACAGGAAACAGTGTCGATCTGGTCTTTTTCTATAACCAGTGGGGGTACGAAACGGAGAACTTTACCTGCTGCGCAGTTTATGAGTACTCCTTCTTCGCGCATGTCGTTAACCATATTTCCGCATTCAACATCCAGTTCCATACCTAACATCAAACCAGATCCACGTACGTCCTCAACTATTCCATGGTCCTCCTTTAAGAAGTTGAGCTTGGACTGGAAGTAATTTCCATTCTCCTTAGATTTGGTAAGGAGGTCTTCATCAAGAATCACCTTTATTGATGCTATTGCAGCCGCACATGCTAAAGGTCCACCTCCAAAGGTGGCAGCATGATCACCAGGCTGGAAAGCACTTCCCACATCTTCAATGGCCATAACCGCACCCATAGGGAATCCGCCTGCTATACCTTTGGCCAGGGCTGTGATATCAGGGGTTACGTTGAAAGTTTGTGAAGCGAACATCTCCCCGGTCCGTCCGAAGCCGGTCTGCACCTCATCGAATATAAGTAAGATATCCTTTTCCTGACAGAGTTCTTTTAAACTCTTTAAATAACCTTCAGGAGGTACAACTACGCCACCTTCACCCTGTATAGGTTCCACGAGAACAGCGGCTGTTTCATCAGTTATGGCTTTACGTACAGCCTCTATGTCACCATAGGGGACATGGGTGAATCCAGGAGTTAGAGGACCGAAGCCTTTCTGATACTTTTTTTGTCCAGTAGCTGTAAGCGCGGTTAAGGTCCGGCCATGGAATGAGTTTTCCATGGCTACTATTCCTCCTTTGCCGGTGTATTTTCTGGCGAGCTTAATTGAACCCTCTACTGCTTCTGCTCCGCTGTTACAGAAGAATGCCAGGTCGTGTGGTGAAACTCCCACCAGCAGCTCACCCAGTTCCACTTGCTGCCGGGTGTAATAAAGGTTAGAAGTGTGTATGAGTTCTTTCGCCTGATCAGCGATTGCCTCTGCTATTCTGGGATGGGCGTGGCCTACGTTATTTACTGCGATCCCTGCCAGGCAGTCGATGTAACTGTTACCTTCCACATCCCAGACCACAGCCCCACTACCCTTTTTCAAGGCTAATGGCTGCCGTCCATAGGTTTGCATAACATATTTCTTGTCCAATGCCATTATTTCTTCAGTATTCATAATCTATCACCTTAGAGGAGTAAAGTAAATGATTCTACCAATATAAAACCAAGTCCGTTACTGCAAATATTTAATTATCTTAATCCTTCAATAGTTTAATTTACTAAAATTTATTTAATATAACTAGTGGTGAAAAAGATGAAAAAAGCCATAATTGAAACAGAAAAAGGAAACATCGAATTAGTATTATATGATAAAGAAGCCCCTAATACAGTGGCCAACTTCGAAAAACTGGCCAATTCAGGATTCTATAATGGATTAACATTCCACAGGGTAATCCCTAACTTCGTTATCCAGGGAGGATGCCCCCGTGGCGACGGAACAGGAGGACCAGGTTACACCATAAAATGTGAAATAAACCCACATAAACACGGTACCGGAGCCCTATCCATGGCCCACGCAGGTAAGGACACAGGCGGAAGCCAGTTCTTCATCACCCACAGCCCACAGCCCCACTTGGACGGTGTGCACACCGTATTCGGTAAAGTAGTTAAGGGCATGGATGTGGTAAATAAAATAGAAGCTAACGATAAGATGATTAAGGTAACCGTTAGTGATGAATGATTATTTTTTTAAAATTACCTTATTCTTTTCTTGAAAATTTAATATAACAATTTCTGAAGAGCTTCTCCGTATATACCTGCTATTTCATTAACTAATTCTAAATGGGGATCATCATAGTCCTCTTCAGGATTGCCCAGCACAATCTGGCCCAGTATGTCTCCCCCATTGATCACAGGTACAGATAGAAACTGTTCCACATGCACATGTCCGGCGGGGATTCCGTGGGATGCAGGATGGGACTCCGGGTCTTTGATATAAAACGATTCACCAGTGTCCAGGGAGTATCCTAGGAGTCCACCATAGGTGCCGTCTTTTCTAACTGGAAATCGGGCTTCACCCATCTCTCTGTAAGCTTCACATTCCCCGGTCATATGAGAAAAGGAAATCCCCACACTGTCTTTATTTTCTGGGTCCACTATGGCAACATAACAATGTTTACTCCGGGTTACTTCTTTTGATACATCCAAAACCAGGTCTGATATCTTTTTAATGGATGTTACTTCACCAGAGGAAACTTTTTTTCTGAGTGCTTCAATTTCTGATCTAGTATCCATTCTATTTTCTCCAGAAATTTCATTGGTTATTTATTATAAGTTAGATGTAAAATAAATTTTAAGATAAGAAGATTATAAATTTTGAGACTATTACTTCAATATAATATCTGGGAAATTTTAATCAGGAGATTTACAATGGATGCTAACATTAAAAGAAAAAACAGTAGATTAATCAATCTAAGTTACATTACAAGTGCCGTAACCTATCTGATAGGGTGGTATTTGATCACACTGGGAAATTTATGGGCGTTTATATTCGCTGTACCGACCTTGGTTTTAGGACTTAACCTAATAAAAATTGGTGAAAGGCGTTACGGACTGGTCTTGATCATCTTCTTCATAGTATGGCTGTGCATCTACTACAGTTACATGCCTGGTCAATCGTTGAACCGATAATTTATACCCTGTTTTTCCAGGTGCATGGAAAGATCTTGGCTGCCCATAATATTTTTAACCACACCAATCAGGAATTCAACCGGAACCACCAAGCCTTCGTCAGTTTCTATATAACGACACCCCTTTTTCTGGAAGACTTTAGACACTTTGAATATTTTGAAGGGTACCGTGGAGTGTTTGGTGGTTTTTATATACCAGTAAGTGGCCAGGGGGCAGGCTCGGGGCATTAAAACCAGATCATCCTTTTTAACCTTTAATGGGTAGGTTTTCACGAAAATAAAATCTCCAGATACGGCGAAAGGTTCTGCGTCTTCTTCTAACTTTATTATAAGGTGGTCTTCATGTTTTTCAGGAGACTCCATCTTCTTTTCCAACTTCATAATCTTTTCCAGAAACTTAGCGGTTATAACTTCCATATCCTCCATGGAACGATTATCTTCACTTAACCTTTCCCTAACACCACTTTCCATGGCTTCTGTAAGCCTTATCCACGCCTCTACTTCTCTACAGAGAATTTCATCACGGTTGGTTCGCATGGGACATTTCCAGCAATATTTATCCTCCAGTATCTCCATTATTCTCTGATAATAATTCTCAGAGGCTTCTTGGAATTCATCCAGGGTATCGGAAAGTTCTCCCATAAAAACACATCATGAAACTATCTTCGAGGGGCTAATTCATCTAAAAGTCCCGATTTACGTGCGTAATGGAATAGATAAAGTTGAACGTAACCAGCGTATTTTCCAAATCTTTCCCTACCAAAATCTCTGATTTTGTCAGGCTTAATTTTTTCTCCCTGGAAGTACAGGTGGGAGATGATCCTGGAAATCCACACATCCACCGGGAACGCTTCATCCCTACCAAAACCATAGAGAAGGATGCAATCAGCCACCTTAGGGCCTACTCCCGGGATTCGGAGCAGTGTCTGGAAGGCCTGTTCGTAGTCCATCCTTGCAATCTCATTTAGATCCAGATCTTCAGTAACCATCCGGGCGGCCTGTTTGATATAGCTGCTCCTGTACCCCACCCCACAGGCTTTGAGGTTATCGATACACTCATCCAGATCCTTTTCACCACCACAGAGTTCTAACTCTTCCAGTTCATGTTCCGGGAGGGTGAGAATTTTCTGGGGACTGGGAAACGTGTAAAAATCACCAGAGGAGAACCGAAACTGATCTCCCCATTTCTCCTTAATTAGCCGTACAGATTTATTCCAGCGGATGATGGAATTGTTGGCAGAAGTAATTGAGGATATCACACATTCAAATGGGTCGTGAGCTTTGAACACCCTTAAACCCCTGCAGAATTCGACGGTTGGTTCCAACCGGGGATCGTTAGTTAAAAATTCATAAATCTCATTTAAGTCATCATTAAGCCCGAAAACATCCTTTATTTTATTTTGAACACTTTTTAAGGAGATTTTCTGTGGAGATTCTACTTCAACATCTAAGGGTCCGTCAACATTCCTGGATTCACATTTTATTTTAACCAGGCAGGGTTTATTTCCCACCAAGATTACTTCCTGGAAATAACCATTCTCTTCAAACCAGGCAGGTTGGGATGTTTGGCCGCTTTTAATGGTTAACGGTAGATTGAAAGGACCCTTAAATTCCTCTGGCATGATTTGGAAGTTCTCTTTCATTTTCTTATCCTACTATAATTGTTGCTCCCGTGACATGGCAAGCAGTAACTCGTCTGAACGATGGACATCATAGTATTTAAAGTTCTTTATGTAGGATTCCAGGTGCTTTCCACCCTTATCTGTTATACGATATTCCCTGATTTCTTCAACCAGTAGTTCATGGTCTTTTAATGGTTTCACCAGTACTTCAAATTTTTCTTCAAAGTCGTATTTCTCGGTGCACGTGGCATTAAGTTCACTGAGTACTGGAATATAATTATCGGGATGGAAGGCCTGATGGAGTGATGTTATGATATCTTCCCTTGTTTCGGCACTTTTATCCCATAAAACATATAGGATCCAGTTTCTGAAGGCGAGTAACTTGTTTTCCTCCCAGCATGCTTCCAGGGGTAATTTGTATTCCTGTGAGTAATCTTCTTCCTCTCCTCGCTGGGCGGAGATAGCCTCCCGGAGCAAACCTACTGCATCTTTAAAAATACCAGCACCCACAACCAACCCTATAATAGCATCAACGAAGTAGATTCCATACATAGCGAAAATAGCACCTATAATTACCGAGGCACCAATGAATATGTGGTTTTTTGAGTCAACAGATTGAGATATAAGGGTTAAACTGTTGGATATCTTCCCCACGAATCGTTGGTAATAAAATAGGAAGACTGCTGCGAGTATCGCTACTCCTTCAACAGCTATTACCAGGAGAGGTGCAGTTACAGGTTCCGCCGTTCCGGCTAATGTGGCCAGTATACGGGCGGAAGCGTCGAATAAGATGCTTATGGAAGCTCCAAAGAGCCCAAAGATGACCAGGATGGTGCTTAAATTTTCCCTGTGGTATCTGATTCCCAGCCAGACCAGGATGGCCTCCACGGTGTCCATGGTGGCGTCGGTACCATCGGCGATTAGGCCTATACTTCCACTTGCAAAACCACCGCCCAGCTTAAGCACAGCCAAGAAAGCGTCTAAAATGGTGGTGTTCATGGCAGTGGCGGAAGGTGTAAATTCTTTATCAACCAATGAGGCCTCTTTTATCATGTCATCTTCGTATTCTTTGGCTTTATTCTTACCTTTCTCTGTAAGTTCGTATTTTCCATCGGTTAACTTCACCAATTTATCGTCTATTAGCTTCTCGAGTTCAGCTTTCGTGCCGTGTGTTGCTTTGTTTGCTCTTTCATCTTCCAGTTCACCACGTAAATGTGTGAACTTGAAAAACATCCTTTCCATCAGAGGTTGACCCTTTTCAGGTATTTGCTGATACCATATCATGGATATGAATAGTATGGATTTTTCCCACAGCTTTTCCAGGGTGAGGGGGCCTTCTTTTAAAAGTGCCATCATTAAAAATTTATCGTATCCCAAGACAGGCTTTTCAACGTTGCTGTTAACTTTAACATTATTCGATTCATTATGCAAGTTAATCATCCTAAGTGATTTATATTAACATTCTGCTAGTTTCCAGACGTATTAAGTTTTAATACGTAGATAAACTTTTAAATTATTATTTAGTATTTAATAATATAATTTATCACAGGAGATAAACAATGAATGACTCGGAAAGTTCAAATATATCTATGAATACTAGTTCTATGAATACTAGTCGTCTTGAAACCCTGGTGGATGGAATATTTGCTATTGCCATGACTCTACTGGTTCTGGCTTTAGCAGTTCCGGATATCACAGGACATTTATCCAATTCAGCCGTTCAAAATGCTCTTTATGGTCTTATACCAAGTTTTTATACCCTAGTTATAAGTTTCATTCTGTTGGCATTATTTTGGAGCAATCATCATCGTGCTTTTCATAAGATAAAAAAGATGAACACCATTCTATTATGGATAAATGTAATATGGCTCTTGTTCATAGTTCTGGTTCCATTTTCAGCATCTTTAACCGGTAAATATGGGCAGTTTCCCATCTCCCACATAATTTTCAACCTGAACATGCTGGGAATAGCATTTTTCCTGTTTTTAAACTGGCATTATGCTGATAAAAAGAATTTCATCGGTGGAAAAATAGAATCCAGGGATATAAGTATCACCAGAAGGATCAACATCCTTTTTGTAACTATTGCCCTGGTGGCTCTGGTTCTATCCTTCTTCGTCCCCAGGTTCAGTGCACTAGTATATTTACTTATATTCCCATTGGAGTATCTTATTGGTAGATCTTAGGTTATAGAAAGAATATACTGAGAAATAGTGAAATTTAGCACTTTAATTTTTTTTACCAACGATACATGTCCGTTATTTCTTCTGGAGGTTAGAATCAATTTCCCTGCTTAAATAGAGGGATAATTCCTTATATTCATTCAACTCTTCATCAGATCTTTTCTGTAACTTTTCCTGTAAGTCCGACTCCTTGGCCAGCAAAGATTCAGAGTAGGTTACCAGTGACTCATGGAATATGATCAACGCTTTCATAATCCTTTGTTTCAGCTCTAAACATTCTGACGGTGGATTGAGTTTTTCATACCGTGAAAAGGTATCTTCCACCTCATTCCGCAGACGTTCCAAACTCCGTTGTGCTTCTAGGAGATTGATTTCCCCTTTAGTCTTCTGGCTCGTCAACCTTCTGAAGGAAAGTACTTGGACGCCGGTTTCTTGCAGGGCTTCCTTGCTCCTTTTCAGGAGTTGACGTTTGGTTAGGCCGAACATTTCATTTAATCCTTGAATTTATTGATTAGAGTTATTATATTCATTTAAGCTCATCATACCGAAAACAATCCACCAGATGGTCGTTAACCATACCCACAGCCTGCATAAAGCCGTAGCAGATGGTAGGTCCTACAAATTTAAAACCTCTCTTTTTGAGGTCTTTACTCATCTTTTCTGATTCGGGAGTTGAGGAAGGTATTTCAGCCATTGTTTTCCACCTGCTTTGGATGGTCTGGTGGTCCACGAACCCCCAGATGTACGAATCGAAACTCCCATATTTCTCCTGGATGTCCTGAACAGCAATGGCATTGGTCACGGTGGAACGGATCTTAAGGCGGTTACGGATTATGCCGGGATTACTCCGCAGTTCCTCAATCTTATCTTCACCATAGGCAGCTACCTTATCCACCTGGAAATTATCAAAAGCCTCACGATAGCTATCCCTTCTTTGGAGTATGAGGTTCCAGCTTAAACCGGCCTGTGCACCTTCCAGTATAAGGAACTCGAAAAGAAGCCGATCATCGTGTATTGGAACTCCCCATTCCTTATCATGATAATCTGTAAGTAATTTATTATCGTTAGCCCAGGGACAGCGTATTTTCATTATCCAACCTTCTAGTTTTTTTACCTATTTTTATTGTTGGTTTTAATAAAATAAAAAAATATGCACCTGTTTATTTAAAAAAGCGGAATATCATTTATTTAATAATTAAAATAAAATTATTTAGAAGCTTCGAACTCTTTGATCTGGTAAGGGACATAGTTGGGTTTCCAGATGTTCTCTTCAACCAATTTATGGCAATCCTTTTTATGATGCACTCCAGCAACACCATCTGATAAGGCTTGTTTAACCACAGCAGACGCGATTTTTTTGCTAACTTCCTGTAACCGGGATACTTCTGGTAGTAAGCGGGTAAGATGGTCGTCTTGAAGTTCCACAGAACTGCTCAGTTCGACTACCGCTGCATCGATCATTCCTGATGTCATTCGTTTTGCACGGGAACATATCACTCCTAAACCCAGCCCAGGGAAGATGAGGGCGTTATTGCACTGGGTTATCGGTATGGATTTTCCATCCCAAGATACATCTGGGTGGGTGCTCCCGGTGGCTATCAAACCCTTTCCATCTGTCCAGTGGAGCACATCCTCTGGTGTGGCCTCAGCTCGGCTGGGTGGATTGGAAAGTGGGAAGATTATGGGGTGTTTGCAGGCTGCAGCTATGGTTCTGACCACTTCCTCATTAAAGGCGCCGTAAACCGCGCTGGTACCGATGAGAATGGTGGGTTTTACATTACGAACCACGTCCAATAGGCTGATTGGTTTATCATCAACGTCCCATGCTTGAATTTCATCTCGTGATCGGGCGTAAGGGGATTTAAAGTAGTCTAGGTTTTTCCTATCTTCGATTACCAGTCCCTGACTGTCCATCAGCCAGAACCGTAGTCTGGCCTCATGGGGTTTTAGGCCGTCTTTAACCATCCATTCGGCCATACGATCTGCAATACCGCAACCGGCGGTTCCCGCACCAAAAATCACTACCCTGTGATCTGATAATGGTGTACGGGTTAACTGGGAAGCGTTAAGCAGGGCAGACATGGCAACTGCCCCTGTGCCCTGTATATCATCGTTGAAGGTGCATATTTTATCCTGGTAATAGTTTAAATTGTCTCTGGCCTTTTCCTTCCCGAAGTCCTCCCATTGGAGAAATACTTCAGGGAATTTTCGCTTGATAGATCCGATCACCTTTTCCACAAACCGCCCGTAATCAGCCCCCCGGATCCGGGAGTGGCGCCAGCCTATGTAGAATGGATCTTGCAGTAGCTCGGTGTTGTTGGTTCCTACGTCTATCATCACAGGGAGCATTCTTCGCGGATCTATACCTGCGCATAGGGTGTAAATAATGATTTTAGCCACTGAGATACCGATTCCATTAGCTCCCTGGTCGCCTATTCCCAGTATCTGTTCAGAATCAGTTAAAACTATTAGATCAATATCTTGACTGTTTAAATTATCCAGAATCTCATCAACATGATCCTGGTCGGGATAAGCGATATATACACCTCGGGGGGTCCTGAATTCTTTGCTGTAATGCTGGATGGCCAATCCTGCGGTGGGGGTGTAAATTATGGGTATCATCTCTTCCATGTGCTCTGAGATGAGCTTGAAAAAGAGTGTTTCATTGGTGTTGTAAAGATTGTTCAAAAATATATTCTTTTGGAGGTCATCTGGCTGTAAAGAGTACTGATGATAAGCTCTTTGCAATTGATCCTCTATGGTTTCCACCACTGGCGGTAAAAGACCCTTCAGGGAAAATTTTTCCCTCTCTATATCACTAAAAGCAGTGCCCTTATTCAGTTGGGCTGATTGTAATAGTTGTATTCCTTTAAGATCCGTTTCGATGTATTTAGTTCCTTTTTCCTCAACAATAACAGATATGGATCTAACAACGAACCCCCCATTTATAAGAGATTATAGTTATCCTGAATATCATTAACCTTTTTGAAGAACTGTCTCATCTTGAAATGTTAATATATTTTTAACCCCCATATATACTTTATGGGTGGGGTACTGTAATTTTGGATAAATTTTTTCGAATCTTAACTTCAAAATGTCCCTTAATTAATCATAAAGTTAAAATTATGTAGATTTGCTGGTATTAACAATCCATTGAAAAACTCCTATTGGTGGAGAAAAAAGTTTATTTTCACTGTTATAGCATAAACTATGCTTCTTATCCTGGTTTTAATGGATCACGCCCCATACACATTTAGAAAAATTATGTACCCATCTATTTTGAGAAAAAAAGCCAAATAATCTTTCTAATTAAAAAACAGATAAATTATATTTAGTTGGATTTACAAAAATGGATAGTGCAATTTAAAATAATGGGGGAATGTTTGTTTTATGTCATCATTTAGATTGATAACACCACAAAACGCATTAAAATTGATAGAAGAACACCCTGAAACAGTTATTATTGATATCCGGCCTGAAGAAGATTATAACGTCGATCATATTCCCGGGGCCTTGAATTTAGATTATGACGGGCATGATTTCCAGCATAAGGCCGAACAACTGGATAAAAGTAAAAAATACCTGATATACTGTAAATCCGGTGTAAGAAGCGAATATTTCATGGGAAAGATGAAAGAATCAGGTTTTGATGAGGTTTACGCTATCCAAGGGGGATATGTAGCGTGGCAGGTTAGTAAGTTGCCTTTGGAAAGCTGAACAACGAGTAAAATAGTTTAATTTTAAATTAGGTTTTTTGAATATAGTTAAAAGTTTAAAATTTAGAGTCAAAAAGAGTAGTTCGATATTTTTGCTATCACTATATAGAGCGACCTATCAGAATATAAGTTTCTAGGTAAAAATCGAGGTTTTGGCTGATATTATCATATACTTGTTTGGTTACTCCGGCTTTCCTAATAAAATCGTTGGAATACCTGATGTCTCCACGTCTTGGGTTGTCCTGCCTCATGACGTACATACAGATGGCGGTTATGACCATGAGCGGGTCTGTTTTTCTTCCTTTACCACCCCGGTAGAGTTTCCTGAAATCGATTCTGGATATGATCTCCCGGGCACGGTCTTTCTGGCCGCCGCCCACGGGCATGAGTACTTCGTCCCCTTCTTCCCTTTTGGTTATAACCATGGTGGGGCTATGGCCGGTCATCATGAAGTTGCTGGCTACTATACTTAATAGTGCCATCTTTTCCTTCAGTCGGAAGTCTTCCTCGGCCGTTTTCTCCCGGTGAGACTTGTATCTTTCATATTTTATAATTTTCCTTTCCAGTCTCTCTGCTTTTGCTTTATCATCAAGGAAAACGTGTTTTCTTCGCTGCAAATTCCTCGCCTTAATATCAACCTTAATTCTGTATCTTCTAATTTAGATGTCGATCTTTATTTAATTAAGCAGGAAGTATTTAAAATGAGTCCTTATTAGAAATCAGGGAAAAATTAATAAGTTTTCAATTTTGGGAAATTTTTAGAATTTCATTGAGAATTTAAAATTATTCATGAGAAAATAAAAAAATTAGGCTCTCACTGGCACGTCCTTTTGCTTCAAGTACTCCTTCACCATTGGCACAGGATACTCATTAAAGTGGAAGATACTGGCAGCTAAAGCAGCATCTGCTTTACCGAACTGGAAAGCTTCGTAGATATGTTCCGGATTACCTACACCACCCGAGGCAATCACCGGAATATCCAGCATCTCACTCATGGTCCTGGTCAGTGGGATGTCGTAGCCGTCTTTAGTCCCGTCCCGGTCCATGGATGTGAGTAATATCTCCCCAGCACCCCTTTCCTGACATTCCATAGCCCATGCTAGGGCATCTATACCAGTAAACTCCCTTCCACCGTATATACTGCAGTCGTACCAGCAGTAACCTTTCTCTGTCTCTACGATTATTTTATCACTGTTCTCCCGGGGATTCTCTACATAGCGGCGTTTGGCGTCGATGCCAATGACACATGCCTGGGAACCGACGATTTCAGACGCTTCATTGATCAGGTCCGGATTGTGGATGGCGGCGGTGTTGGTGGAACATTTATCAGCCCCGGCTTTAAGCATGTTCACGTAATCAGAGGGTTTCCTTATCCCACCACCCACACAGATGGGAACGAAGACGTTCTCAGTGGTGGCCTCGATTACGTGGGCCATGGTCTCCCGGTGTTCATGGGAAGCTGTGATATCCAGAAACACGATCTCATCAGCCCCATCCTCATAGTAGCGGGTGGCCAGGTCCACCGGTTCACCCGCGTAGCGGATTTGTTTAAATTCTACCCCTTTAACCACACGGCCGTGGGGCACGTTTAAATCACAGTCCAGACAGGGTATGATTCTTTTAGCAAGCATAATATCTCCATATTTAGACGTTAGTGTAAATTCGGTCTAGTTTTTTGGTGTTAATTAATTATAGGACATTTACTATTTGACTTCTCAAACTATATAAGTGAAGTATTGAGGGTAAATGATAACATTTATAAAGTATTGGTTTTCTACATAGAGTATGTGTGTAAGAACTTCTGGTGAATTTATATGAACTTAAAGGAAATATTGTCTGATTCATTCCGTTACCCATTATCTAACCCGAAGAGGCTGTTTATATTGGGAGTATTGTTGTTTTTTAGTTTTTTAGTAATACCGGCCATTTTTACTAACGGATACATGCTGCGAATAATGAAATATTCTTTTGAAGGCTCTAAAGAATTACCTCCTTTTAATGAATGGTTAAACATGTTTGTGGATGGTTTAAAAGTAATCATCGTCAACGTTATTTATACATTTATTCCTGCCATTATCACAGCTGTTATAACCATAGCTATAGTCATGAGCATGTTATTTAATGGAGTAGGGCCTGATTATTATGTATTCTATAATACCTTTCTTAAGGTGCTTCTAGTTGTGGGAATAATTATAATGACAATTCCTTACATATTCAGCCTGATGGCTTTACCTCACATAGTTAGAAAGGATAAACTGGATGTTTTACTTGAACTCATGAACTTGCTAAACATAATCCGGGGAATTGGCTGGAGTAAATTCATTTCTGCAGTAGTTTTGCTTGTGGTCTTAGACATACCTCTTGTTGGATTGGGATTTTATCTTCAATTCCTGCATTTAGGAACACCGGAAATTTTACTAATTTCTGCAGCGCTGAATTTAGTGATTGGTTGGTATTTACTGGCATTCAAAGGAAGACTTCTGGCTTTACTCTATGAAGAAGGAGAAGAACAATTACAATTGAGTAACATGGAGAGATAAAAATGGACATGGGTAAAATTCTCGAAAATTCTGTTAAATATCCAGCTTCTAACTGGAAACGCTTGCTGATCTTTGGGATAATCGTTTTAATTTATCAGTTTTCATTGGAAATTCTAATGAGGCATCTGAACGTCTCCCCCCTAGTGCTTTTACTTATAATTCCCTTTTTCATAGCTTATTTCTTGATACAGGGGTATCAACTCCGAGCAATAGGAACAACTATAGGGGGAGAAATGGAAGCACCAAAGCTGAATAACTGGCTTGAAATGTTTGTTGATGGATTAAAAATATTCATAGTAGGGCTTGTTTATGGAATTGTCCCTATGATAGTTATATTTGCGGGTCTTGGCCTCTTATTTGCGGGAACATCCAGCATCCGCATTGTGGGTGCATTTATCCTGTTATTAGGCGCCGTAATTCTCTTAATCATGACTTTACTTATGATTATGGGCATTTCAAACATGGCCTATCATGGAGAAATAGAGGCAGCACTTAGATTTGGTGAGATAAAGGAGAAAATAAAAAAAATCGGCTGGTTAAACTACATAGTGATGTTACTTATCTTGGGGATGTTTAGTGTTATATTGACAGTGGTGTCAGTGTTAATATCCCTCATACCAATTCTAGGGCTGGCTTTAACGTGCCTTACCATTGAACCATACATTTTCCTGTTCATATCCAGGGCATACGCTTTAATATATCTAGAAACAGTGGAAGATGAACCAGGAGAGCCCTTAACTGAAATGAAGAATTTCCCTGGAAGGGAAACCAACCCAAATTAGAAAAAACACATTTATTTCTCTTAAATTTCTTATTTTTTGTTCAATAACGCAATTATTGGATTTAGAATCGTAATTCGGGGTATTAATATTTTCACTAAATCCTACCACAATAGTAATACTTCTAATTAAAAACCTAATATTTATATTGATTCATCCGATAGAATAGCCTGTGATAATATGAAATTGAAAAACTTTAAAAGAGAATCGTTGATACCCTTACCGGTTACATTAATATCCACGGTAAGTGAAGATGGAATTAGAAATATAGCACCATATTCCTGCGTCATGCCAATTTTAAGGCCATTCGACCTGGTTTGTGTGGCATCGGCAAAGATGAGAGATACATATGTCAATATAGACAACACAGAAGAGTTTGTTATAAATATGCCTGGTGTTGATCTGGTGGATGCAGTGATACCCACTTCTTCACATGTTCCTTTTGATGTTAACGAATTTGAATTGGCAAACTTAAAGGAAAGACCTTCAAAAAAGGTTAAGGCACCGGGAATAGAAGGTTGTTATGCGTGGATGGAATGTAAACTACACAGTATGCACGAAGAGACGTATGATGGCTTCCCTTACCTGTTGATCCTGGGCAAAGTGGTGCATCTGGAAGTGGATGATGATATTTACAATCCAGAAGATGGTTCATGGGATGTAGAGAAAGCAAAACCTTTGATGATGACTGAATCCAATCAGGGAATGCATTTCTGTACGGTCAATGATATTGGTAAATTCGAACCCTTTGGAGCTATGTTTGAAGATGGTAAAGACCCGTTATCATGGATGTATGAGAAAAAAGAGGATTAGGATGTAAATTAATGATTATGTATCAATTCATAAGCTGAAAAATGTGTAAACGTGAAAATATTAAACTGGGAATGAAAGGAGTTTGAATATGCCAAAAATAGTTATCAGCGGCAGGGGCGGTAGTGGAAAGAGTACTTTAGTAACTCTAATTGCTCAAACACTTAAAGAACAGGGAAAAGAAGTTCTGGTTGTGGATTCAGATGAATCCAATCTTGGCTTGGGTATCATGTTGGGAATTGAACCAGCAGAAAAAACACTAATGGATCACTTGGGAGGTAAACCCATTGTAACTGAAAAGATAATGACCATGATCAGGCAGGAAGGAAATGAACAGGTAGATCTATTTCCAGAGGATGTTACTTTAAAAGATCTATCCCCCGAATTTGTGCACTGGAATGAAAATGCAGGTTTTATGCAGATAGGTAAGATAGAACACACCATGGAAGGTTGTGCCTGTCCAATGGGTGCTGTTGCACGTGATTTTCTGAAACATCTTATTTTGGATGAGGGACAATGGGTTTTGGTAGACACTGAAGCAGGAGTGGAACATTTCGGCCGAGGAGTAGTAGAAGGTGCAGACGCTGTGATCATGGTAGTGGATCCTTCTAACGACGCAGTTTTGTTAACTGAAAAAGCAGCTGAATTAACTGAAGAAGCGGGAAAAGACTTTGGGGTTGTGCTGAACAAAGTTGATGAGGACACAAAACCTGTTTTAGAAGAGGTGTTAGCAGCAAAAGGTATTATAATTAAAGGCTTTTTACCTTATTCATCTGCTCTTGCTCAGACAAATCTTAGAGGAAAATCTTTGGATGTACATTCTACTAAAGGAGAGTTAGATAATTTGATAATGAAGATTACACCTTAATATACTCTTTTGAGGTAGTTGTTTTTAATTTGGGGCCTCAAAACTTAATTTTTTTTGAACTCCTCCCCCCAGAATAATTAAGGAAAACATTTATGGAGAACAACTATGAGCATCGATAACAATTAGGGGTTTATAAAAATGAAATTGACTGAGATAATATCTGATTCATTCAAGTATCCTGGTTCCAATCCAGAACACTTGAACACCAACCGTAAAAGATGGCTGATTTTTGGTCTGCTGATGTTTACCACACTGGTGGTCATTCCCGGAATATTTGTCGCTGGTTACGCCCTAAGAGTGACCCGGAAAACTATTCAAGGCGATTCAAAGATGCCCGAATATGATGAATGGGCTGGTATGGTTCTGGATGGCCTTAAAGTAATAGTTACTACCATAGTATATTATTTCATCCCTACAATACTCGTTATTCTAGGTGCGGGACAATTTTACTTGATGGCCTATGTGTATGGTGTGTTAAATCTAACTTTGATAAACTGGTTGCCATTGATTATTGGGGTGCTTTTATTCATTCCTGTTATCATGTTTTACATGATGGCCCTTTCCAACATGGCTTACCATAATAGACTTGGAGCTGCCTTCAACATGGGAGAAATCATACAGAGAATCGAGACAGTTGGATATGGAAGATTCATTCTATGGTGGGTAGCCACCATGATTGTTTCGGCTATTTTCGCATCTGCAGGGTCTTTAATTGAAATGGGCAGTAGCATAGTTGGATTTTTCGTGGTTCCCATCCTGATTAATTCTTTCATCACTCTTTTCCAGGCCAGATCCATGGGACTCATCTATTCAGAAGGGATAGACGCGGATAATACACAGGTTAATGATACGAGCATTGTGAATGAATAGAATCGGGTTTAGTGGTTTTTAGGATAATTTTAAAAAATTATCCCATTAGCAAAATTATCCCCAAAATAAAAGTTCACATCCACTTTTTCCTTTTATTTTTGATATGTTCTAGTTTTAGAGCTCAATTTATTACTCATCTCATGGAAGGGAATAGTTATATAAATGAAAAGCAACCAACAACTAACTTGTCTATGATTTATTAGACGTGTTATGGGCCTGTAGTCTAGCCAGGAATATGACGTGGGACTTCGGATCCCAAGGTCGGGGGTTCAAATCCCCCCAGGTCCGTCTATTTTTTACTTATCATCTAAAAGTGCGAAAGCTGTGTTAAATCCAGAACCCATAAGCACCAGACCCGCCACAGCAGCGGCTTCCATAATTTCTTCATGAGTAACTCCTGTTTTAAGAGCTTGTTTTTTATGAACACGTGTGCACTGGTCACATTTAACCGCAACAGCACAGGCAAGTGCAATAAGGCTTTTTTCTTTCTGTGATAATGCACCATCCTTAAGTATTTCTGATGCCAGTTTTTTGAATGCAGAATCAACCTCTCCACCAAGAGCTTCTGTAAACCGGATAGCTCCTCTTTTTTGTTCCATTTCTAAATCTCCTTAAATTTCAGTTCCTTACCAGATCGATCATACCATCCGGCCTTTCTTCCACCTTGCCCGCTTTTATCAGACTTTTGATAACACTGTTTACCCTGCTAACTGCCGGACCACGGGCTAGTTTAGCCCCGAAGAGCCGTACAACTTCACGTACCAGTTCGTCAGGTTCTGTTGCGTACTGGGATTTCAATACCATATCTATTGCTGCGGCAATTTCTTCCTCACTGATGAGGTCCATCTTCACGGGTTGTTTGCCTGTACGCCGCCTGACCATGATGGGGGCGTCTTTATAGTATAGGAAGTCGTTTTTCCGTATAACCCGGCCGTCCATCAGGGTTAACTCAACAGCTTCCTTCATTATAGCCTGGATACGGCGTCCGGCCCTGCTCAGTCCCCAGTGGGTTCGGATGCGTTTTACCACTTCATCGTAATGGATAGGACCTTCCACTTCAACCACTTCCATCACTGCCCGGGCAACATCCCCCACGGGCTGGTTGTGTAATTCTCCAGTGACTTTGAAGTTCTGCTTCAGGCTGCTTACTTCATAGTTGGATATCTCATCCAGGGGAGATTTTGGAACATCAACCAACTTCTGTGTGGTTTTTCCCGGTTCTGTTTCTGGAGTTAACTTTGATCCTGCAACTTCTGATTCTGGTTCTTGGAGTAGTTCAGGTTCAGAATCATCTGGTTTTGAGTCATCAGTAACTTCTGATCCTGGAATTATCCCTGCTTTTGAACTTATTATTGATTCTGTGGGTTCTGATTCTGCAGTAGCCGCTGCTTCAGCTTCCAGGATCTCCTCCACTGTTTCTTCTTCCTCAACCACAGGGGGGATGAATTCTTCTTCACCCCTTTCCTCATTTAATAGTCCATCTATAACTTTTAACAATGTTTTTTGTACTTCAGCACGGTTTCTGTACCAATCAGGTGACCATAACTTATATAAACGCCAGCCTAACCCGGTAAGTACTTGTTGTCTAAGCCGGTCCCGGTCCCGGGCCACCCGGCTGCTCTGATAAATTGGTCCGTCGCAGGTGACTCCCAGGAGGTAACGTCCAGGATATTCCGGGTCTAATATGGCCAGGTCAACCCTAAAACCCGCGCAACCTACCTGGCTGTGCACTTCATATCCCTGTTCAGTTAAGAATTCGTAGATGGCGTTTTCAAAGGCGGTTTCATTACTGTCTGGGAATTTATCCACCTGATTAAGTGTTCTATTCTCAGCGTATTCCAGGAATACCTTAAGCGCCCTGAGGCCGAATGGTGAATTCGATGTTAAATGCAGGTCTCTGCCCCTGAAGTTTGAAAACAGGATACATTTCTCCCGGGCCCGGGTTAATAAAACGTTTAAACGCCTTTCCCCTCCGTCCTGATTCACCGGTCCGAAGTTATGGCTTAACCGTCCCTCAGAATCGAATCCGTATCCCACACTAACCATTATCACATCCCTTTCATCTCCCTGGATTGTCTCCAGGTTTTTAACGAAGAAATGCTCCTCCTGATTTCCTTTGAAATATTTTTCCATCCGGGGGTTGAGTTTTAACTGTAATTCCAGCTCTTCCAGTATGGACTGTTGCTGGCGTACGTTGAAGGTTCCCACGCCCAGACTTTTCGTGTTACCATACTTCTGGTAATGCTTGAAGACATATTTTATCACTTCTTTTGCTTCTTCACGGTTGGTGGCTGTTTTACCCCGATCATATACAGTTTCCGGGAGGTGGATCAGTTTCAAACCCAGTTCATCTGCATCCTGACTAGGTGAAGGATAAACTAAAAGGTGGTTGTCATAGAATTCCTGGTTGGAAACAGCGATGAGGGATTCGTGCCTGCTCCGGTAGTGCCACCTGAGCATCTTCGATGGGAAGCTCCTTTTGGTAAGATGTAGAATACTCTCCATATCCGCGAGCACTGCCAGGTCGTAGTCCTCACTCTCCACATCGATGAGGATGTCGAAGAAGGTGGTAGGTGGTAGTTGCCGGGTATCACCCATTATCACCGCATATTTGGCCCTTAATAGTGCTCCTAACGCGTCCTCTGGTTTCACCTGGCTGGCTTCATCGAAGATAACGTAGTCGAAGCGCAGATTTTTCACACTGTATGGGTCCAGGTACTGGGCTATGGAAAGGGGGCTCATCATAAAGCAGGGCTTGATATTCTGTATAATGCCTCCGCAGATGGATAACAATTTCCTGATGGGCATATGCCCCCGTTTCCTGGCAAATTCACTCTTCAAAACCCCCAGTTCACTGCGGGGTGATGCGTTGCTTGATAGTGATGGACGGTTTTCATATAGTTTTTCGGCTATCCTGAACCGGTTTAACTTTATAATCTTCCTGTCGAGTTCCTGGAATTCTTCTATCTTCTTCTGATGCACATCTCCCACAAAACGGGAGAGTAATGGTTCTTCTAAAAATAGTTTGCGTAGCATGGAATCTGCGAAGTTACCCTCCAGGCAGGGTATGAGGTCCTGGGTTTCTATCTCATCTTTATCGACTATCTCCACCAGTTTGGAGCCGATAGTCTCTAAACACTCTGCCCGGGAGGAGCTGAATCGGGACCAATTCTGTAATTCACTTAATCCCTCTTTTAACTGTGTTATCTGGGATTCCAGATGACTGATAGGGCTTTTGGTCAGGTTGTATCCCATGGCCGAGTCACTTTTAAAGTGGAGGAAATGGTTTAACTGCCTTACCAGATCAAGTATTTCATTGTAGCTCTGGTGCAAATCATTGGATATTCCTTTCAATTCCTTCTGGTTTATGGAATCCATTATTTTCAGGGTTTTCTCAGAGATCCTCCCCTCTTTGAGGGCTTTCCGGAACTTCAGTATCCAGTCTGATACCTTCTTCAGACTTTCGATCTGGCTCTTTTCTGCCTTCCAGTGGGAGCCGAAGAGTGATCGGGCTTTTTCATCCTGGGCTCTGATATCTTCCTGGAGTTTCTGGCATCTGATGAGTTCTTCCAGGTCTTCCAGTATTTGTTCATCATTTTCTGGTGGTTTGCCCACGTAAATTCTGCTTATCTTCTTCTTCACCTTTTTGAAATCTCCGCTTAGGAATTTCAGGATCTTCTTTTTCTGTCCCTGGAATTCTGTAAGTAGAGTGGGTAGATCTTCATCTAAAGCATCCTTTCTAAAGCGTTTTAAATCTTTGACTATGGCCTGGTATTCTTCTAAACTTTTTATCAGCTTATATACGTGTAATTTATCGTAGTCCCAGCTGGGATTGAGTATGAGTTCTCTTTCCAGGGAAGGGAAGAACGATATTATCTCCACCGCAGCTATGAGGTGTTCCATTTCATCGAGGGTATGTGGTATGTTAACTCCGGATATTTTGGCCAGTTCCTGGGCTTTCAAGTTTAGTTTATCCAGAACCTGTAGTGCACTGGTGAGCAGGGTTTCTATCTCCTCTTCCTCTGCAGGTAATATGGGGTCTGGCCGGGTTGAATTCCAGGGATTATATGAGACGGGCTTCACCAGACGATATAATTCGCTTAATTCCTTAAATTTATTGATGGTCTGCTGCCATTGCTTTAATGTGCACTCTTCAGCCTGGTCCATGGTGAACCGGGGCATCTTGGTCTGGCTTTTTTCGAAGTGTTTCAGCGACTTCTCCTTCAAACCGAAGATCTGGTAGGGAGTCCACCTGATCTTTCCATAGGGGGAGTGTAACAGGGATACGTATTCATCTAGGTTAGTTTTTAGCTCTTCAATGGTGGTTAAATCGTTGTCCAGGGATAGTTCAACTGGTTTGGGGTTCCGGAGGACGCTTTCCAGCTTCTCTAGCACATCTTTTTTGTTTGATTTTCTGCTGTGCAATTCCAGACAGAACTCACCCAGACCCACACTATCTAGACGGCCTTTAACCACTTCTAGAGCTGCCATTTTCTCGCTTACAAAGAGGACGGTATTACCCCGGGCGAGTAGTTCTGCTATGAGGTTTACTATGGTCTGGGATTTACCGGTTCCTGGCGGTCCTTCAACCACCAGGTCCCGACCGTTTTTCACATCTTCTATCACTGCAATCTGGGAGGAATCCGCATCCATAACATGGAACACGTCCCGTGTTGTAAGTTTAACGTCCACCTGATTTTCTTCAAAACCAGGGTCTAATTCTTCACCATCTGGATCGAATATGGCCTTTATCAGGGGGTTTTCTTCCAGGGGCATGTCTTCTGGCCAGCTTTCCGGTTCAAGGTCCTTGTACATCACGAACTTGGTGAAACTGAAAAAGCCCAGGAATACTTTATCCATTACTTTCCAATCCTTTTCCAGGGAGATGGCCTCCTTTACCAGGTCTAAATATTCCTGCACACCCTCTTTGGCCCGGGGCATTTCAAAATCAGGTATTTCAACCCCCTGCTCCAATAGTTTGGCCTGCAGGGAGATGTTTGGTATTATGTCTTCACCGGTCCAGCGGAGCTTGAACGAACCCTTTACTCTGCGTCTTTCCAGTTCCACCGGGACGAGTATCAGTGGTGCTTCCCTGTATTCTGGGGCTCCATTCTCATCCTTCCATCTCAGAAATCCCAGGGCCAGGTAGAGGATGTTATATCCCTGTTCCTCCATCACCGACCTGGCCCGCTGGTTTATGTAGAAAAGACGTCTTTGAAGCTCAGAACCAGTTAAACTGGTCTGTAATAAAATTTCTTTATTTTTCTCCAGCATATCCTGGTCCGGTGCAGGAGTTTCCCAGAGTAGAGATGATTCTTCTGCGGTTGAAACATCTTCCCCTGATATATTGGCCCCATTAAGGATGGAATTATGGGTTAAATTGATTTCTCTTTCTATCTTTACAGTCCCTTCTGTACCATGAGCTGAAACCTTTTCCTTTCCTGAGGATTCGTCCGTTTCTTCTGTTTCAATAGTACCGCTTTCTAGAGAATCGGAACCACCTTCACCAGGAATTTCATTTTCTACGTCAGATAGGGGGGTTTTTTCTGTATTTTCAGTTTTATCTTGATTTAGAGAGTCATCTACGGGTGTTTCAAGCTCTGTTTTTGGAATAAATTGCAAGAGTTTCCTTTTGCTTTTTTTAAGAACCAGTCTGTCGTATATTTCAGCTAGATCCCCGTCTTTAACTTCCACGGTCATGCTGCGTGGGCGGAAGTTTAAAAGCTGGTTGCGCATGGTAAGGTCCAGCAAGTTGTGCCTTAGAACATCAATTTGTCTGTATATGTCCACCTTGGTAAGTTCAGACATTCAAGATACCTCTCATTTATGATTGGACGGGAAATTCTGAATATGGGATTTATTAATGGATGTTGGTTTATCTGAACTTTATAATAAAACTAACGGTATCTTGTAAGTTCACTTAGGACTTTTAATCATTTTGTATTGCTTCCTTGAAGAACTCTGGAACCAGATTCTTATAGAGGGGGTTGTTGAGTAACATGCGGAAGTTACCATCGAGTATGTACGTCTCACAGTAATCATCTTCTGCACGCATCCCCCGGCCGTAAGCTTGTATTAGGGTCATCACAGTCTTATATGCGTACCATTTAGGGTCTTTTTTCCTCCTCTGGTTCACCTGGCGGTCTCCCAGGAAGGGGAAGGGTATTTTATAGATAACCTGGAACTGACATTTCTCGTAGGGCAGGTCCACACCTTCACCCATGGACGGGCTGACCAGTACCAGGTTTTCCTGGCTTTCTTCAAACCTGCGCAGCTGGTACTCCCGGTTATTACTGTTATGGCCTACGAGCCGGTTATTTTTGATTTTACCCAGGATGTATTTCTGGCAGTTGTAGTTATGAGTGTGGATCAGTCCTTTCTCGTACCGGTGGTAGTTGATGATCTTCTCCAGGATGGGGATGGTCTTCGGGGCGGTTCGATTTATAGACCTACGGGACATGTTCCCCACCAACTTAAGGTGTACCGGCCGAGCGGATGCCGGGAAGTTGCTCTTTATCCTTATCTTATAAGCTTCATCTGCATCTATCCCCAGCCACCTGCAGAACAGGTCCATGTCCAGTATGGTGGCGCTCATGAAGAGGCAGGTATCGGCATGTTCAAACAGCCTGTTTTTAGCGTACATATCCACCTTTAAAGGTTTGAATGCCACGCCGCCTGAGATTCTATCCACCACCCAGTTTTCTGGTGTTTCTTCTAGATTGTCCAGTAGCTCCTGTAACCGGAATTTGGTACGGTTTATCCGGTCGGCCTTGTTTTTTGGCATCTTCTGGACGGCTAATTTTCTGTATGAATCATATATTGATTCTAAAAATAATATCCATTCGATGGGATTTTCTTCTGACATCATACTACGGGGTATACTCTTTTTGATGTCATTCTCCAGTCTCTTATTGTAGATGTTGACTTCCATACGTCGCATCAGTTTGTCTTCGATGTTGTGTGCTTCGTCCAGGACCATCAACCTTCTTTTACCGAAGTGCTTCACGTAGTTCAATTCCAGAAGAGCGTAATCGTAATTCATCAAGGTTACCGGACTTTTCACTGCTTCTGCCTTCTGTTCCCAGTACTGACAGTGTTCATCGGAGCGGAAGTAGATATTTCCACCGTAAGCATCTTCAAATGCAAACCTTCCTCCATCGAATGATGATTTACTTATCCCGTATTCGCAGACGAATTTCTGGGAGCGGGGAGTGGTCTGGCAGGCACCAGAGTCGCAACTGATGTCCAGGGTTTCTTTACAGGAAAAGTTCCCCCGGCCCTTCACCAGGGGGTAGCCAAATTGAGCTCCATACTGTGATTGTAGCTGTTTGGTCATGGTCAAAATATAAGCCGGCTGGTAGATCCCGGCTAGTGTAGTGGCGATTGCAGATTTACCCGTCCCAGTCCCTGCTTCCAGCAAGATGTAAGGAAAACCTTCCTCCATGACATTTTTAATGTTACTTATTATCTCCAGCTGCCCTTCCCTGGGCTCTGGGAAGGGGAAGTTTTCGATTATATCATCATCGATATGTGGATATTCTCTTTTTATTTCTTTAATCCTTGATTTTGGTATCCCTGAAGCCCTGGTTAGCCTGGCACCGTTTTTATTACAGGTGCAGTTATCCTTGAGCATGCCGCATTGGTTACAGAAAAAGCCGTTTCCCATGGGAATTTATATTTGAGATGCTGGTATAAATACTATGAAACCTTTATAAGTTTCCAGGGAAAGAAAATTTTAGCATAGTTTCGGTCAGATACAAGTTTATTAAATTGTTGAAGGATTATTATGAATGGAAAACTAATTGGAATAGGTGTAGGCCCTGGAGATGCTGAGCTTTTAACTATTAAGGCCTTGAATGTTATAAAAAAAGTGGATGTTATATGTGCACCAAAATCATCGGATTCAAAGCCCAGTTTGGCTTTGTCCATCGTGCAGGGATTTCTAGACGAACGTGATGATAGTTACCAGTTGTTGGAACCTCTTTTTCCCATGATAGAAGATGAAACTCTTCTGGGAGAATACTGGGACAATGCTGCTGCTCTCATCCAGGATAAACTCAATGATGGATTGGATGTGGCGTTCGTTACACTGGGAGATCCTACTATTTACAGCACCTTCTCCTATATCAGCAGGAGAATAGGAGATAGGGGATTTGAGGTGGAAATTATACCAGGCGTAACCTCTTTTACTGGCTGCGCCGCGACAGCAGGTATATCCCTTGGTGAGAAGGACGAGATCATAGTAATCGTGCCCAAGGTTGATGAGAGGCTGGAGCGTATCCTGGAATACGGGGACACCTTCGTGGTGATGAAGACCTCCCGACACAGGGATGATCTGGAAAAAATGGTTGACCAGGATTCAAGGAGCAAGGATGTTATCTCCGTGCAGAACTGTGGTTTAGAGGATGAAAAGGTTTTCACTGATTTTGTTAAGGACAAGAAGTATTTATCCACCACTATTTTGAAGTTTAAAAAAGATAAATAAGATTTTATTAGAAAATAAGATTTTTATTAATTTATTCACTTATCAGGTACTAGAAAATAAGATTTCTATTCGATTATATTCTATTAATCTGAAGATTAGACCCATTTATCTTAAAATTTGTAGCCTATTTATCTTAAAGCAGCAGTATTCGTCTCCCTTGGCGTAACATTTTATTTCGTCTGCTTCTATTTCCTGGTTGAAATGGGCGGAGAATATGGCTTCCAGAATACCGGAGTCAAATGCACAGGCGGATCTTCCAATTATAGGAAGAGTAGCGCATTCAAAACAATCGTACACTCTGATGGTTAGTGGGTCCAGGCTTTCTGCGACCATACGTCCCAGATTATTATCTTCCCAGAATTGGACGACGTTTTCCAGGAGATTTTCAGTCACCGGATTTTTCAACTGATCGTTAAATGTCTGGCCTACTTTAAAACCGGCATCGTGTAATATGGGGTCTATGTTAACTCCTTCTTCCATAAGTGATACTCTTATGGTTCTTAGGATGTATTTATAGAATTTGAATGGATCTGTGGAACTGGTCACCTGTTTTTTCAGGTAGTCGTCCATGTCCTTCTCGAGTTCAGATTCCCGGGAAATCGTTCCCAAATAGCGTGATTTTATGTAAAAAATTTTTCTACGTCCATCTACAGGGTCTGGTTTATAATCAACTATATCTTCTTTTATGAGGTCCTTAAGGTGGGCTGAAATTGTAGATTTTGATTTACCGGTTAACACCACTATGTCGGAACCGTTTAATCCGTCATCTTTTAATAAGGATAGTATCCTGGTTTTGATTGGGCTTTCTATTACGTTGATGCCGTTTTGGGTTCCGAATATTTTAACTTCCTCTACTTCGGATGCTTCTAGTTGTAAATTTTTTTGATTCATTCTCCAATCCTAGTGATTTTGAATTTTTTTATTAATTATTTATATACGATGTTATAGAGTTTCACCTATATAAACTGTTCGTGCAATTGCGAACCATAAAGTTTATATAACGGGTTCTCATAATTAATAATTAGTTCGCAAATACACGAATTATATTTGGAGGGAAAAAATGAAAGCAAAATCAGTTAAAATTAAAGAAGGAATCTACTGGGTAGGTGTCTTGGATTGGGATATAAGGACTTATCACGGTTACACTCTTAATGGAACAAGTTACAACGCCTATCTGGTGTTTGGAGAAGATAAAGTAGCTTTAATCGACAACACATATCCCGGGTCTTCTGATCAGATGTGGGGTAGAATACAGGATGCCTTCCAGAAAGAGGGAAAGGACCTACAAATAGATGTGGTAGTACAAAATCACGTGGAAAAAGACCACAGTGGAGCGTTACTGGAAATTCATAAGAAATTCCCAGAGTCCCCCATATACTGCACAGAAATCGCGGTGAAAGGTCTCCTGAAACATTACCCCGCCCTGGAGGGTGCTGATTTTAAAGTGGTTACCACGGGAGATACCCTGGATCTGGGAGGGAAAACACTGGCCTTTTTAGATGCATTCTTACTACACTGGCCGGACAGCATGTTCACCTTACTGGTAGAAGAGGGTATATTATTCCCAAACGATGCATTTGGACAGCACCTGTGCTTTGCCCAGCGTTATGCCGATGAGATACCAGAACATGTTCTTATGGACGGTGCCCAGAAGTTCTATGCAAACCTGATCACCCCATTATCCAAGCTGGTGCTAAAGAAGTTCAAAGAAGTCCAGGATTTAGGTCTTCTGGAGCAGATTGAGATGATAGCCCCATCTCATGGGCAGATATGGACCGATCCCATGAAAATAATCGGAGCCTACAGTGACTGGGCCACGGGAGCTTGCAAAGATAAAATAACCATCATCTACGACACCATGCACTATTCCACCCAGAAGATGGCCCATGCCATAGCAGAAGGTGCTATGAGCGAAGGAGTAGATGTGAAAATGTACTACCTTCATGAAGATGAGCGAAGTGAAATAGTTAAGGACATACTGGACAGCAAGGCCATCGCCCTGGGAGCTCCAACCATCTATGATGAACCATTCCCCTCAGTAGGAGACTTAATATTTTACCTGCGCGGCCTAAAATTCAACCGAACTGCAAGGGAAAGACTGGCGGTGACATTTGGATCCATGGGAGGCCAAGGTGGTGCCCCTGAAAACCTGGCGGATAATTTAAAGGACTGCGGGTTCCAGGTTAAAAGCCAGCAGGAATTTTATTATGTCCCAAATGCAGATGAATTAGAACAGTGCTTTATAACCGGACAGAAGTTAGCTCGTGAGATTAAAAATCTCTAAATTTATTTTTTTTGTAAGAATAAAATAATGTAATATGAATGGAGTAATTTATGGTTGAATGGAGGAGTAGATATGGAGATAATAAACGAACATAAACTGGGAGTTTGTAAAGGCACCGAATTAGAAGAAGCTGTCCAGGCAAATTTCAATGGAGAAACCCAGGAAGTGGGTATATATTTAGCAATGGCCCGTCAGGCACAAAGAGAAGGATTACCAGAAGTAGCAGAAGTCCTCACCAGAATAGCCATTGAAGAAGCCCAGCACGCCGCCCAATTCGCCGAACTGGGTGGTATCATAAAACCAACCCTCAAGGAAAACATAGAGATGATGATCGAGGGAGAGACCAAGGCCAACAACGAGAAAAAAGCAGCGGCCAAAAAGGCAAAGGAATGCGATGTGGACCCCGCCCATGATTTCTTCGATGAAAGTTCCAGAGACGAAGGACGCCACGCCGAGATGCTCAAAGGAATGTTAAGAAGGTATTTTTAATTAAAAGAATTTTAAAAAGGTATTTTTAAATTTAAAGTCATTTTCCCCCATATGACTAGATCAGGAGAGAGATAAGACATACCGCCTCCGTTCTTATTTTTTTTTCTCTCCTGTTTATTTTAATTATAATTGCAACATCACAGAAATTCAATTTCAGTGGTCAATTCAAATTATAAATTCAGTACGTGTTTTATTGGTGAAGCATCGTTAAAATTGCACCAGCACAGGCTGGTGAATTCATCATGATTTTTTCTTTATTTTTTGTTCATTAGTTATATTAACTAAAAATTTTATAAATTAACAGTAGTTAGTTTTTAAATTAGAGTATGGAGGGGAAAAGATGCCAGGATTAATCGATGTACATCACCACATCGTTCCTAAAGAATATTTGAAAAATCTTTCAGATCAAGGAGTAAAAAAGGCTTTTAGGGGGTGCGATTTCCCAATTGGAGTGCAGATAAGGCACTTGAAGTAATGGATCGAAACGGTATTTCTACATCTGTGATCTCAATTTCTGCTCCGGGAGTTTATTTTAGGGATAAAGATCCTTCTATGGAATTTGCCAGAGGATTATCAAGAAAGACCAATGAAATATGCGCTGGATTAATTGAGAATCATCCGGAAAGATTCGGTGCTTTTGCTACTCTGCCCCTTCCAGATGTTGATGCTGCTTTGGAAGAACTCGAATATGCCCTTGACGTGCTGAAACTTGATGGAGTATTTCTTTTATCGAATTATGATGGGTATTATCTTGGTGATACGCGATTTGAAAGGTTATTTTCCGAACTTAACCGTCGAAAAGTGGCGGTGTTCGTTCATCCGGCTACACCCCCTGGCATCGAGGAAATACACAGGGGAGTCCCTGAATCGATGATAGACGTCTGTTTTGACACCAAGAGGACAGCACTTTCCCTGATGGTGAATGGTGTGACCAAGAAATATCCTGACGTAAGCTTTATCCTGGCCCATGCTGGTGGTACGATCCCTTACCTGGCAGCAAGATTAGATATTTTATCCACTCTATTTGCCGGATTAGGAGGTGTAAGTTCTTATATAGCCGAGGGAGTTGATTTGGTTTCCCAATGCTGTTCCCAAATTACAGGAATCCTTCCCTGATGAACTTAAAATATATATAAAAGTTAAAGATAATATGCTTCTAGAAGGCCCTGATTTTTATCTGAAAAGATTTTACTATGATACCGCTGTTTAAGTTTCACCCCACGCTTTTGCAGCTCTCCAAACTCTGGTCGATAGTTCGAAAATAGTACTCGGGTTTGATTATGTTTTCGCGACAGAAGCCCCCGTACCATTAACTATTAAAGGTGTAAGAGAATATGGGGGCTTTGATGAAAAAGATGTGGCGGCAATCGAGAGAGAAAATGCTATGGGTCTATTTCCGAGACTTAAAAAATTTCTAAAATAATTGAAATCTTATAAAGCTAATTAGCGAGTCTCTTCAACTCTTATAAATTAATTAATGAGTCTCTTTAATTTCTTTAATTAGCGAGTCTCTTCAACTTCTCACAGGCATCCTCAGCAGCCAGTATGATGGGATCGATTACCATGGAAAGGGGAGGTGCATAGGAAAATTCCATTGCCACGAGTTCATAGCAGGTGACACCCCTGGCTATGGCCAGGGACATGGTATCAATCCTCTCGGCAACCCTTTCCTCGGCGATGATCTGGCAGCCTATAATCTTGCCTTTAAGGGTGGATATAATCTTTACGTCGATCCTTTTCGCCCCAGGATAGTAACGGGCTTTGGTTAGGGCTCTGCTTTTGCCGGCGATCACTTCCATACCATTCTGCATGGCACTGGCTTTGGATGAACCAACGGCACCGAACTCCAGGGCTCCGATCTTGGAGACCGTGGCATTGAGGACGGCTTTAAATTCCGCCTTCACTCCCACGATGTTCTTGGCGGCTATTTTACCCTGTCTTACAGCGGTAGTGCCCAGTGGAGACTGGGTGTTCTGACTGGTTATGGCATCAAAAACTTCCACACAATCTCCCACAGCATATATGTTGGGGACGGAGGTTTGCATTTTTTCATTGACCAGGATGGCCCATCTTCCAATCTCACAACCCGCCATTTCAGCCAGCTTAATCTGCGGCCTGATACCGGTGGCCATTATAACCATATCGGTATCTATAACTTCATCACCTATGACCGCCTTCTCCACCCGTTTTTTACCAATTATCTCCTCTAGGGGATGGCCGAGGATGATCCTTATCCCTTCCTTTTCGATGTAGTCCTGGACTATTTTGGACATGTCTGAATCCAGTGATCTGGGGATTAGTTGAGGGAGCATTTCCGTCACCGTGACTTCCAAACCCATTTTCTTCAGTCCGAAGGCTGTTTCCAAGCCTATGAGTCCGGCACCCACCACGACGGCTTTTCCGCTATTTTCTGCCCACTTTTTAATTTTCAGGCCATCTTCGATGGTTCTAATTTTAAAAACACCTTCCAGGGTGGTTCCCGGAATGTGGGGAATGAAAGAAGTGGCTCCGGTGGCGATCACCAGGTAATCGTAGGATATTTCTTTTTCAATACTCATGTACCGGTTATTTAACCGATATTCCAATTTTTTCTCGTTGTTTATTACTTTAAATACTTCTGCATTTGTTATTACTTTTATGTCCTTCTCCAGATAGTCTTCTGGCTGGTGCATCACTATATCTTCAAAGCTTTCTACCTCTCCACTTAAAACGTAGGGTATAGCGCAGGGAGAATATGCTATCTGGTTTTCCATGGTGATAACGGTTATTTCTATATCTTCATCATATCTGCGGATATTTGAAGCGGTGGAAATTCCAGCTGCTCCACCTCCGATTATAACTACTTTCATCCTGATTTTTCTCCTGGATTACCCGTAAAAACCGGGCTTTGTCTTATTTTTTTGTAAAATTTACTGAATTTTTTTTAATTGTAACTTTTTTATCTTTTTTGATATACAAAATTATCAGTTATATTGATATATTTAGATATATCAAATAGTATTACTATTAATAGTATAAGTAATATATCATTACTCAGGATCAAAAAGGATTGGAAAAAAATGGGATTTTTGGATATCTTCAAAAACAATGTAAATTCCCTGAATAAGAAGGTATTAGACTTTTAAATAAAGGAAACTACCCAGGAGCTCTTAAATATTTTAATAAAGCTTTGAAAACAGAACCAGATTCATATAAAACCCGTTTCAACCGGGCAATTACACTCTGGGAATTAGGGGAAACCTGTGAAGCTATAAAAGAATATGATAAAGTTCTGGATATTAATCCGGGACATGCAGGGGCATGGTTTAACCTGGGAGTGATTATATCCATATTTGGAAGATACGAGGATGCCCTGGAATTTATCGACACGGCACTGGAACTCGAACCAGACGATGCCCTAGTATGGTACATCAAGGGCCTTATTTTAGAAAAAGTTAACAGATCCAGCGAAGCCTTAAAATGCATGGAAAAGGCTTTTAAACTGGATCCCGGGCTTGAATCCCTGGAAAAGGGATCTATCGAACTGTTTTAATACCTCTAAAGTGTATTAATTTCCTAAAGCATAGCTATTCCCCTTCCAGTACCGTACACCACACTTACTATCAGGATAGTCCAGAGGAAGATGCTTAAGAAGTTGGTTATTCTGTTAACATTTGGAGTTGACAGTTTGTAATCAAGTAATTCAGAAAGCATCAAGCCACCATCTAATGGACGGGCTGGAAGCAGATTTATAGTTCCTATGGCGAAGTTTAAGACAAATATCCAGTTTAATAGTTCTAGTAGAGGATATAAAACCCATTGAGTTAAAGGTTCATAGTAAGAAGGATAACCACTTTTTAATGCTATATTCGCCTGTCCTTGAACACCTATATAGCCATCAGTTTTATTGTTAGGATTCGGCCCTGCCTTAACGTGATAAGTTCCTTTATCTGTTTGGAAGGTTATCTCATCTCCAATTTGGATGCTATTTACTATGGCTTCATACTTTGAAAAGTCATCGATACTTTGACCATTGATACTGTGAATTACCATTCCTGTACTTAAAACACCGTCAGCTGGGCTGGAAGGAACAACCCTGGTTATCTCCACACCATCAGAATAGAATGCAGGGGCAAGTACAGGGGCAATTAAAAGGTAAAGTAATGCATAACTTATAACTAATGCTATAGCAGCTGTAGTTAAGTTAAAAACAGACCCTGCAGCGTATAATCTAAGCCTTGCTTTTTTACTGGCCTTTTCCGTATCTTCTTCATCCGGCTCCACAAAAGCACCGGGGATCACGGCAAAAAGGGCGAGTCCGATGGATTTTATACGTATCCCTTCCACCCTGGCGAGTATTCCATGTCCAAATTCATGTACCACCAGAACTATAAATAGTGCAATAAGTCCATATCCGATGGGGACATATATAGGCTGTCCTGGTAAATCAACTCCTGGAAGGACTACCTGGACCTGAGGGGCTTCTAAAAGAGTTCCCAAGGAATTAACTAGGATTACCACCATCAAACCCATAAAAAATATGGAGACAGGTATGCCTACATTTAAGAAATACTTCCAAAAACGAGGACTTCTCTGTGCTATCCTGTCAATTAACCCCCTTAACCTCTTAGTTCGCCTAAAAAGAAAAGGGCCTTCAATATCTATTTTTAACTGCTTTCTAAATAGAATGGCCACTATCCATATGATAATGAATCCAATGGCATAGTACCATAAAGCTTCGTTAGCCAAGTTATCACCTTTCA
>Ga0334886_1000642_pt1 | contig 50457 bp, 48 predicted proteins | sample GraSluR1_MG_9_FD_207232 | JGI IMG/M metagenome (GOLD analysis project Ga0334886, IMG submission 207232) | Sludge microbial communities from methane-producing bioreactor in Wageningen University, Netherlands - Granular Sludge_27_06-R1 | ecosystem: Engineered > Bioreactor > Anaerobic >... | reverse complement strand
GATTCTTATATGCATGGAAACCACTGGAAGAACAAATTGAAATAATAAAAACAGAATTCGGCGATATTCTCTTATTAGATGAAACAATAAAAGGAATCCTAAGTTTACAAGAATCCAAGATCTATGAAAAGGTTTATGAAGCTACTTTGAAAATTAAAAGAGTAAAAATTGAAGAACAAGAATCTGTTGATGAATTATTAAAAGTTCCGCAAGTTGAATTAGCCTCTAAAATCCTCAAAAAACCAATTTTTTACCTACCTCCCTTTACAGATGTTATAATTGCTACTCACTTTATAGGAATAATAAGCATGTTAGACTTCATTAGATACGCTTATAAAGATAAAATATTGTCTAAGGAAGAATTAATGAAAAATTACAGACTTTTAGAAGGAATAATGTCATCATTAGACCAATTTGACGTAGTTAAGGATTATGAAGTGCCTGATGAAGGATATTATCGTAAATTAAAGCAAATGAAATGGGACACCCAAGGAAAAAGACTTTTCCAAAAATTGGAAGATATGAGGGGTAAGGTTATGGTTGATCGGGATTGGGGATCGGCCTCATCCACTTTTCAAACTGGTGAGATGTTTATGTTGGGTTTTTTAGCTGCTTGTAACGCATTAAACCATCAAAGAAACTCAATGCTACCGGAAGATGTTATAATCGCTTATAAAACTTACTTTAAACTGTTAAACATGGATATCAGTAAGTTGATGTGATCATATGAATTGGAGGAACTTACTTGCAGTTATTGCTGGATTAATCACCCTTTTAGGGGTGGTTGTATTGATTGGGATGGTTGTTCGGAGTTTTTGGCCGGATTATTCGCCCAGTCATGATCCTTTTGGTCGATTAGCTATTTTATTTGTAAGTGGAGTGATTGCTTTGACTGTTTATAATCTAATCAAAACAAAATGACCAAAAACCGGCCATTAACATATAACATCCTATTATTTCTACTCAGACATAGGTGTTCAAAAAAATGTTGGAATTCGATGAATTCAAATATATTAAAGGGGATTATAATGCTCTTGTGATGATTTTGGAGGTGTTAAAGAGTTAGTTGATGAGATATGGGGCTTTTTTGATTCTGAATTGTATGAAAGATTTGTTAATTCTTTTAAATTGGAAGATTATTCGGGATTTGATAAAAATGGGATTCTTATACGTATGGAAACCACTGGAAGAACAAATTGAAATAATAAAAACAGAATTCGGCGATATTCAGGGATTAGATGAAACAATAAAAGGAATCCTAAGTTTACGAGAATCTGAGATCTATGAGGGGGTTTATTTGGCTAGTAAAAGGGGGCATGTTGAGGGTTTAAGTGTTGAAGTTACTGCTGATGAATTGAAGGCAATGCCACAAGTTAACATTGCTTCGAATGTGTTGAAAAAACCAGTTTTTTACCTTCCTCCCATTACAGATCTAATCATTGCAACTCATTTTTTAGGTACACTACACGTGCTAATATGGATTTATTATGTTAACATACAACGAGAACTTAATTACCAAGAAATAAAGAAAATACATTCAAAAATCTTAGAACGAATAATGTCATCATTAGACCAATTTGGCGTAGTTAAGGATTATGAAGTGCCTGATGAAGGATATTATCGTAAATTAAAGCAAATGAAATGGGACACCCAAGGAAAAAGACTTTTCCAAAAATTGGAAGATATGAGGGGTAAGGTTATGGTTGATCGGGATTGGGGATCGGCCTCATCCACTTTTCAAACTGGTGAGATGTTTATGTTGGGTTTTTTAGCTGCTTGTAACGCATTAAACCATCAAAGAAACTCAATGCTACCGGAAGATGTTATAATCGCTTATAAAACTTACTTTAAACTGTTAAACATGGATATCAGTAAGTTGGAGTTATGAAAGATGAGTTTGAGTCGGACTTTAATAAGTATAGTTGCTGCAGGGGTGGTTTTTTTCTTAGTCATCTTTTTATTGTTCCAAGTATTGGTTCATTACCAAGACTATTTTTTATTGTTTAATACGGTTGAATTAACTCTTTTAAGGTTATTTGTTTTATTTTTGAGTTTCAGTGCTGCCAGTTTCACCTTTCACACTATAAACAGGTCTTCAAAAAGTTTTAAACTGGATTTAGAGTAGTAGACTACATCGGCAAGCAGAATATTGGAAATTAGTCATATGGGAGTAGTTATCTAAGCAAAAATGTAGTTTTGATTGAATTAGGCTGATAATCAGTGTATTTGCTATTTAAATGAACATTTTCAATGAAAAAGGGGAATATGGGGTTAATTGGGAGATTATTTGGCATAGAGTCTTTAAAAAAATTGCAGAATAGGTATTAAAAGAATTTAGTGAGATTAATACCATAAAATTACTCAAAAAGAATTTAACATGAATAATATAATTGATAATTATAAATTGTAATAAATGTGCCACTTTTAAGGCTGTTTTTGATATAAAAAATATTTAAAATCGCGGCACTATCATCAGATATATAACAGCTCCATAATTTAGTTTATCATATTCAACTATAGCTTTATATCGGGATGGATTATTGTTAAGCTGGATTTATTGGAGTTATAAGAACACCGATATGCAGCAAACGGGATAAAATAATTGCAATAACAATTACAGCAATAACTATTAGCATGTAAACAAATTTTTTGTTCAATTAAACACACCTTATTTTCATTTTGAATAATAAATCACGTAAATTTGGGGTAAATTTACAAGTTCATCAGATTAGATCAAGTTCATCAGATTAGATCAAGTTCATCAGATTAGATCAAGTTCATCAGAAGTTCCTGATAGATAACCTAATTGAGTAAGGATTCCTACTATAATAAGTGCTATAGGGAACATAATAAATAAATAATCTTTTAATGAGTTTAATTCGATTTTTTGAGTCATTGTTATGATTAAAAAGAGACTTAACGCTACAATACCCATTAAAATAGTTACTATGCCCTTTTTGTTTTCTAGAATTCCATTTAAGGTTAAGAATGACATGGTAATTAGGAAGATGCCTTGAAGCTGAAATTGGCCATTATTCATTATGAGTAGCCATATAGAAAATGTGGTGGCCATGAGTCCTAATCCAAATGAGGGCATGTGTGTAATTTTAACCAATAGTGATTCCCCATCAAGTTTTTAGTATTATTATATTTCATCTAAGTATTTATATTTGGATCGAGGCCTAACTTATTTGCGAATAATAATAAATTTTTTTTCCACACTATTGATTTATCCCACTAGATTATTTTTATATCTAAAAAATCAAAAATCATTCTATTTAGTTTTTAACGGAAAAAAAACTTATTTTTTGAAGTTATATTAGCCGTGAAAACACGTTAAAGCTTAAAAACATCAATATTCATAATAGTGAAAAGTTTAAAAAAATATTTTATTTATAGACTCAATTATATCAGAGATTATTCCTTTTTCATGATTTTTAGTCATGTTTTTTGAATGATTTTTTTGTAGAGTAATTCAATTATACGGCCATAAATCCAGAATCCGAATATAAAAATCATTATTGCAACGATTACAAATATCAACATTATAGTATTGTTATTTAAGATTATTTTTTGATTTAAAAGGATATTATTTATTGAAACTCCGCCAAGTAATTGTATTGCAAAAAGAATTAAATTCAAGATGAAACCTGCAATCCAATACCTGCCAAAATTTTTTCTTAATTCCATTCATATTCCTCCATCCATAAAATGATTCATTAATGGTTTTAATAGTTTAGAGAGGATCTAATAAAGATATCCCCTACCAGTTTCATTAAATGATTTAAACAATAATCTCCTCCCTGATATAATATCATTGAGAATTGCAAATTGTAACAAATGTGCCACATTTTGTGTTGATTTTTGAAAGTGATATAAAATCTGAAAAATATTTTGGGAGACAAAGAAGAATAATTAATTTTTTGCTATTTATGGCACTTAAAAGTGCACAAATATAAGGGTAACTAATTAACAGCCATAATATTTAAAAAAAAGATTACTTTTATCTTTTTTTATTCATCTTTTGAAGTTTCTCGAAAATTATCTAATTTTCAAGATTTAATTGAAAAAGTTTTATTCACAGTTTAAAAAGATATAAAGGATGGAAATTCTTAAAATGAGTTATCGCTTGAAGTTTGATTTTTTAATTTTGCTTTGCAGATTTATAGATAAATATTTAATCATTGATGATAATTAATGATAATTATCAATTGTATTAAATGTGCCACCTTTAGAGCTTATTTTGATGTATAAAATTCATTATAAATATTACTTTTTTTTTTATATTATGGAAAAATTAGGGTAGAATTTTAGAATTGTACTTAATTATAATAGTGCAAATTTAACAAAAAAGACTATCAATAAAATTTATAAAGTATGGTTTGAATTTTTGAATATTCAATAGGTTAGATGTATTGTTAGAAGAGAATTTAGAATGGACTCGTCGTATTGTGAATGTTCCAGTGATGCTATGCAGTGGACGGGTTAGTGTTCTATAAATTTGCTCTATACTACTACAAGCACATCTGTTGCAAAGTGAATAATAAACCTCATTATTTGATAAATTAGGAATATGCCGGTAATTATTAAACCGTACAAAAATCCTTTTTCATATTTGGGGACAATTGTTTCTCCTTCATTTCGTAATGCTTTAAAAATAGATCTGGGTTTGTGACCATATTTTTCGATATAAGACTTTATCGATGTATCATCAGCGTATTTGAAGTTATTTTTCACGATTTGTAAGATTTCCTCTTCAGAATAGGTGATCATGATTATTTCAAAAAGATGTTTAAATATGAAAATGAGAATTTTTGAAAATATGGAAAAATCTGTTAATATATCATAGCTTCTCCCATTGAAACGAAACGCAAAAACTGTTTGGATTACTATATTCACGTTTTTGAGTTCATTTTTATGTTTTATACGTTCAAGTTCGATTTTAAAATAGAATGGTAATGCCCGTAATCCTTTATTAAGAGTCCAAAGGCTGAGTCCTACTTTTTCTTTGTTAATAAATTCAGAATCGAGAATTTTATCTGCGAGTAAGACCACATCATACTCTTGCACTTTCTTATATACATCTTCATTAGTCTCTACATTAAGGTCAGCTCTGAGTGTTTTGAAAAATTCATTAAAGACTTCATCATAACTCATATCCACATTGTGTAAAAATAAGGCAGGTTCATAGACATTCAAATCTAAACTTTTTAAGGCGGTGTAAATATTAGCGGATTTACCAGTTCCTGGAGTTCCAGTAATGAGTACAAAACGTCCTTTACGGTTTTTCAGACTACGGAACATGCGGTATATTTTCCTAAATGAGCGTGTATAAACAAAATCCTCATTTTCATCTACACTATGAACCTTGTAATCAACCATGCTGCACCATTAATTTCCATTTTACTAATTTGCTTATTAAAACTAAATCACTGCCTAATTGTTATTTTGTTGGATAGAGTGTATTTTATTGTTTTTCTAAATTAGTATTAAGAAACCAGTAGCATTGGAAAACTCTTATTTTTTATTTAGTGTTTATTTTTTAAATTAATAAATGTTCCTCATTGTTAGGATGCCCTAATAATCTTAGTTAAGCCTAATTAAAGCCTTATGGGCTACCGAAGTCTTTATATAGCTTGGAATACATTGGATTAATCTAAGGCTGAAATAAATCTCATTTCCAAAAAAAATCCGAGAGTGGTGTGATAAAAAAATGTTTGATCCAAAAAAATTAATGGACACTGCAATTGATCAGGTCCAAAAAAGTGGAAATTCTCGTGGTAGCAGGGGCGAAGTAGATGATATTCTATACAAAATGTCCAGAGACCTTGAAGAAGTTAGAATGAAAAATAGGGAACTCACAGAGCGGTTAAATGACTTAGACATGCAATTTAACCGCCTTAAAAGTTTACTCAGTCGAAGCGAAAGGCGTTATTAACCCAGGGATTTTATATTTTAATCTCTGGATCCTCTTTATTTTCAAGTTAAATAAGGATTATTATAATTAGAAACAAACTAGTTAAGCTAAATTATTTATTTATATTCAGTAAATAGCCAGAATTTCAAAAACTTCAAGTGATTTTCTATGGATGCCATCAATAACCGGGCAAGTATTGGTCGTAAAGCTTCGATGGTTGCTATTTTTGGAAATATCCTATTGACTATTTTCAACTTTGTTGTTGGGACTTTATCCGGTAGTACTGCCTTAGTTGCTGAGGCTGCCCACACACTTTCAGATGTCATCACTTCCATCCTGGCTTTTGTTGGGTTCAAAATAGGGATGTGGCCTGCAGATAATGAACACCAGTATGGGCATGGTAGGGCTGAACCAATTATTGGCTTGGTAATAGTGGTGTTTTTGGTGGTGGTTGCCTATGAAATTCTTTCAGATGTTTATATCAAACTTTTAATGCATGAAACACTAAAAGCACCGGATTGGATCGCAGCAGGCATGGCATTAATTGGAATATTTGTGAATTATGCTATGACCACTTACTTGATTCGTTCTGGGAAGAAAATCAACAGTCCTGCACTTATTGCTGATGGGCAGCATCAGAAGGTGGATATTTTCTCTTGTGGTGCAGTACTGGTAGGGGTCATAGGTGCTCAATTGGGATTTACTATGTTAGATCCTATTGTAGCCGTTTTCATTGCTATGATGGTGATAAGGACAGCATTCATTGTTGCTCGTGACAATATTAACACCCTCATGGGTAAAATACCATCTGAAAAAATTTTAGATGAAATAACGGTGGCTGCAATGTCTGTAAATAATGTTAAAGGAGTGCATGAAGTAAGAGTTAATAATATGGGGCCTTATGCTTCCGCAGAGTTGCACATTGAACTTGATGCTGATTTAAACCTAAGAGAATCTCATAAAATCTCTCATGAGGTTGAAAAACAGATCATCAACCAGGTAGGACCTATAAAAATGGCTACTATTCACACATGCCCATTTGAAGAAAATAGTAAAGAATAAACCTGTTTTGTAAATCCGACATCAATTTTTACAAGAGGACAAATATGTTTGAAGGCATAATTTTATATTTAGAAAGCTTACTGGCTATTTACGGCCCTTTAGGAGTATTCATTGCCAGTATTGTTGAAGAAGTAATAGCACCCATACCATCTACTCTAGTTATCATGGGGACCAGTTTTGTAGTCTTAAAAGGTTCTGCAATTTCATTAAATGGCATTATAAATCTATTTTTTAACATTGTATTACCTGCCTCTTTAGGTGTTACCCTAGGATCACTTTTTGTATATGGAATTGGTTATTTTGCTGGAAAACCATTCATTGAGCGTTGGGGTAAATATTTGGGTGTTTCATGGGAAGATATTGAAAAAGCAGAAGAGAAATTTGAAAAAAGTCATTCAGATGAAATACTCCTTTTCATGGTTAGAGCAATTCCCGTTATTCCCAGTGTGGCTATAAGTGCTTTCTGTGGTATTATTAGATTTGATTTGGTAAAATATGTTATAATTACATTCTTAGGGACTATGGTAAGGGCTTTTATTCTGGGATTTATAGGCTGGCAATTTGGAAGTATGTACCAGTCTGTAGCAGATGAAATTTCCTACCTGGAAGAAATCACGGTGGCAGTTATTTTAATTGCGGTTATATTGTATTTCATTTACAAAAAAAAGTTAAAAAAGTCAAAAACACTAAATAAAGCAAGTTCTTGAAAAATTAGTAATGATAACGAATTAGTGAGAATAAGCAACATAACTTGAAGGGTTGTGGTCTTTTTTGATCAGAATGTAGTTAAATTATTTATTTAGAACATTTTGATCATTATAACGTCTTTGGGTTGGTTTTCATTGGATCTTATTAGCTTTAATCCATTTATTGGCGGATAATGCAGCTTCACGGATTGAATCATTTACTATTGAACTGGCCATGAAAACGTTTTTAGAACCTATTTCTTCCAGTACACCAGTTCTTTCAAGCTGTTTTTTTATGGAATCTTCTACTTCTGCTAGCATTAAGAGATTACCTGATTCATGCAACTTTCTTGCAAATTCATTCATCCAGACAACTACATTTGTTCCTAAATATTTGCGATCATGTAAATTTAGAATAATAACTGCACAAGTAGTGTTTTCAATTGAAGGCATTTGTTCTTCCAGTAAATATGCTACTGCAAAATAATCTAAACCCTTAACTTCTATAACAGTGCACTTATTAGTTGGAAACTCATCAGGGAGAGAACGTTCCTGATAACGACCATCATCTAGCAATACTAGTTCTTCGAGCATTATGTCCTTGTGAGTGGTGAAGGCGTAAATTAATAGAGAGAGTATGGCCCCAGCGAAAACTGCATATTCAATACTGAACCCCACACCCACAACAAATGTTAAAAGCATAGCATAACGATAAACATTGGAACTTTTCCAGGCTAAAACGATGTTATTCCATTCATTTATTACAATCGTTGACCCCAACGCAATTAAAATTGCAGCTAAGCCCGACATAGGAACTTTTTCAAACATTTGAGGTATCAAGAGGAATATTACAATTACAAAAATCCCTGAGAATACTCCTGACCATCGAGTTTTACCACCACTTTCAATATTCACCCCAGTACGGGTAAAAGAACCACCTGCAGGTAACGCTGTGAATATTGAACCTCCTATATTGGCTAAACCTTGAGCTGAAAAGTTTTTTGACCTATTAGTTCGTTTTCCATCAGGATTAGGGTAAGCAGATCCCACACCAACTGTTTGAATAGATGTTAAAATCAGTATGGCCAATGCAGGTAAAATAAGATCAGGAATAAGCATAGGATTAGGTAAAACAGGTTTTGGCAAACCTCCTGAAATTGGAGCAATACTACCTGTAAGCTTAACAGTTGTTAGCCCTAATAGGGCTACCATGGCAGAAATGATGACCATGGCCAGAAGATTCCCATAACGCTTTAGCCGTGACCATTTGAATAATATTAAAACCACGATGGTTACCAAACCAACTAAAAATGTGGGTAAATCCCATAAACCTGGATGAGTGATAATGTCAATTCCCTGTATTATGGAATCCGAGATATAGGGCAGTATAATTGTGCTTTTGTAACCTGTGAATTTTGCAAGCTGACTAATAACCAAAGAAAGACCCACTGCAGCAATAAAACCTGACATGACTTCTGCAGAAATAAAACGCACCAGACTCCCCATTTTAAGTTGCCCTGTGGCAAATTGTAATAAGCCTACCAGCAAGGTTAAAGTAACCAGTCCCTGAGTTACATCACCCCCCAAGGCACCTACTGAACTTGCCACCACTAAAGCAACTTCATCACTGATGGTAACAATCATTAAACTTGAAGAAGCAGCTAAAGAACCAATAATAACAGTTAACATTGCAGTGTAGATGCCATAGATGGGATCAACACCAGCCAGGAGAGCATAGGCCATGCTAATAGGTATACTAACAAAAGCAAGAGTTAGACCCGCCGAAAGGTCACTTACTAAAGTTTCACGATGAAACTTAGGTAAATAATTTTTATAACTCATTAATATTTTTTAGATATTTAAAGCATATAATTTATTCCAAAATTCACCATCTGAAATTTAATTCTATTTTCTTTTAGGTAGATTTTTCCATTTATTTGCTTAATTGGGGATTTAATAATTATAAACTGAGAAAATAATTTTTGTACAATGATTTTTCTAAAGATAAAAAGTTATGAATCCTAAAACTCATTTTTAACCATTCTGGGCCTAGAAATAGATATTAAAAAACTTATCCAATTCCTGACATTTTTTTCCAAAAATAACTGAATTTTGGAGTTTTTAATCTATAACAATAATTCTTCGAGAGACTTTAAAAACATGCCATAATACTCAAGATATTTTACATAATCTCAATTGAATGGTAATGATTATTGTCAATTATAATAAATGTGCCACATTTTTGGTTGATCTTGATCTTGATCTAAAAATTGAAATATATTCTGAGAAATAAATAAGAATAAACTGTTTTTTCTATTTTAAGACATTTAAAAGTCCATAATTAAATAAAAAAGTAATTATCACCCATAATATTCATAAAATAGCAATATTTTTAGTTTTACTATCAAGGTGAATTTTCTAGAAATTTCATTTTAATAATTTATGAAATGATTAAAAAGTTTTGTTTAACATTTAAACTAGATTCGAAGAATGGAAATTCATAAAATGAGGTCTTGCTTGTGGATTGTTTTTTAAATTTATTTTGCAGACATATAGTTAAGTATTTAATCAGGAATGATCTGATTGATAATTATAAATTGTAATAAATGTGCCACATTTTAGGTTGGTTTTTATGTATAAATCAGGGCCAATTATTATTAAGATTTGCGTGCAACAGGCACTTTGATTTCACTTACTACTTTTTATTCCATATCTCCATCAATTGGTAAATAACAATAAACACATCTTCCCCAATCCCCACTCAAACGTGTGAAATTAATCTCAGCACTGGTTTTGAAACCTATTTTTTCCATTCTATCTCTTAATTGTGTCTCTGCTATGCTAAAACTTCGTCGTGTGAGGTTTTTTGCCTCAACAAGTAAAATTCCCAACTTCCCATCTTTAAAACCTAAAGCACATCCATCAATATCAGTAATAGAATCCCTATTATGATCATAAACATCTATTGATGATAAAGAAGTTAGTATTCCTGAACGATGATTGAGATCAGTAATTGAATTTTCTAAAGCTTTAATTTCCTGAAATCTTTGATTATTGAGTCCTGAATTTTTAAGAATATCATCTATTTCTTTTGACATGTTTTTTAAGCCTCTTTTTGTAGGTAATATTGATTTACCAATTTCTTCAGCTTTAAATTCAAAAAATATGTCATTTGATGATATGTATTCTAGAATAGATAAGAATAATTTCTCATAAGGATTTTGAAAGATTTCATCAATCAAGTTTTTTATGAACGTATTTTCCTTATCTTTGATATTGAAATTTAAATTTATCATATCCTTTAAGAACTTTCCGACCACAACCATATTTCTTTTTAACAAGTGATTTCGCATTGTTAACGCTATTGCAACATGATTTGATAGATTAGCTGATTGAAAAGTTAATATGCAGTTTGATTTTCCATAATTAGAATTTAACTTTTGTTCAGATTCATAAGACAGATTTTGCCTAAATTTTTTCATAATATACTCATTAATAACTGGAAAAGAATAATTAATTTCAAAAAGAAGATGAATAATATCTCTTTTGTCGTAAATAAGTCTAAAATCAGGGTCTAAAATGTCTTTTCTATTCATTAATAATTTCTGTAAATCCCTTATGGAATTTACTCCTTCTTCATGGATTAATCCTTTAACATGTTCTTCATGAACTCCTAATCCACTTATGGGTTTCGAGGCATGGTACATGTTTATTGATAAAAGGTCTTCGAATGAATTTAAAGTTCTAATAATTGAACTATTTTTTAATTTAAATAATTCATCCACATAATCCTGGAAATTTAAAAAAATTTTTGATAAATCAAAATTTAGAGGAAAAGACGCATATTGTGAATCTAAAAATAGATAAGACAATTGTCTAATTCGCTCAAATATTTTTTTAAGATTTTCTTGGCGTTCAAGATTTTCATGAGGTTCAAAATAGTAATTTAAAACGCTTAATAAAAAATCAACAAATTTTGAGCTTCCCGTATCATACTGCTGAATTCTACGATATCTATTTAAATGAAAATAGATGAGAAGCTTATGAAAATTATAAATCTCTTCATTTTCTAAAACATCATCAAAAAACACCCTAATGTATCCTTCTGGCAAACCTGCCCTAAATATTCTCTTAAAACTACTATTATCTTTACAATACTCTAATAATCCTCTTTCACTAGAAAATGTACCGGGTAAATGCCCTGAATTAAATAATAATATCCACATTTGGATAATACTTGCTCCCGAAATACTACGCTCTAAAAATTCAGTCCTTGACTGTAATCCCAACCCATTTGCCACATTACGTCCAGTATTTTCATCTTTCAGTGTACAAAGTTGGTGAATCAATGATAATTGTACCATAACATATTCCCAGCGTGAATGATGGGCACCCTCACATGCACCCCTTATTACTCCCAACTGATCAATACTTTTCATGCGTTCTATATGACCACAACTATCAAGTAGAGAATAACAATTGACAGATTCGTCAAATAACCTAGCATTCACTTTCCCTAAATACGGAACATTATATTTTAGATTCATTTTTTCACTTCTCGTGAGTAACAATATTGGTATTACAGGTACAAATTGTTTTTAATATAATAAAAAATATACTATTTAATATTAAATTAAGAGATGAGGTCATGAAAAATAAATGCTATAAAGTTGTTAGAGATTTTATTTATTGTTAAATACCCCGGACAGATGGAAGGTTATTCTATTACAGTGATATAGAAAACGGAGTGATATAATGGCTAAGAAAAATATTCACATTGTAAAAGGAAAAGAAGGTTGGGATGTTAAAAGAGAAAACGCTAAAAAAGCTACCAAAAATTTTGATAAAAAGGAAGATGCCCAGAAATATGCTGAAAAATTAGGTAAAAAGGACAAAGTTGAAGTAATACCTCACAAAGAAGATGGAAAATTTCAAAAGAGTGGACGTAGCAGTTACGGTAATGATGATTGTCCGCCTGAAGGATAATATATAAATATTTATTTTTTTATTTATTAATCTTATAAAATAGATTAATGTATAATTAATGCCCTTTTTATTGTGCATCCTCTTTTGTGAGACTTTCATCATTTTGTATTTTTAAATATTTTTGGGATTTTAAATTTTTAAATTCATTTTTACAATGTTCAGTGGGTATAAAAACTTTCATTTTATAATTAAATTTAATTAAACCCTCATTAAGGAACTGTTTACTGTATCTGCGGTAAGTATAGTTCCCACTTTTCCCAGTCCAGACTTCGATAAACCCTTTTATCGCACTTTTCTGTATCTGTTCAACATCCCCAAAAGCTAGAATAAATTGTTCTGTTAAGTCATGGATCTTGGGACCGTCAACATCAACCACTACTTTCCAGGAAACACCCTCTAGGTACTGGTTCATCTCAGGAAAAGTAACAAAATGCAAATCCTTTCCACATTTTTCATAAAATATCAGTGCTTTTTCTATCTCTTCAGGTAAATTTCCCCATATTTTTCCTTTTTTTCGTTTTTCGACTCCTTTTCTGAATAGTTCATATGTTTCTCGATTGATGGGAGGCATCCGTATTTTTTTCATGGTGCCTCCAGCTGGACGCGAAAATGACATTTTCTTTGAAAAAATTTGGAGAAAATGACATTTTCTCCTGCAGAATCGGTATATATATAAATATATATTATTTTTTTAGTAAGTAAGTAAGCAAGTAAAAAAGTAAGAAAAACCGTTTTTTTGAAAACAGCAGTCAGTGAACGATTTTTGAAAATTTTGTTTTTGCTTTTTAATTTTGACCTGTGGGTGTAGTGGTTGACGTTGATGGTCATGGGAAAATCACCTTCCTGGTTGATCCAACGACACATCATCCTCCACCCGAAACGTTTTTATTCTTGTTTAAACGGGCATCAATCTCTAAAATTTCTTCAATTATTTCTAAATAACCAGGGGGATTCTCTAAATCTTTCTCTTCTTCGTATATTTTTTTAAGTCTAGAAATGAATTTGCTCATATCAACACCTCTTCTGGGTGGAGCTCGAGAACATCCATGAAATAATAATGGTAAACTATAAAGTATGTAAATACCATACTTTAATTGCATCTTATGCGGGGATTTATCATGGTTTTAGTGGGTGTCTGCAACACCTACTAGCCCTCTGCCCCTTTTTTTATTTATTTATGATAATTAGGGGACAACTGTTACTAATGGCACTTTTATGTCATGAATCCTATCCACAATATCGATTACTTCATCTCGTTCAGTGTCATATTTGAGGGATATTGCATCAATTTCTTCTAGGTACTGTTTTACTATAACAATGTCTGATAAAATCATGCCAGTTAACATTTTTTTTAGGCCTCCGGGATTGATTTGTAATTTTTTATCAAACTTTTCGAAGTTCCAGGATCATTTTCTTGGATTTTTGATTTGGCTAGTAGAATTAGGGATCCGTTTTTACTTTCAAAGTCTTGAATTAGGGAAGCTACAAGGTTCTTAAGAATGTTATTTCTGGATTTTTCTATAACAAAACCTAACAATTTCAGCTTGTTAAAAAGGACTCGGTCTAGTTGCACATTCTGGCTAAAAACACTTTTAGGAGGGATGTTTGAATCCCTCTCTACTTCACTAATTGCCTTAAACGCATCTTTGTCATTTAATCGCTTGTTCATCATATAAATTCTCCTTTATGTAATAATTATTATCATGATTATTATTGTAAGATATAAAAGTTATTACTAAGATTGAAACCGAAAATATTATATATATTATATTTTTTATTACTAAAAAATAGTAAATAATACAAATAGGGTAGTGTGCATATAACAATATTGTTCTAATGAAATACAATTAAGGCGTTTAAATTTACGGTGCTTAGTGTTTATTAAATTGTTAATGGGGGATTTCATTGATTTTATTAATTGGGAAAGATAATGAAGTAGAAGAAATTATCGAAGAATCTAGATTTTCAGAATTTGGAATCTGGGAACGTACTCATATGGAACAATGGGTTGCAGGATATCCTCAAATATTGGGAGAAGACCTCCTAATAATAACTACAGAATATGATAAATTTGATAAGACAAGTAATCGTTTAGATGTTTTAGCTGTTGATACTAATGGGAAAATAGTAATTATTGAACTAAAAAGGGATATTGCAGATAAATTTGTTGATTTACAAGCCATTCACTATGCTGCATACTGTTCTACTTTAAACTTCGAACAAGTAGTAGTAATGATGGCAGATTATGAAGATAAATCAAAAGATGAAATTGAATCTAAGATTAAAAATTTCATTGTTAATGATGAATTCATTGATTTTGATAATCAGCCTCGAATGATGTTGGTAGCTAATGATTTTAGAGAGGAAACATTAGCAGCTGTATTATGGTTAAGGGACAATGGTTTGGATATTACGTGCATTAAACTTGAGCCATATAAAATTAGCGGGAAAATAGCCGTTAAACCTGAGATTCTAATTCCTCTACCAGAAGCAAAAGACTTCATGATTCACGTAGAACAAAAAAAGAAATCTACTTCTTCAAGGAATAAATATCAAATTGATTTATCAAAATTTTGGGCTAGAGTTCTTAAAAAATTCAAGGAAAAAAAACCGGGTCTTACAGAAAAGGATTCTGCTAATACTTCTTGGCTTTTATTAGATACAGGTTATAGGAGTATTCACTTTGAATGGTATTTTAAAAGAAGACCCAAAGGTTTTTTTGCAGCTTTACATTTTGAAGGTGGAGATAGTGAAAAAAATAAGAAGATTTGTCACTATTTCAGAGATAGAAAAAATTTAATACAAAAAGAATTCCCTGAAGATGAAATATTCTTTGATAAATGGGGTACGGGTCGCACGCAAGTTTATGCCATGAGAGAGAGTACAGAATTTGATGCTGAAAACTTAGAATGGGGTGTTGCTACAATGATACGATTATATGACGTTCTAATGCCTATTCTGAATGATTATTATTCTAAAAACTAATCAAAGGTGTAATATGCCATTATTTTCAATAAAAGGGAAAAAATTGGATAAAATTGAAAAAATCGATTTTAAATTAGAAAAAGATCTTCAAAAACTCACCGAAGATAATTTAGGTATTATATTTAATAACCTTGAGTTCATTACCACGGAATTACAACTGGATAATCTGCGAATAGATACCCTTGCTTTTGATAATGATACAAATTCTTTTGTAATCATTGAATATAAAAAAGGGCATCATTATGGGTTAGTTGATCAAGGAATTGCTTATTTGGGTCTTTTACATAATAATAAAGGAGAATTTGTAGCAGAATATAATGAACTTAAAGACAAAAGACTAAAACGGAATGATATTGATTGGTCTCAGTCCAAAATTATATTTATTTCACCAAGGTTTAACACTTACCAATTAAAATCTACAGAATTTAGAGGGTTTCCTTTTGAATTATGGGAGGTTAGTTTGTATAATAATAATAGTCTCCTTTTTAATGAAATAAAACCTCAAAAAGGAAGAGAATCTTTTGATAAAGTCATGCCTGACGATGAAAAACTGAAAAATGTAAATAAAGAAGTTAAAACATATTCCGAACATGAACATTTAAAAAATCTTCCTGAAGATATTAAAGAGTTATATGGTGAAATTAAAGATCGTATAATGGATTTAAGCCCTAATATTGACATAAAACCCACCAAACTTTATGTTGCGTTTTATTCAAACAATAATTTTGTTTATACTTTCTTTTTCAAGAAACAAATAAATTTTGTGCTGAATTTAAAAGTCGGTAAACTAAAAGATCCTGAAAAAATAGCCCGAGATATATCTGAGATAGGCCATCAGGGCTATGGTGATTATAGGGTAACTGTGAAACCTGGTGCTGATTTGGATTACTTAATGTTACTAATAAAACAAGCTTTCAAAAATAATTCTTAAGTGGGAATTTCATGTCAACGCAAAGTGAAGCAGCCTTGGAAAAAAGTCTCATTGACAAACTCGTTGATGGGTGCTATGAATGGGTTAAAATTGGGGATGAAGAAGGATTAAAACGTAATTTAAAGTCTCAAATTGAGAAGTTCAATAGTATTGAATTATCTGATGATGAATTTAAAAAAATTCTTCTCTATCTTGAAAAAGGTACTATTTTTGATAAGGCTAAAAAATTAAGGGACAAATATGCCCTTAAAAGAGAAGATGAAGTTATATACCTTGATTTTTTCAACACTAAAGATTGGTGTAAAAACCTATTCCAGGTAACCAACCAGGTTACCATGAAGAAAACTTATGAAAACAGATATGATGTAACTATCTTAATAAACGGTCTTCCTCTGGTTCAGATTGAGTTGAAAAAAAGAGGTGCTGAACTAAAAGTTGCCTTCAATCAGATAGATCGCTACCGTCATCATTCTTACCGTGGACTCTTCCAGTATATTCAGATCTTTGTAATTAGTAATGGGGTAAATACCAAATATTTTGCTAATAATAAAGATTTAAGTTTCAAATACACCTTTTTTTGGAAAGATAAAGATAATCATAATATTTCTATTTTAGATGAATTTGCAGTTACCTTCCTGGAAAGATGTCATATTTCTAAAATGATAGCCAGATATACAGTTTTAAATGAAACTAGCAAATCTTTGATGGTTTTAAGGTCTTACCAGTATTATGCTGTTGAGGCAATTCTGGATAAGGCACTTAACACCAAACAAAATGGTTATGTCTGGCATACCACAGGGAGTGGTAAGACTTTAACCTCATTTAAGGTTAGTCAAATTCTAGCTGAAGAAGATGACATTGATAAGATCATATTTGTAGTGGACCGGCAGGACCTGGATGACCAGACATATAGGGAATTTAACAGTTTCAGTAAGGGCTCTGTAGATCCAACTGATAAAACTAAAACACTGGTAAAACAACTTTTAGGGAATGATAAACTTATTGTTACCACTATTCAAAAATTATCGCGTGCAGTGGCCAGACACAAAGCAATAGAAAATATTCGTGATCAGAAAATCATCTTAATCTTTGATGAATGTCACCGCAGCCAGTTCGGCAAAATGCATAACATTATTACCAATTTTTTCACCAACCTCCAGTATTTTGGATTTACTGGAACTCCTATTTTTGCGGTTAATTCTGTGGATGGCATGACCACTAAAAGCCTTTTCCATGACAATCTTCATAGTTACGTGATCAAAGATGCCATAAGAGATGAGAATGTACTTGGGTTTTCAGTAGATTACGTGGGTCGTTTTATAAACAAAGCCCACAGGGAAGAAGATGTTGAAGATATTGACCGAAAGGAGCTTATGGAATCTGAGGACCGGTTGGAAAAAATTGTTGATTTCATAATAGCCAACCATGACCGCAAAACATACAACCGTGAATTTAATGCCATATTTGCAGTTAGCTCCATTGAAGTCTTAACCAGATACTATGAAATATTCCAAAGAAAAGTACATGATCTTAATATCGCTGCTATCTTCTCATTTAATGATAATGAAGAAATAAAAGGCGATGAACACTCCCGGGACAAGTTGGAAAGGTATATCCAGGACTACAATGAAATGTTCGGCACTAATTATGATACCGGAACTTTCAAAGAATATCATATGAATGTCTCTAAAAGATCTAAAGAAAAACAGATCGACATTTTATTAGTAGTTAACATGTTTTTAACCGGATTTGACAATAAATTTTTGAATACATTATATGTGGATAAAAACCTCCAGTATCAAGGACTTTTACAGGCATATTCCCGAACTAATCGAATTTTGAATGAGAAAAAGAAACAGGGAAATATTGTCTGTTTCCGGAACCTTAAAAAAGCCACTGATGAATCAATAAGATTATACTCTGACGAAAATGCTTCTGAATTCGTGTTAATGAAGTCATACGAGGATTATTCAGAAGACTTCAACAAAGCACTCAAATTATTAATGGAACTAGCACCTACTGTTACTGATATTGATGAATTACCTTCTGAGAAGGAAATTGCTGAATTTGTGAAGATTTTCCGGGAGTTATTACGTATCCACACCCGTTTGATCGTGTTTACTGAGTTCACCTTTGATGATCTCTCTATTTCTGAACAAGACTTCAATGATTATCTGAGTAAATACCTGGATATCTATGAAAAGTATAAAAAAGACACTGCACCAGAGAAGGTTTCAGTCCTGGATGATGTGGATTTTGAAGTGGAACTGGTCCGCCGGGATAACATAAATGTGTCATATATTTTGAATCTGCTTAAAGAACTGGATATAAACAGTCCATCATTTGATAAAGATAAAGAATTTATTTTAGATACCATGGAGCGCAGCCATGAACTAAGGAGTAAAATTGACCTTATTGAAAAGTTCATTGAACATACCATACCTCAGATCCAGGATAAAGATCAAATTGAATGCCATTTTGAAAACTATCTAGATAAAGAGAAGAAGATTGCAGTTGAGAATTTAGTTGAAGAAGAAAAACTTGATAAAAATATAACACGGGCTATAATTGCTGAATATGAGTTTTCAGGGAAAATCCGGAATGATAATTTAAAAGAATCATTCATTGAAAGTTTAGGGTTGAAAGAGAGAAGATCTAAACTGCAAAGGATTAAGGATTTGATTGTTGAGTTGGTTGATAAGTTCAGCTGGTAAGTGTCATTTGGTCAAATAACAATATTTATATAGTGGGACTTCCAATGTAATGTTGTTCTAACGTGAAATGACAGCATTATTGGAGTGTTACATGCAGGAAATAAAACTCAAAAAAACAGCTTTAATATTATCTGGAGCTGTATTAAACAGGTATTCCAGGGTTAAAGACTACCCAAATACCTTGAAATACTCGTATATCACGATGAATAGTGTTGAAGATAATCGGATATATCCTGAATTTTTTGAAACACAACAGGCTACACGTGAGGTTGATGAAAAATACCTCTTGAAAAATGGTGATGTAGTGATGAAATTAGCTCCACCCTACAGTGCAGTTTTAATTGCTTTTAACTGTGAAAATCTTCTAGCTCCATCTAACTTTGCCATAATACGGAGCATGGGTAAATTAGATCCTGGATACTTATCATTTATCCTTAATGCCCCTCACGTTCGAAACCAGCTCCGAAAATTAGTTGAGGGCAGTACTTTGGCAGTGATTAAAATAAATCACTTAAATGAAGTTAAACTGAAGATTAGGGATAAAAATGAACAAATATTATATGCTAAGCTTCTTTCACTACTGAAAATGCGAAGAGAATTAAAAATGAGGGTAATAGAGCTAGAAGATAAGATTACAGATAGTTTTTTAAGAGAATTATAGGGGAAATATTATGTCTGAATATCAAAGGAAATTAGAAACCAAATTATGGGCAATTGCCGATGAACTACGGGGAAACATGGATGCCAATGAGTTTAAAAACTACATGCTGGGATTCATATTCTACAAGTACCTTTCAGAGAAGATTGAAATTTATTTAAATAAAGAACTTAAAGAAGATGGAGTTTCATTTAAAGAGGCATTTGAGGATGATGACTTAAAGGAAGAAATAGAAGCCGAGGCCATAGAAAACCTAGGATACTTCCTAGAACCAAGATGCGTATTTAAAAACCTCATAAAAAAAGCCAAAAAAGGAGAATTCATTCTGGATAATCTCCAGATGGCCATGAATCAAATTGAAAACTCAACCCAGGGAACCAGGAGTGAAGAAGATTTCATGGGTCTTTTTGAAGATGTGGACCTGCAATCTTCTAAACTGGGTAAAAGTGAAGATGATAAGAACAAACTGATTTCTAAAGTTTTACTCCACCTATCTGAAATTGATTTTAAACTTGAAGATGCTGAACAGGACATATTAGGGGATGCCTATGAATATTTGATATCCCAGTTTGCATCCAGTGCCGGGAAAAAGGCAGGGGAGTTCTATACTCCACAGCAGGTTTCTAAGATACTGGCTAAGATTGTTACTTTAAATCGTAAACACCTTAAAAATGTTTATGACCCCACCTGCGGATCAGGATCTCTCCTTCTGAGGGTTTCAAAAGAAGCAAATATTAGTGAATATTATGGACAGGAACTGAACCAGTCCACCTACAACCTGGCCAGGATGAACATGATTCTCCATGATGTTCGGTTTGAGGATTTTAACATCCAGCAGGGGGATTCCATTGAAAATCCTTTACACTTTGGCATGAAGTTTGATGCTATCGTGGCGAATCCTCCATTTTCAGCTAAATGGTCCTCTGATAAGAAGTTTCTGGATGATGAAAGATTCAGTGCCTACGGGAAACTGGCACCTAAGAGTAAGGCCGACTTTGCGTTTGTTCAGCACATGATTTACCACCTTGATGATAACGGGACCATGGCTATTGTGTTGCCCCATGGAGTACTATTTCGGGGGGCAGCAGAAGGAGTTATCCGGAAGTACCTGGTGAAAGAAAAGAACTATCTGGATGCTGTTATTGGTTTACCTGCTAATATTTTTTATGGAACATCAATTCCAACTGTTATTCTAGTGTTTAAGAAATGCAGGGAAGATGATGCAGATGTATTCTTTATTGATGCATCTAAATACTTCGAAAAAGTTAAAAATCAAAACAGGCTGAGAGATGAAGACGTAAGCCGGATCATAGATACTTACAAAGAAAGGAAAGACTTTGAAAAGTTTGCACATTCAGCCACTATAGCTGAAATTGAAGAAAATGATTATAACCTGAATATTCCTCGTTATGTTGACACTTTCGAGGAAGAAGAACCTATTGACCTTGATGCAGTGGTTAAAGAACTGGAAATTATCGAAAAGGAAATAAAAACAGCGGACGACAAAATAAAAAAATACTGTGATGAATTGGGCATTAAAGCTCCAATTTGGAGGTGAGGGGTTGAACGTGCCAGAGTTAAGGTTTCCAGAGTTTGTTGGGGAATGGGAAGAGAAAAAACTAAACGAAATCTCTGTTGTTAATCCAAAATCTGATGATTTACCAGATAAATTTCTATATATTGATTTGGGAAGTGTTAGCAATGGTATGCTTGGAAAAAAGAAACATATTACAAAAGAAAAAGCTCCAAGCAGAGCCCAAAGAGTTTTAAAAAATAATGATATAATTTATCAAACTGTGCGTCCTTATCAAAAAAATAATCTATTTTTCCTTAATAAAGATTCAGAACAATACGTTGCATCAACAGGTTATGCACAAATAAGGACAAAAGAGTACCCTAAATTTATTTATCATTTTATACATTCCGATAAATTTGTGAACAAAGTATTAGCCAGATGTACTGGAACTAGCTATCCTGCAATTAACTCGAAAGATCTAGGGCAAATAAAAATCGATGTTCCATCACACATTGAACAAAAGAAAATAGCAGCATTCATATCAAAAATAGACGGAAAAATTGAAAAACTGAAGAAAAAAGAAAAATTATGGAATAATTATAAAAAAGGAATCCTAAATCAACTTTTTAGCCAGGAAATAAGATTTAAAGACGATAAGGGAAATAGTTATCCTGATTGGACACATGAACCAATGGGTCAAGTAGCTAATATATTTAAAGGTTTTACTCCTTCTACGAGTAGGTCAGAATATTGGGATGGCGGTCTATTTTGGCTATCAATAGCTGATATGAACCAGGGAAAATATTTAAAAAAATCCTCAAAAACAATTTCTGAAAAAGGATGTGAAAACAAGAGAATTATACCTAAAAACTCACTTGTTATGAGTTTTAAGCTTACATTAGGGCGTTTAGGTATTCTTAAGACTGATATGTATAGTAATGAAGCTATTTGTAATTTTGAATGGAAACAAGATATTATTACGGAATACATGTATTATTATTTAAGCTCTATTGACATTAGAACTTTTGGATCTCAAGCAGCTAAAGGTATCACTTTAAATAACGATAGTTTAAATTCCATAATTGTAAAAATTCCTTTTAAACAAGAACAAATTAAAATAGCTCAATTTCTATCCGCTATCGACCAAAAAATAGGAAATATATCTAAAGAAATTAATATCAATAGTGATTTCAAAAAAGGATTACTGCAACAAATGATTCCGTAAAATAGAATTACAACGGATTAAAAAGTAATGCTTCTTTATTTTCCAGATAAGCTAATTAAATAATTCTTTTCCTTAATTTGCAATCTGATAAAGCAATATAAAATTATTAATTGTAATATCATAAACAGGTATTTTAGTGTTAAAAATAAAATGAAGAATTAATTAAACATTCAATTTAGTTGGCATTTCAAAAAAAACGAAATAGAAATTAATATAAAAATGCTTAGAATAGAATGATCTCTGCTTGAAATAATTCTTAATTGAATAAATTATTAAAATGACGATGCTCTTAAAAAACCATTATAGTTTCTATGAATTAAGATAAATAATATGCCTACTCTGGCATAAAGGAAGTAATATAATGAATAAAAGCGAATATCTAAAAAAAGCTATTCAAGATGAATTAGTGGAGATCAACGATGATAATCGTGTTTTTTATAAAACACGCCAGGGGATTAAAGAATATAATCTTAAAAGGCCTGAAGAGCAAGTGAGAGCTGAATTTTATAGTGAATTAATCTATAAATACAAATATGAGGCTAAAAGAATAGACCTAGAAGTAGAAGTGCCTAGAAGAAAACCTTCCGATTTTGCAGATATTGTTGTTTTCGATGATGACGCGGGGAAAAAACCATACATTGTCATAGAACTAAAAAAGGATGGAATTTCTGAATCCGAAATTAAACAAGGAATAGAACAAGTATTTGGAAATACCCACTCCCTCAAAGGAGAATATGCAATGTTTGTTGCAGGGAGTGTTAAAATTGCATTTGACGTTCAGAATTATTTCCCTGGTGAAAGAGAAAAAAATATAATTTCTGATATACCCATTAGATATGGGGATGTGCTTAAATACACTTATAAAAAGGGAGCTCCTCAAGTAGTATTTGGGACAGGAGATAGGGAATTAACAATACCTTCGAAGGATGAATTGATAAATAAATTCCGTCAATGCCATGATATTATCTGGGAGGGCGGTAAAAGAAATCCTGCAGAAGCATTTGATGAAATGAGTAAAATAATGTTCTGTAAAATATGGGATGAAAGATATATTACTAAAAAAAAAGAATATTACAAATTTCAAATCGGCACTCATGAAACAAAAAAAGAGATATCTAATAGAATTTTAGGAATTTATAGAAAAGCCCAGAAATTAGAGCCAGGCGTCTTCATAGACCCTATTAAAGTTGATGAATCAATTATATATTCTATTACACAAATTTTGCAAGAAATATCATTATCTAAAGCAGACTTAGATGCTAAAGGTGAGGCTTTTGAGCACTTTTTAGGAAAAATATTTAAAGGGGAAATGGGGCAATTTTTCACCCCTAGAGAAATTGTAAGATTTATGGTTAATTTTTTAGATCCAACTGAATATGATTATGTAATTGATCCTGCTTGTGGGTCTGGAGGGTTTCTTTTAGAAGTTTTAGAACAATTAAGATCAAAGCTATTTGATGAATTAGATTATAATGATGCAAGTTCTAGATGGCGTGATTTTGCAAAAGATCAAATATGGGGCATTGAAATTAATAGCCAACTCTCTAGAGTTGCTATGATGAACATGATACTTCACGAAGATGGTCGTACAAACATAGAAAATAGTGATGCATTAAATCATGTTTCCACCTGGAAAAAAGCAGGTATTAAAGACCATTATGGCAAGAAATTTAGTGTATTGTTAACTAATCCTCCATTTGGTTCTGTGATTAAATGGGAAGAAAAGCACTATTTAGAAGGCTATGACTTGGGAAAAGGAAAAAAAATGCAGAAAGCAGAAATATTATTTGTTGAAAGGAGTTTAAATCTTTTGAAACCAGGAGGCAGGTTAGGAATTGTATTACCCGATGGAATTCTTAATACCTCATCTTTACAAAATGTTAGAAATTTTATTAGTAAAAAAGCTCAGATTATTGGTATAATATCATTACCCTCAAATACATTTACTTACTATGGCTCAGGTGTACAATCGTCGATTTTATTTTTAAGGAAAAAAAAGAAAGATGAACGTTTAGATAATTATCCAATTTTCATGGCTGAAGCGAAGCATATTGGATATGATTCAACTGGAAGACCCGATAATGATGAATTAAATACAAGTATTCTTGAATCTTGGAAGTCTTTTAAGAAAGAATATTTAAATGCTGATTTTTCACCTAAACGGAGCTTCTCAAATGATTTTAAATAGAAATCCACTAGTATTTTCTATTGGTTATAATGATTTAGAGGATAGGTTTGATGTAAATTATTATAAGCCTGAATATATCGATATTATTAATAGAGTAAAGAAAAGTCACGGTACTAAACCTTTAGGAGATATAATCCATTTATCGAGTGAAAAATGGACAAAACCAAAATCAGGGAAATTTAATTATATAGAAATTAAAAATATTGATAGATTTTCAGCACAAATTACCGCCGCTAAAGAAATAGACGTTAAAGAAGCCCCAAGCAGAGCAAAAAAAGTATTAAGGAAAGATGACATAATTGTTTCTACTACACGACCATATAGGGGTGCTATTGCCTCTGTTCCTGATGAATATAATGGTTATATCTGTTCAACGGGTTTTGCAGTATTAAGAAAAAATAAAATTCAAATTAATCGTAAGTATCTTCTCTATTTTTTACATTCACGTTTTGGGCTTAAACAGATGGAACAACGTATGACAGGGGGAAATTATCCAGCTATTTTGCCTAGTCAATTATTAAAAATATTAATTCCTGTTCCTCCTTTGGAAATACAAGAAAATATTGCCATTATGGTAGATGAAGCCATAGAAGGAAAAAAAATAATTGAAAAAGAACTAAATGATGTTTCAAATTCTATAGATGACTACATACTTGAAGAATTAGGAATATTATTATCTAATTCTAATGAAAAGAGCCCTTCAATATTTGTTAGAGGTTTTAATTCCTTAGAAAATGAACGATGGGATGTTCCATTTTGGAAACCATTTTATACAGAATTTGAAGATGCAATTAAGAAAGGAAGATATGGCTTTAAAACTTTAAATCACTTTATCAAAGAAATCAATTATGGCGCATCTGTTAAGAATATTTATTCTGATGAAGGAATACCCCTTTTAAGAATTTTAAATTTAATGCCTAATGAAATAAACCTGAAAGATGTAGTTAAGGTTTCTTATGAGCTTAAAAATAAAATAGGGAAAAGTTACGTAAAAGAAGGGGATTTATTAATTTCTCGTAGCGGTACTATTGGTATTGTGGCAATTGTACCTCCTGAAGCAGATGGATTCGCGTTTGGATCATATATGATACGATTCAGAATAGATACTACAGATGAAACTAAATTCTATATCAGTGCTATTCTGAATTCTATTGTAGGTAAAATCCAGACTAATAGAAACAAAATAGGGGCAATTCAAACTAATATTACTATCCCAAGTATTAAACAAATAATGATTCCAATTCCTGAAGAAGAGTCAGAACGAAGTAGAATTGCTAATGAAGTCAAGAATAGGTTAAATAAAGCTAAAAATCTTCGTGTTAAATCTAGAAATGTGTTTGATAAAGTAAATGTTGAAATTGAAAAGATTGTCTTAGGTGATTAGGACATGAAATTTGATTATAATAGAGTCATTGATGAGATAAATATCAGATATCTTGCTATACATTCAAACGATGATATTGAGAAACAATTTGAATCGTGTTTTGAAGATTTATCTGAAGTTTTTAACGTTGAAGACATTTCGAGTATACTACAAGTCGATGTTACTTCAAAAAAACAAGATAATTTGTTTAGTATTATTTACATCCAAGTTTTAAACATGCCATATTCATATATTAAAGCTTTCGAAGATAATCTTGTAGCTTATCTTAATAATGATTTAGAAGTTTATAAAACGCATGATTCTTTTAAACTAGCAGAAAATCAAGATTGTCTATCAGAACTTTATGAATTAGAAATGAAGATTAGGGAAATTTATATAATATTATCTAGTTCAGAGAAGATAAGTCTCGAAAATTCACAAGTCAATTCACTAAAAGAATATAAGAGTAATGAAGATACTTTTAAAAAGTTATTAATGCATGAGCTTTTCTTTATAGGGTTTAAAGATTATATTAATGTTAATAAAAGAAAATCTCCTAAGTTTGACGATCTTTTAAATGTTTTGGCAAATGTTGAGAAAATTGAAGACGTTTCAGAATTTGTTAATGAACTTTCATATCCAAGTTTACTTCTTGAAGAACGTTTTGGTGAGCTTTCTAGTATCCCTGCGGCTATAGGTAGATTAGAAAAAGTCAGAAATAGTATAGCCCACAATAGATTCCTTTCGAAAAATGATATTTCACAGTTTAATAAAGCTAAAAACGATATAGATTATATATATGAACTTTTTGTAAATAAGTTTAAGAAAGGAGAACTTTAATATTTTCCAATATTTTTGAGGGACATTTAAGATATTATCCTTTTTCGGATAAAATAGGTATGTGGAAAAAATGGACATTAAAGGCGTAACACACCCAATACCCACGGAATTCGCTGAAAGAATTTACAATAAAGGTAAAAACGTAGTTGTTATCAAATCTTATTTGGGAAAGGTTTCTGAAGGAGACAAATTCGTGCTATATGAGTCTTGGGGTGCTAAAGCTTATACCGGTTGGGCTGATATAAAATTTATCCAAAAAATGGAATCTAAAAATATTATTGAAAAATTTGGAAGTAAACTAATAATAACCGAGAAAGAATTTAGAGAATATAGTAAAGATAGAAAAATCATGACAGTTATCGAAATCATCAATTTCGAAAAGTTTAATAAACCAGTTAAACCTAAACTTTTTGTTTCCTTATCGGGTAAGTACATCTATGGAAATGAATTTAAAATGATAAAGAATAAAAAAGATTAATGGCTGTTGAAGACCATAATCGTGTTTAGTTCTTTTTCTTATTGATTCTAAAACCAAGACAATACTTTGTTTAAGTTTTCCTTTCAAATGCATCTAGTTGGTCACTATGCCCTATTTATTAATTGAATTGTATAAGCACAATTTGATTCTTTAAGGTTGAATATCCTGAGATAAACTCTGGATTTCTGTTATTATCTCTTTTTAAGGGCATTTACTGTTGTATAGGTACAATTCAATTTCCAGTCTCGTAAAAGTAAACCTTTTTTTTAAAAACAATATTCATATTATCTCAAAATAGTTCGTTAAATAATACTATATGACGAATATGAATCTATAACTAAAAATATTAAAATCTATTTAATTCTTTATTTTATTAAATAACTGATGTTCAGAAGATTTAACATTTTGATTTCAAATACTAAAATTGAAATATTATTAATGTTTTTATAATATCTATTTAAAATGTTCAATTCGTAAACCAAAAAAATAATGGTATGATGTAATACATTAATATCTAGAGGGGAGGTTTCATGGGTTATTTAGTATGTGACAAGTGTAAAGGTTATTATAAACTTAAGCCCGGAGAATTTTCTACTGATTTCAGTAACAAATGCTCTTGTGGGGGAAATTTAAAATTTGCTTATGAAAAAACTGGATCGGACGTAAATAAAAAAAAGAAACGAAAATACACTAAGAAACTAATAAATAATAAATTTTACCTTGTGTTAATTTTGATTGCATTGCTTATGGTGGTATTTGCATCTGCTGTGTATGTTATGAGTTTATCCGCAACTAAACCTGTAACTGTTGTTAATGTTGATGGTGACGAATTTGCAAGTACATCCTCTCAATCACAAGGATCAGATTACAATAGTGGTTACGATGAAGGCTATTTCACGGGGGTAAATGACGCTTATGCGGGGGAAGATTATTCAGATGGCATTTCTACTACAATAAATGTTTCTGAATTTTGGAAACAAGGATATAAAGAAGGTTATAACCAAGGTTATTATGATTTAAAAAGTAATAAACCCTTAAAAAAACCTAAAGTTTCAGGTACCGCTATATTAGATCCACGTACGAATGAAAAGATCTATAGTTAACATAATCTTGCCAGACTTATGCTAATCGATTTAATCTTATAATCTCTAGCCACACAAACTTTCTTCAACTTCCGATCCACCCTCTGACAGCAGCTGTAACCTACACACTTCCCTCATCAACATAGGAGCATAATTTTCATCATTGAAATGATTATCCAATACCCTATATGGGTTTTACAATGATGACAGTGCGGAAAAATCTCCAAACCTAGAATTTAAAATTCGTGACAAAATATTGTTGTATTCCAAATTTAGATTGTGACTTTTCCATAGGGGAAGTGGATGATTCCTGGAAAAAATATCATTTAAATTTTGTTTATTATTATTAAATAATCATCTGGGGGTTATGTTATTAACGATTCATTAGTGACAGGAGAACTATTTTTAGACTTAGAAATGGCTTTATATGAGAAAACAACGCCAAGTTTACAAACATTTTTGGGGCTAAATGAGATAGTTGAATTAGTAATTTTGAAAGATGAGTTATTCATGACGGCTTCAGATAATATATTAATTTTGAAAAACCTTAATTGGGACATTATCAGGGAATTAGGTGGTAATGACCAAGTTGACTGGAAATATGAAATTGAAAATTTAGGCCATGCTCACTTGAAAAAACCTCTAATAACTGGTAACTTAATTGATAAAGGTTTTTTAACTATTGATACAGACAGAAAAGCAGACCCTAAGTTTAACGATTTTGGTAAAAAAATTTTTAAAAAACAATCGAAAGAAAGGTGGATAAACAAAAATATTGGATTTGGCATTAAAGATCCTAAAACAAAAATTTATTATGAATTTTCATGGTTAAAATGGTTTAATAACTCATTTAAACATAATTCAGATCCTAATTATTGGTTGATGGCTATAAAAGCAGCTCCATATTTAGCTCCAGAATTGGAAAAAATTAATAAAAATTCGAACTATATGGAAACTTATCAATTTTTCAATCAAGTTGAAATTTATATGGATTTTGCAAGAAATAATAAGCTAGAATTTAGTGATTCAGCTTTCATGCAACCTTTTATTGCTTTAAATTCACGACCCCATGAAAATTTTACTAATATAGTATATGAAAGGTTAAAAAAGATTAGAAATCAAGAAATAAAAGAATTTTTAGAACTTCAAGATACCTGGATTTATCATTTGCCTCCATTAACATCAATTTTATTAGATCGATGCCAAAAATTAGATGATATTCCTGATGAATTGTTTAATCTCAGAAAAGAATTTAAAAATCTTAGAAAGGATTTAACTAATTTTCAAGTGAAGTTTGATAATGCTGATACTCTAAGAAGTAAAATTGATCTTAAAAAAGAATTCGAAGAATCAATGGAGATTTTTACTCATAAAGTGCAGAGGCCTAAAGGGCGATTCATTAAGACAATTCTTGATTTTGCTGTTGAGGTACCTGGCGGTGCTATTAAAAAAGATTTTTCTGGACCTATTAACTCAATTACTAAAAACATTGTGGAATATCTTTATAATAGAAGAATATATCCCTGGGTTAATAGTTTTTCTGATTTGTATGGTCAGTCTTTAGAAATTAAAGGAGATAAAAATTTGTACGAGAATTTTTTTGGCAAAATAAATCGTGAAAATTTTAAGGAATTTCAACTTTTTGCTAGGAATTCCGAAAAACTTGTAATTAATCGAAATAATTCATTAAATTGATGTTAATTAAATATATATTAAGTTTGTTAATTACAGTCTCTAATTACAAATATTATTGATAAAACGAATGGAGATATATGAGCTATAAACTTCATTTTGTAGGGCCATTAGCCAATGTTGATGAATCTATTTATTATTTAGATAAAATATTAGAGAACAATTTCAAGGTCCTTGAAATAAACATTAATGAATATTCTCAGTTCCATTATATTGTAAGGAATAGTTATGAAAGAGATTTGGGAAGGAAATTAAGCTTGAATAATTGTCATAGTAAAAATTTAAAAGTTTATTATATTCATAATTCATTTGAACTTAAAAATTTTGATGAAAATCATCCTTTTCCTTACAAAGAAGAAAATGATTTTGACCAAAAAATGTACCTGGAGTATTTAGATCCTATTATTGAATTATTGAGGATTTTTAAAGAAGGAAATATATGTATCCCATTTCGTGATTATTACTGGGAAAAAGATGGTATTTTTACCAAGCTAAGTTCAATAAGCACAATGAACCCCACTTTAAGAGGGGGCTTCGTTTTAAATCCTAATGAAATTTTTGAGATTAAAAAATTTCTTAAAAATACTAAAATCCCATTTGAAGAAGATTCTATTGAATTAGCTTTCCAAAATTACAGGCTATCTTATCAAGTACGTAATATTAATTTGCAATTTCTATCCATTATTAATGGTTTAGAATCGTTATTACACCCTGGGAATGAAGGTGAATTAACCTATAGAATTTCTAGAAATTTGGGAGTTTTAATTGCGGAAAATGAAAATGATGCAAATAATATATTCTCCAAAATGAAGTTTTTGTATAGTAAACGTTCACGTATAGTTCATAATGGAAAAGCCGATATTAAAAATGAGGATGTGTTATTAGCACGTCATTATCTTCGCGAATGCATTAAAAAATTTAATAAATTATACAAATACAGAGATAACTATTTTAAGAATGATTATAATTTCAAGGATTCTGTATTTAAATTACTAACTGCAAAAGGATTTGGTGATCAATTATAATGTTAAATTTTACATTCACTACTATACAATAATTTTCTATTCTTAAATGCTTTCAATTGTAGTTTAAAGGCAGTTCTAGTATAATTTTATAATTAGTCTTTTTATTCCATAATTCCTAGCCACACAACCCATCTTCAACTTCCGATCCACCCTCTGACAACAGCTGTAACACCCCACACACTTCCCCTCATCAACACGGATCCCTTCCTTCTCATCCAAATATAATGCTCCCACTGGACACAAAACCAAACATACACCACACTTCACACAATTCAATGTTTTCTCCATTAACATCCTGACTTGCTGCCTCTGGAGTTCTCCACGGTTGAAGGCAATCACACCAGGAGTGTGGTAATACTTTTCAGCAACAATAAAGATAAGATTCATAACTTTCATTAAATAAGAATCATCCCCAATTAAATGACAAGTTTTACCTTCACACTTCATTTTTATTACAGGAGTCTTTTGGTATTTGAAGGCGAAGCTTTTCCAACCATTTTTTCGGTAGCGGTATCTATACTCAGGGGCCAGTTTTAGTGAAAATTCATATATACATTTTTTGAGTTTTTTCATACCTTCCTTTTCCAGGTCCATAGCCAGTTCCCATTCGGATCTTGATGATAAGGGGCAGCACCAGCAACCCACCCTCTCTGATCCCATGGAGTAAAGTGGATTGGGTGGTAGGTCATGTTCTAAGATGTAGTCCCAGATCTCCTGGTCAGCCCATGACAGTACCGGGTTTACCTGGTAGAATCGGTAGCGTGGATTGGAAAAAAGAAAGGGATCAGTGACAATATCGGTATAACTAGCCCTTCGACTGGATTCAGCTGCCCTTAACCCGGTTATATGGTATAATTTATGGTGTTCCATGGCGTATTTCATCATGAAGGATAGTTTGATTACTTTACAGCACCATTTCAGTCTTTTACTGGGTGGTGAAAGACGTTTGCAGAATTCGAAAAAATCATTCTCTGGCTGGACAAACTCAATATTATATTTTTCACTCATTTCACGCACATAACGCCTGGAAATAGTATATTCAATATCGGAATCAATATAAACAGCCTGTTTAACCCCTGCTTGCGTGGCGATGTCCATGGCTACCAGGCTATCTTTACCACCTGAAAACATGACAATGGTCTGGTCCAGTTGGCAGTTTTCCCGGATAAAATGAATGGCATCTTCAACTTTGTCTGATGTCAAAAAAATAGCCCCTAAAAACTTTATTTTTATTAGTACTGGTCTTTCCAGGTCCATGGTAAGAAGGAGTAGCCCTTGAAATTTGAAAATCCCAGGATGTTGGAACCGTTTATTTCAAAACCTACACTGTTATAACCTTTGATTCTTAGTCCAATTCCGTAACTTTCATTATTTACTTTAATTGCTGGGTAGGAGTTGGAGCCATACAGTGCAGTGACATTGTTGCATGCGCCTGTGGGATTGATAAACCAGCCGGGAATGTAGATACCATCGGGATTGGTGGTTACTTTCAGTTTTTTCACATTGGGGTTCTGCACATAGTAGGTGGTCCCGGTGAAGTTGTAGGTTCTGGTCATGTTAACCGGTGCCGAGTAGTCTTCTTGAACATTTCTCACCCTACCGGGACCCACATCAGCTCCACCATATAAGATGACTTGTATGGGTTCTTTGAAAACATTTTTAGACTCTAAATTCTCCCCGGTAACTGTTATTTCAGTGTAATATTGACGTCCGTAGTAATTCACCAGGAAGGTGACACTCTCATCATCCCAGGATGTGGGGTGACCGGTGTAGGTTCGATAATCATTGGCCGCAGTAATAGTTACATTGTCATGCATATACCCCGGGATAGGGGCTTTTATCTCCCATAAATAACGGCTCCGCAGGTCGTAGAGGTCGATACGGGTATACATCCGGGTTATCCCAGTTTTACCAGAAAGAGGAGAGGTATAGTTATAGGTTGAGCCGGACCAGGTTTGGGGCATACCGGCCACTTCATAAGTTTCAGTAACAGTTTTTGGCCTACTTTTGAAGGCATCTTTCAAGTTAAAACTACGGGCATTGTTTTTATAGGTTAACTCATAGTACGTGCCATAAGCATCGGAGTACCACCTTTGTGGGGTAGTTATGCTTATGTAACCTGATTTGAAACTCCCGTCGGTCTTGTTGGACATGCAGAATTTCAGACTTCTCATATGTCCTGGGCGTATTGGTTTTACTATAAAAGTGCGGTTTAAGAGTTTTCCATCGAAAGTTTTGATATAAACTCTCATGTTGGCAGAGGGTGATGTTGCATTTCCATAGTTGGCCACCAGGACCCGATAACCAGGTACAAATTTTTCATAACCCGGGTCGTAGTTCTGGGAGTTCCATGGGGCAACCCCCACTACGGATAGGTCGTACACGTTGTCATAGGCAAAGCTGGTTGGAATGAGGGAAGTGGTTATAACTGTCAAAAGGAGGATGGTGGAGATTAGGTTATGGTTTTCCAATTAAACCACTTCCCGCAAAGATTAAGGTCCCCATCAGGCCCATGAAGAAGTCATCATATGAATTATCCTCAAAGGTATCATCATCATAGACGTAGTAATCGGATTGGTCATTATTACCGTTAGATTCATCACTGAAGAAGCCCCCTGTATCTTCATCCATGGACATGTTGTTTTCAACCTGCACTCCCTCGGGAATATTATCAAAGGACAGATCACCAAATAGGCCATCTACTATAGTATTGGTTTGATTTTGAGTTCCATCACCCTGATTATTCTGGGTCTGGTTATTGGCTCCTTGGTCAGTATTATCATTCAACCATTCCTGTAATTGTGAATCAAGGTCTACCTCATCAAGGGTACTGTTGGAAGGGTTCGAACTGGTGGTTTTGGCTGTTGTTTTGGCAGAGCTAAGACCCGGGTTGGTGTTAGTTGAATATGATGGAGGGGAGCGATAATCGCTGGTCAAGGTCTTGTAGGGTGTGGAGTTGGTTTTATTGGTGGAGTTGGTGATGTTTTTAGCGGTAACTCCAGGGATTTCTGGAAATCCACATATCACCCCATAGCTTACTGGTAAAAGAATAAGGATTACCACTATAAAGAGGGCAATTTCCTTCTTATGACCGGTTTGTATTCTGGATTTTTCCTTTTTAGGGACAACTATTCTGGTTTTACCGAAAGGATAAAGGAATGGAACTCCCTTTTTGGTCATGGCATCGAATAGGATGTGCATTAGGAAACCGGCCATGAATCCTAATCCTAACTGTGTGTTCCAGATGAAGATGAAAATAATGGGAATGATCCAGATTATGGAGTGGCCCCATCCCCGGTGTGCACCAGTAGCCTGGTCAATCAGATCTGGGAGTAGGGATCCAATGGTAACAAACATTAAACCAGCCAGGGTGTAGGGTTGATTAAGTAACCATACCAGGACCGTGTAGAGGAGCAACCCTGCAGCTATGTGGGTGAAAAATCTCATACATATCCAACCAAAGTCTGATCTCCAGGGAAAATGTAGGAATCAATTTTATCCGGTATCTCAATTTCATCAACGACTTCTTCACCAGAAATAGCCTTTACCACCTTTTCATTACCAAACTGCAGTAGGGCCATCTCCAGGACTTCATAGAGTATAAAAACAATGGGTTCTTTAAGATTTTCCACCTTTTGTGGTTGTTCTAAATCAAATCTTAGAATATTATTGGTTAAATATAATTTTCCTTTAACTCTCATCTTTTCACCTCGCCAGGTACAGTAATGTTCTTGTAAGTAAGAATGCAAACCAGATGGCTGCTATCAGTGTTTCTGAGCCGATGTAACTTATTTTCAAAAAACATATGAAAATTATGGCCCCGCAGATTATGATGGTGGGTAGGGTGAAATCCATTTCACCTGCGGGGCTTTGTTCCTTCATCTCGGCTTCGTTTATCACCTCGAATGTTTTGTAAAATGCATATGCTTCCTTTTTAAAACTGGAAAAAAGGGAGCCTATGAATATAATCCGCTGGTGTCCTGCTACAGAGTGCCAGAACCGTGCGGTGGTGGCAGTTAACCGCTCGAAATGGTTGAAGGCAATCACCACTTTAATGCCACTGGCTTTTTTGAAAAGCATCTGTTTCAGGTCTTCAGTGGTCATCCTTGTCAGTTCACTTTCCTTGGGGACTTTACGTTCCCGGTAGGTTTGGATCTCATTAATGAGCTGGATCAGTTTGTTCTTAACCGGGGTCAGCTCATTGATATAAACGGTCAGGTAACTTTTTTCAAGCTCTTTGACCAGTTTGAAAATGTTCTTTTTGTAGACCAGTGAATTCTGACCCTTTTTTATATTTTCCAAGCTGTGTTTCAGGAGCTCTTCTTTATTCATACCAATCGCTGTTGGAGTTCGTTGGAGATCAAATCGCCTATGTCAAACCCGTTAAGGCATGCGGTGTTGTAATCTATGGAGAAAGTTTTTTCATGGCTTTTCAGGGCTGATATTTTCACGAATAGCCACCTGAAATCTCTTTCCACAAATTTTAGGGCTAACCATGGGTCTGCTTTCAGTGCGTTGGCGAACCTTTTCAGGGTCCAGATCTGGCTTTTCCTTATTTTTATGCGGGAGTCTCTGGTGCTTTTGACTTCGAAGACCATGACTGAATCACCGTCACCGGCCACAATATCCGGGGATTGGGAAGCGGATCCTGGGAGTCTGCAGGCAGTGAAGTTTTTATTTTTCAGGATCCTCACCAGCTCGTGCTCGTATTCTATCCCTATACTTTTTATCTCTTCCACAGTGGCGCTCATGAGTAAACCTCCAGGATGGCTGTTTTTTTACCGAAGTGTTGATTGTAAGGGCCGTAACCATATTTTCTGGTGACATGTGACGGGTCAAATGCAGCCCAGCTGTTGGATTTTTGTTTGATTTCATCGTCCTGCACTTCCAGGTAGCGGTGGTTGGGTGCTTCACTGGTAACTGCCTGGACCAGTTTTACCTGGTAACCATTTTTTAGGAGTATTTCTTTGGCAAAGTCGCTGAGTCCCCAGCAGTCACCGTAACCAGTTGCTTTCACTCCCTGTGAGGTTGTAGATGCCCCTAGGCGGTGGTCAAAGTGTGTGGCAATGTAAGATGCTAGTGTTTCCAGACCTTCAAAGCCATGGAGGTTGGAAAGTTCATCTGTTTCGGTTTCATAGAATTGGTCATAGTCTTCCAGTGTATCATCGATCATCACATCTCCGGGTTGCAGGTTGAATGAGTCATCCAGTTCTGGATCTACCTGGTCAATCTGGTCTTCCTGGTATTCGTATTCTAGGGTTGTGCTGGCTGCTACTGCTGGTGTTATGCAGCCGGATACGCTTAAGAAAAGACAGATGATTATGATTGTTCTGATTTTCATGTGATCATCCCTAAAAAAAATAAAAAATAGGAAGATTTATTCATCTCCCTCCCCTTCTTCAGAATCTTCTTCATCTTCCCCTTCGTCGAATACATCGTCGTCAAATGGGTCGTAGGGTTCGTCGGTGTAGTATCCTTCGTCATCCTCTTCGGGTATAATTATTTCATCGGGGATTCGTTCTTCGTCGTCTTCTTCAGGCATGTCATCATCATAGTTTTCCTGGGGTTCTTGGTATGCTGAGTCATCGGGTATGTCGTTGGGGTCTGTGGATTCGTCACTTATCAGTTCTCCTCCAGTTACTTCAATTGCTGGCTGGTTAGGTTGTGTTGCAGGGGGTTGGTTAACAGGATTATAGGTAGTATGATAGGTGCTGGCTGCTTTTACTGATGCTTTTTCATTTTCTGCGTATTTTTTGAATGCTTCTATTTCTTCAGCTGTTGCTGGTTCATCTGATACTGTTTCAGGGTTTACGGGTTCTTGTGTTGCATTTTCATTTGCTATGATTTTTTGGGCTTCCTCGTCACTTATGCCCTGCTGCACAGGGGTTGTTGAGTGGTCAGTGAGACCTGAGAGAGTGATGGCCCCTGCAGCAGAGATTGCAACCAGGAGAACAATTCCAACAATTGCGGGGATTTTTGGTATGTTTTCCGGGAATTGCATTTTTACTTTTCCGCCTCCGAATTGGTTTTTTTTTGACTTTTAAACTCCAAAAAAAAAGAAAAATGGGGGAAAATTTTTTTAAATTAGACACACTTCGCAAGATTTAGTAGAAGTATCTCTGGTTGTTTCCTTCGTTTAACTCAGGGGTTTTGTAGTAGGGGTCGACTATGGCGTATCCTTTGCTGAAAGAACCAGTTATGGTCACATCTTTTGAATTATCTGCTGATACGGTTCCTGCATTTATGTGGATGGTTCTGTAGGTTCCGTCGGTTTTGCGGACAACAAATTTCATGAGGGTTCCGGTGGAGTCAGATAATCCGATGTTTTGCACTTTGGCAACAACTTTATCGGATTCTTTGCTGATGGACTGTATGCGCAGGTCAGGGAGCATGAATGCTTTGTATGCTTGGACTCCTGTTGCGGTTGGTGCTAAGTAGTATCCTCCGAATATTTTGGGTTCTGCTATGCAGGGTGCGTCCTGGGCAGTTACAACTGCGTCCCCTGTTTCTCGGTCAAGAACAGCGGCTTTGGCATCGTTAGAAACCAGGATGTAGGTTCCTTTGATGTATACGTATTTAATGGGCTGGGCGCTTCCTAATGGGGAAAGGGAAGTCCATTTTGTGGAGCCATCGTTCTTGTTGAGGGCTTTTGCATCATTTCCGGTTCCTAGGTAGACGTATTTTCCAGCTTTGATGGCTTTCCCACCGTTGGAAACGTTGATACTTTGGTTCCAGATGGCAGCTCCAGTGGGGTCTATTTCTTTGACTGTTCCATTGGTGGTTAACAGGATGTTTTGGCCGTCACCAGTTATTATGCTGGGTTGTCCTGTGGGGGACATCCAAGCTTGTTGCCATGCGGCCGCAGGTCCCATACTTGCTACTAGGATGCAGAGAGCAACTAACATATGTCTTTTTTGAAACAACTTTTCACCTCCGATTGGACATTTAAAAGACAAATAGACAATACGGGGTTCATCTTTTAAATGATTTTAAGGGGAAAAGGTTATATATTATTAAGTAAAAAATTAGTAATATTTTATTTTTTTAATAAGAATAAATATTTAAATAATATTAAACAATATTGATATTACTGAATAATTGGCTCTAATATTTAGACATAAAATCAATAAATTTGGTTATTATACTGAATAAATTGAGTTTATTTGTTGTAAATCATTCAATAGGTTTTTTATAGGTGGTTATAGGTGGTATGTAATGAATATTTCAGCTTTTAAATTAAAAGTCGGCGATAAGATCTTTGAAAAAAACCAGAATGGGATTGATGAAATTAAGATAAATATTGAGGATAAAATAGTTGAGATTTCATATAAAGAATCTGAATATGATTATAAAATCATATTCCTTAAAAACGCTGAATCCATAGAATTTAAAGAAGAATTAGGTTGTAATGACAATTTCTAATTTAAAAATTATTTTTTAATTTATATAAATTAAGTTTATTATTTCTTTAATAAAAATTTAAAAAGAAAAAGTATTATTAATCTGAAAGTTCTTTCCTGTTTCCCAACATTTTTCCCCTAATACCTAATTTATCTTTTATTCTTTGTTTATCTCTAAAACTTATATCATGCACACTGTAATGCTCTACTACCATTAATTTTGTTGTTTTTGCTGCTAATTGAGAATAATCATTTTTTTGAATTCTATCAGCAATTTCATCCAACCTTAAATTTTTTTGATACCACATTAAGATTCCTTGTTTTACCATGAACGAAGAAGGTGTATTAAGTTCATCGCATACATTATCCATTATTAAGTTTAATTTATCAGATCCTAATGAATGTACGATTTTATTGATTATACCAATCACTACAAAAAAATTCATATTCCAGAATAAAATCTCTGCCATTTTCCTTAATTTATCATTATCCAATTTGTCTTTATCTGACTCTTCTTCTATTATTTTTTGTAATCTATTTGAAATCAATTCTATGAATATTTGTTGTTCTTTTTCATTTTTTATAATCTCAAAAAAATTAGTTAAACTTCTCAAATGAACGTTCATAGCTTCTTTAAAAAGATATTCTAATTCTTTTTTTTCTAGTGAACCCGCTCTATTTTTGATTATACAGCCCATTACTTCAACGGTTTTTATAGATCTTCTTAATTCTATTTTAAGATCAGATTCAAACTCTTCTTCATCTTCTTCATCATACCCATTTTCCTCAAGTTCATCTTTAATTTTCAGCCTTTTTTTCCTTTCTGTATCATGGTTTGTATTATTTGAAGGTAATGCTGCTTCTACAATGATATCAACCTCTTTATCAAAAAATTCAACTTCACTTTTTGTTAATGAGGCGGGTTTAAATTCTGAAAATAATGATTTAGCATTTTTCTTCAGTTCGTCTAGTATATTTGTGTTTCTAGAGTGATGGGCAATAAATACAGCAATGTATGCATTCTCATTAACGTGTAAATTTTCCATGATTTTCTTTATTTCTTTTTTAATCTCTTTTTCTTCAATATGCTCTGCAAAGTATTGGGCTACAAAGAAATAGTAAAGATAATTGTATCTAAATGCATAATTATTGAGACTGTCAGCAGAAAAAATTTGATTTAAATTTTCGAGTAAAATAGCCGGTTTTATTGGAAGATTATATTTTTCTAGATAAATCTTCATAAAGTGTTCAAATTCATGTGGAGATAACTCAAATTTTTGTTCTATGTAAAAATAAAAAGCTAATTCTGTTAAAAAGTTCATATAAATATTAATTTCATCATTCTTTACTCGTTGTTCTCTTAAATAAAATGTTATAAAAGCTTGGTAACAATATCCTTGTGAGGTAATATCTTGATTTAGTGGCATTGAAGATGTTTCAGAAGTAAAAATTACAGATAGAATAAAAAAGGGGTATGAAGGCATTATTCCCCGACCTATACTTCTCCCGATTGTATGGTCTATCAATTCTGTCCTTCTATCAATGTTTTTGTAATATTCAATATCTTTTATTTCTTTATCTGTAAGATAGGCCCATTTTTCAATTAATTCATGTCTTAATGATGGTTTAAGTTCTTTAATTTCATAATGGGCAAATGATGAAATAAAATTTTCATCTTCAACAATGTTAATGCTAAAAATATCATCCACAACAAGAATGAAATACTTGTAATTAGAGAGAGCTTTTATAATCTTCTCTTTATACTTCGTAAAATGAAAATCATCAACGATTGGGACTACTTTGTTAGTATTTACATCTTTAAAATCTATTCCTTCATATTGGCTATTAAAAGATCGTGAAATAGCTTTCAAAGGACCCTTTTTAAAAATGTTCTTTTTACCACAGATATAGACTGGTAGAAAATTTTTTCCGTATAATTCATTAAAGAGGGATTTACAAAGTGTTGTTTTTCCCGACTGATCTTCTCCAACGATTACAATCCTTTTGTTTTCTAATAATTCTTCATATAGGTATTTTGAGTTAATAATTTCACTATTTTCCCTGAAAGAATCATACTTTGTTAAATCCGGAAAAATAAAAATATCATCTAATAATACTCTTTCCTTTTGAGAGTGGGCTTTTTTAAAAATTTCTGTGTCCTGAAGAAAATCAATAAATTTTTCTTTTATTTTGAGTTCTCTAAACTTGATTTCTTGCTCTATAACTTTTTTTAATTCGTCATAAATATTATTCCAAGCATTATCCCTATCTTGAAAACTTGATACTGGTTTTCCATCAGTTGGTAAAGCTAAAAAACTAGAAATTTCATCATCTTTCCACCCACATTTATTTACTATTATTGGGATTACTGGAATATTTCTCTTTTTATTTAATTGTATTGCCTTATTTTTTTCTTCCATACAATTTTCTGAAGCTAAAAAACTTGAAGAAATAAATAAGCAAATAATATCTGCATTTTTTAAATTATTTTCTATTTCACTAAGAAAATCACTGCCAGAAAATATTTCACGATCATACCATTCTTTAACTAAAGAATTATTTTTTAGAGGTGCTAAATGCGTTTTAAATTCTTCGATTAAAGGTTTTTCTTCTGTGTTATCTTTATGTGAGTAGCTAATGAATAGTTTGAGTTTCTTTACTCGTTCCATTATAATCCCCCCTTCCCCTGAAATTATTACTAATTATTTAGTTATTAATTATTGAAAGTTTTTATTTTAGTAATATATCATATTGCTTAATAATATTTTCTATTAACAACAATTTTGCTGGAGAATTTGTTATTATTTATTTAGTAAGAATATTTTAATTCCAAGATTTTTTGGAGGAATAACTTAAAAATTATCCTTCATTTTTATTGTATTATTTTAGCCATCATCTAATGATAAAAATACTAACTTTAATGATAGAATAGACGAATTTATTGTGATGCTTAGCATTCAAACAGTTGCTTTGGTATTCGCACCATCAGGTAATGGGTCTCACCAGTAGGGCCTTTCATAATTAATCTCCTCACCGGGGTTTAATTTACAATAACAATGATTTAATTATTAATACTATTTCATCTTTATCGAAAACTTCAAGATTATTTTAACCTTTGTGTATTCAATGTTTCCTTATTTTTTTTAAACCAACAACCACAGCCACTTATCATATACCTCAAAATGGATAAAAAAAATCTTAGTAAATAAGTTTAAAAAGATTAGGAAAAAAATATAATTCTGATTATTTTGATTAAAATAGAAATAAACCAGTAATTATAAGGGTTCATTCATGGATTAAACACTTTATGAGATGAATTTCGGGAGCAAACATGAGGGCATAATAACTTATCCTATTTTTCATAGCAGTATTGCTAGTTCGTTGCCATGGTTAACACTAAAAGTAATTGGGTTCCTGAGCCGGTGGCACGTTGAATTATGCAGGTGGCCGGTGAGTTGTGTAGTTAGCCCCTTGCGCAAAAAGTAATTTAATGCCCTGGACCACCTATTTGTCATGATAAAATTAATTGGGAAGGGCTTCGTGGTCCAGGGCAGGGGTTTTAAAATTTAAAAAATTAATTGGGTGGTTATTTGCCTTTGGTGGTAGTGGTTAGTTTGGCGTGTTCTACGCCTTTGAGCCTCATTATTCGTTCGGTTAGGTCTCGAATTTCCGCAGCGTCTCCTTTGACTCCTATTACTTCCAGGCAGTTTTTTGATGTCATGTGGACGTGCATTGTGGAGTTGACATTCTTTTGGAATTTGTGTTGGATGTCGGTTAGCTCTTCCAGTACTCCGGTTGCATGGTGGTCATAGATAACAGTTATTACTCCCATCCTTTCACCTTCGATGTCTTTCATCCATTGGTATCTTACTATGTAGTCTTTTAGGGCGTCTCTTATTCCTTTGGACCTGGAATTATATCCTCGGTCGTGTAAAACTTCGTCGAATTCATTTAATAACTTTTTAGGAAGCGACATGCTTATTCTCATCATAACCCTACCTCGCATTTTTCTTTTATTATTACTTATTTTTAATAATATATATAATAATTATATTATGTATTAAATATTTCTATTTTCGTGCATAATTTATGATCTAAATATTTGTCTTATTTACCATTATTTCAGGAAAAATTGTAAATGTGTGGTTTGTGCTAATTTAGAGTTCAAGTGGCAAAGTGCTGATTTTAAAGAAACAAGATTGGATCATCCTATTAATGATTCAGGGAGGCACCCATCACACTTGCAAAGCTCAAGATTAATATCTCTAAGATTTTTCTTGAAATTTAGAGATAGATTCTAAGAAATATTTTTTTTCTTCTCAGATGCTCTTGGACAACTGCCATTCTTACCTAAGTCATAGTTATAGATCCTTATGGTTTAGTCAAGGTTTATATTGTGAGGTGTTGTTTTATGAGAGTTAGCCAGGGAGTGCCTTGTGGTAGAAAAATTGATTTATTTCATCCTGATTTGATTAGTGAACGTGAAGAGGTGATTATTTACACTAGGGACGAGTTCAGGAGAACTTTTACTCTGATGCAGGAGCAGATTGATAACATTTTTCACTGGGGTATGGGTCTTGAACCGGATGAGGGTTGGAAGTTGATGGGACATTGGCCACATATAATGGAACGGGTTCATATATTAGGCCTTGGTTTAGAATCTTTTTATGGTGAAAGCCCATCACAGACTTATTTAGATTCTTATATGTACGATGAGGTTGATGTGAGTGATAGGATTCTTGCGGGCTCGGTTATTGGGGTTTCTGATGAGCCTGGGGGAGTGGACTGGTTGTGATTTTTAAGTGGGGTTGAGTAGTTAAGATGAGGTATAGTTATGGTGTTATGGACCGTGGGAGGATACTGGCCTACCGGCCGCAGTTGTTCCAGAGAACCGATGATCTTCTAGTTTTCCCCAGTAAGGAATTTGCCCAGTGGCATAGTGGGGTTAACGAGCTCCTGGACGGGGTTTACCAGATAAATGCCAAAAACCGTGAAAAAAAACAGTTTGTAGGTATTTCTGAATTGAATTTAGCTCTTGGTTTGCTGGTTAACATTAATTATGAGATGGAAAACCTTTTTGATCTTGATAAAGAGGTTGATTTCACCTACCGTTATGTTTCCATTATGGATGAGGAGTATAAAAAGCGTAAGGGTAACTTGTACGGCCGTTATATGCATAAAATCGATCGAAGTGTTGTTGATATAAATTCCAGGATACGTTACATTCACATGATGGAGATTGTTGATTATGCTCATAAGCTTTGGGCCAAAGAGGGCAGGGCTACTAAATTAAAAATGATCAAGAAACGAAAATAGATTTAATTTTTATACTTACCACCAATTTAAGCAACCGAATTAAATTAGGAGATATTGGATGGGTTATTTAGTCTGTGAATCATGTAATGGTTATTATGAACTTAAAAAAGGAGAGTATCCTGATGATTTTGATAGCTGCCAGTGTGGAGGTATTTTAGAATATGTGGAGGAGTTTGAGTTTCCAGACACATCTAGTTATGAGCGGAGGGCTATTAAAAAAGGACAGACTTTTACCAGTCAAAAAAGTTACAACTATTCTTTGATAATGCTGTTAGGTGGATTATTTGCAATAATTGGGTTTATAGGAATTTATTGGCATGGTTATTTTGCTATTTTGGTAATTGTAGGCTTGGTTGTTCTTAAATATGGTTATGATGGTGGTAAAAGGTGGATTAAAGGTGATATTGGTGAGAAAATCACTGCCCGTTACTTGAATAAATTGCCTGAAGAATTCCTTGTTTTTAATGATGTTAATCTTCCGGAACGGTATGGTAATATAGATCATGTGGTGGTGGGGCCTACTGGTATCTTTGTTGTTGAAACTAAGAATTATAAGGGTAGGTTTATCGTTGATGGTGATGATTGGTTTTACGTTAACCATCATCAGGTTGAAAAATCTTTTTCTAACCCTGCTGGCCAGGTCAAAAGAAATTCCATGGCTTTAAGACGGTTTTTATCAATCAATGGTGTTAATACCTATAAATTATGGGTTAATTCTATTGTGGCTTTGAATTGTCGTGGGTTTAAAGTTGAGAATGTTCCTAAAAATTATGTGGTTTTAAAACCTTCTGATTTGCCTTTGTTTATTGAAAACATGGGTTACTCGCTTAAACAGGATATTATGGTTAAAGCGGCTTATGCCCTTGAGGAGTATGCTACTGAAATCTATTAACATCCTAGAATTAAGTTGTAAGGTTAATAACTGCTTGAATGGATTTTTTTGAGTTCTTTAAGTATTCATGTGGCTGGGGGTTGTAGCAATACCAGGGTCCAGACTGAGGAGAGCGAGGGGCTGAGCCCCGCTCAACTAAGTCCTCCCTCTGGTACTGCTACTGCGTGTTGTTCCCATATTGCCAATGGTGGAGTTGGTGTTCATGTTTTTGTTTTTAATGTTTGTATTTCTCTTAATTCCGCTGCCCCCGCCAGATTTGCCCCGTTGGGGACGCTCCAATTTTCGCATGTTACTCCGCCCTTCGGGCGGAATTTATTCTAGGCGAAAATTTCCGCTCAAATCTGGGGCCCCGGCAGCGGTGGTTTGAAATGGAAGCTTGTACAGGGGGTTCATTTGACCATGGGATTGACACAATCGAGGAGCCAACCAGGAACCCGCCCCTGGTGGCTAGGGCCACCGGGGCCCCAACCAGGAACCGTCCACGAGCGCTATCAGTGGTTATGGCTAGCGGTGGCGGGATTCAAATGGCATCAAGGGTTTACGATTCATTGTGGCATGAGGGAACTTTTGGTTTTGGATCATAGAACTGTCAGGAGCCGGTCCAGGAATCCGCCCCAGGGACCCGCGCCCCAGGGGGCCCACCAGGAGCCTAACCAACGATTTCGTCAGGGGGTTCTTTGCGGGTTTATCGTGGTTTGTGGGTTGGGATTACGTTGCGGGTGATTTTATGTTGTTGCAGCACACGGGGGCTGGTGGATAACCTGGACAACGTCGTTATATCCGTGTATAACAAAATAAGGGGTGCTGGCATCTGAAAAATCGACCCAGCGGGTGTGACATATCCTACCCTTGATGAGTGGCGTTTGGACCTTACCACGCCCGGGCCTTTGGGCCTCGGGCGTGATGTCCCGGCCGGATGTGGGTAGAGAATGTCATCGCTCTCGGGCACGATTTTTCATGATGCCTTATCAGCTTATTTCGTCATACACGGGATATAACAAAGTTGACCAGCTTGAAGGTGCTAATGTGCGTGCGTCTACGTTCGTGTGGCTCGTTGTATGGTATTAACGCCGTCAATCGTCTGCCGGTCCCAACCGGAATAAAAAATTCCGGCCGGTCCCGTCAAACGACTGCCGGCGTGGCAGGGTGTTGGATGGTTTGCGTGAAACTGTAGCTGCTACAGGGGGTGTATTGAAATGTTAGTTCCTGTTGGCAATATGGGGAAGGAAATGTTAGTACAGTGGTTCAGGTTGGGTCCATCTACGTTTTTTTTCCATTTTCGTTTAGTTTTTAGCTCTTAGTTGGGAGGGAACCAAAGGTTCCCAACGCCCTCCTAAAAAACATCACGGGGAAGGGGGTTGGCAGTAAATGGAAGCTAACTTAACACGGGTTTCATTGAGGTTGCCATTTGTTTGGATAATAGCCCCTTGCATTTTTTTTTAAAAAGGAGATTGACTCAGTCTATGTAACTCCGGGGCTTTTTCCAGGTGTTGGTGATCGACTTTGAATTTATTCATGAAAACAAATCTTGAATTGTCCAGGTTATTGGATCTGGTTTGATGAAGATAATTGATTTGTAATTTGTATGATGAAAATAATCTTATTTTTTTCCAGGTTGATGGTGTGTGTTTGTGGGAAGATAATTGATTTTTTTCGTTAGCCAGGAATAGATCCTCCTACACGGCTACCGCATGTGTACCGCATTTGGGTTCGTGGTTTGATATATATGGTAAAAATTGAGTATTTATGTTCCACAGAAACATTGTTTAAAGTGAATTATACCTATCCATGGTTAATTAATTATTTTTTAAAGTGGTCAGGAATTAATCATTTTATTTTAAAAAATCTAAGCTCATTTATGATTTTTTGAGATTGATTTTTTGTATAATGGTGGTCATCATTTTTTGAGGAAAATGCTTTGATGATTCTTGTTATTTAGTAAAATTAAGTTTGAAAGAAATTTAAATTCAGGAATAATACATCATGAATTATCGAAAACCAACAGTTCGTTATCAAAAACCCCACCCATCGTGCCCCTACCTCCCTGCTTTAATTGAATTTCATTGGGGTAAACCTTTTGGCAAATTTATTATTTTAAATTTCTTTGCCAAAAAATTTACTCCCAATGAAATTCAGAAGTGTGGTGCAGGGAGCTAAGGGGTGCACTGATGGGTTGGGGTTTTTTTTTTTAACTGTTGGATTTTCAAGGAGGGAAGTGTTTTGGTAGTACTCTGGCGGGGAGGGAGCTTTCAGGGTACCTGATGGGAAGGGGTTGGGGGTGGTTTATTTGGGATTTGAATCCTTGAATGCTAAATGCTGTTAGTTTTATTGGCATATTAAGCTTACTTTTGGTGAATTAATTGAGTATTTTAATTGTATGTGGATTGGATAATTATATAGTTTAATGGTCTGTTTTAGATTATTTTAAACGCTTTTTTTCAGTATTAGGGCATTTTTAGGGCGAAAACTATATAAGTGGGGTGATACATAGTAATACTATAAAATAATATCGTATATTAATTCAGGTGTGATATAAAATGGAAAACAAAAATTACATGGCAAAGATGCAGCAGGTCCCGGAAAAACAGATATCGAAGAATTTATCTTTCAAACAACTTTTGGATTTAGCTAGTGTATCTGATCCTGTTGAAACCAATGGTGTAAAAATATATCGTGGATTTACTTTTAGATATGCTGAAGATATCCTGGATCTGGTTCCTGATCATTTTTGGATGGTTTCAGAATGGTGTTATGATACTTTTAGGGTGGTTTGGATCTCTAAAAAGTATCTTTCGATTTTCACTTACTGTGAAGGAGATCTGGTCCTGGAGATATGTGAGAACATGGAAGTGTTCAATGAAAATATCAAAAAGGCTGCTGAATTCTATAAGGAGCACTGATAATAGGAATCAAATGATTCCTATTCTTATTTGGGGTTAAAGTGTAGGGGTGATTGTAATGGATAATGAATTATCAATGGATTTATCTGATTGTCCAGGAATAATTTCTGATTATCTCTTTGAACTGGAGATTCGTAATTATTCCAGCCGAACAATAGGGACTTACAGTTCAATTTTAAAGAATTTTTATGAATATCTTAAGAACCTGGAAAACTCTGGACAAGACATAAATTTATTGATGGAATTTAAGGAGTATATTCGATACATTAAAAGTGAAAAAAAGGTTTCAAAGAACTATGTTTATCTGGTGACTGTTGTTATCAAGAAGTTCTTTAATTTTGCAGGTGAAAGTGCACTGGCAAATGTCCAAGCTCCCAAAAGGACCCGTTCTTTACCAAAGGCCCTGAACGAAGATGAAATAAAAATTCTCCTTGCAGCACCTGACAATGTAATTTATAGTTCTAAATCTTCTGAATTTTCTAGGATCAGAAATAAGTTAATAATAACTCTTCTCTATTCTTCAGGTTTAAGAGTCTCTGAACTGGTTTCTTTAAAAGTGAAAAGCATAGACTTGGATGAAAGAACTATCCATATCAGGGGAAAAGGCAGCAAGGATAGGATTGTTCTTTTTGACTACACTACCAAGAGACTAATGAAAGTTTACCTGAGAAAAAGGATCCATGACAGTGAATATTTGTTTTTAAACCGTTATGGTAACTGTTTATCATCCCGGTATGTTCAGAAAATGATCAAAGGTTATGGTCAGGCAGCAGGTATAAAAAAGAAGGTAACTCCCCACATATTGCGCCATTCATTTGCTACTCATTTATTGAGGAAAGGAATGGATATAAGGGCCATCCAAAAACTCTTAGGTCATTCCAACATTACCACTACTCAAATTTATACCAGTGTGGATATGGAAACATTAAAAAGCGATTATGATCGTGCAAATTTGTTGTAACGTAGGAGGTTCAATAATGGTGTTAATAGGGAAATCCGTAAAATTAAATGAAGAACAAATTCAAGATTTAAACGAAATAGGGAAAATGAAGGACAGAAAATTCAGTTTTTTGGTTAGAAAAGCAATTGATGCGTATATTGAAACTAATAACGACCTTTTATCAAAAAAACCATCCCCACGGTGAATATTGTACCAAAATTTAATTTTTTTTGAGATAGGATCCTGTTACAAATTAAGATGTCTTTTTTGGTACTCACGATCTTCATATAATTTTTCAACCTTCTTTTTAAGGATTTCAAAGTCTTGCTGACGTCCTTCTAATTCTTTTATTCTTTCAAGTGCTTTTTTATGATCTTTATCAGTGACGTTATGGTAGGTAAATTCTTCACGAACTGATAATTCTCCAATTACTTTCCTGTATTCTTCTAAAAGGATCTCAGGTTTAACTTTGAAATATGCTGATGAAACATCATCTATTCTGTGGCCTAAAAGCCAATCAACCCGTAATTTATCCCAACGTGCACCATAAAGCATGGTTGCAAATGTTTTTCTTAAAATGTGGCTTGTTATAAAATGCCTACCCTCTGGATGCACGCTTCCAGTTTGTGGACGACGTTTGAATCCTGCTTTTTTATTTAATCTTTGAAAAAGAAGAGTATAACCTGAATTCTTAATTCTTTGATTATAATAACTTGCAAACAAAGTACTTTCTAAACTTTTAATTGGTTTATTATGATTAAGGCGATATTCTAAGTATTTAAGAATATATTTACTACTTTCAGGTGTATTGTAAGTAATATAATCCATACCGGTTTTGATTCGGGATATTTTCCAAGTTCCAATAATACCACCCATATCCTGGTTTTTTTCTTCAGCATTAATCTTTTCCAGTTTATTAACAACATGAAAAATATCTAATTGTTTTTCAGGAGATGGCACGTAATAATTTTCATATGCAACTAAAAAATCTCTCCACGTTAAATAACTTACTTCACCAGCACCCATACCACTTGATAAATGTAAAAGAATTATAGCTTGATCGCGAATATCTGCTACGTCCAGTATTCGTCCAATATCTTCTTTTGTAGGAAGTTTTTCGTGACTTAAGTTCCTTTTTTTATCTTTATCTTTCCAAATTCCTCTCAAACGGGGTGTATCAATATCAAAATGATGATAAAATGCTTTTATGCTATTTAAATAAGATTTAATACTGAATGGGCTGTATCCCATTTTTCTAAGGTTTTCTATAAATCCCATTAGTCTCTTACGAACTTTTCTTTTATACGTTTTTATTCCATTGTCTTGCTCTTTTTCAGCTTCTAAAATTAGATTTTCTGGAGACATTTCATGAAAATTTGAATAATGTCTAATTGCCTGAGCATGTGACCGGATAGTTCTTGTAGTAATATTTCGTTCTTTTATGAAAATTTTAAATAATTTATCATGACATATATCTTTTGGAGAGAACATGTACTATGATATGAAACTACTAATATTAAAAGGTTGCACATACGTAATAATGTTAATTATAAATAATGGTAAATTATAATTAATATCATATTATGTAATAGTCGGGTGATTTACATGCTCACATCGGTCCAGAAAGAAATACTCCAGAGTCTAATTAATTTATACCGCAA
>Ga0334886_1000641_pt1 | contig 50487 bp, 45 predicted proteins | sample GraSluR1_MG_9_FD_207232 | JGI IMG/M metagenome (GOLD analysis project Ga0334886, IMG submission 207232) | Sludge microbial communities from methane-producing bioreactor in Wageningen University, Netherlands - Granular Sludge_27_06-R1 | ecosystem: Engineered > Bioreactor > Anaerobic >... | reverse complement strand
CGGTAGACGCGATGGCGAGATTTCCATCCATTCTGTACAGTTCGACTTCAACTATATCGTCCGGTTCCAGATAGCCCAGCATGGCGCCCCTTCTCTTTATGAACATCCTGTTGCCGACGCGCATGCTGATATTGCCGCTGTGCGAGTTGTTCAGACCAGTTGTGAAAAGCGCGCTGCCTATCTTCCGAAACTCCTTCAGTACATCGTTGCTCACAGCCATGGCACATCACTCCTAAGATCCAGTTGATCGATCTTCTGATCGGTGGGAACACCTTCGGTCGTCCAGCCTCTGTATTCGTAGTACTCCTGAAGCATTTCCTCCAAAGGCAGATCTTGATCGGCGGCAGGGCCTTCTTTGAGGACCTCGCGTGTCAGTCTGGACGGAAGCGAATCGTCCTTCTTCGAGAAACCGAGCTTCAGGTTGATCAGTCTTTCGAGGTTGTGAACTCTCTCTCCGATGTGTTCAAGATCGGCGGCCGTGTAGTTTGTATTCGATACGGCATTCAGCAATCTCGCCCAGATGTCCATGCCGACGGCATAGCTATTGAATCGACAGACTACTGCAGAATCGTAGAATGTTCCGACGTCCTGAGATCTGGCGACGTGCGTCCCCTTTCCGGCGACCGCGAATCTGTCTATCTTTCTCGGAGAGCCAAGTTCTTCAAAGCCGACCGAGTATCCGCCGCGAAGATGACAGGCGCCGCGGTTTGAGGTCGTATAGACTACTCCCATACCTTTTGAGCCTCTTGGATCGTATGCCGGGAGCTCCAGACCCTTCACGTGCATCGCGAATTCCGTCCCGCCAAACCTCTCGGAAAGTCTCTTAGTACCAAGAGCCAGCAACTCGCCGACTCCCTCTTTCGAGGCGATCATATCTATGTACTGAACTAGTTTTTCTGCCTCTCCGAAGCGTATACCAAAATCGTATACTCCCCTTTCCGTTGCCTCCATCGCCCAAGCGATAGTGCTTCCGGTGCTGACGCTATCCAGTCCGTGTCTATTGCAGTGGAATCCGGCTTCGGCTATGATTTTCAAATCATCGATCCCGAGATTCGGACCCATGGCCCAGGTCGTTTCGTACTCGGGTCCCTCGCCCTTTTCCTTACCTGTGTCCGTCATTCTGCCACAGGCGATCATACAGCCCCAGCAGGCGCTCTTACGGTCGAAGATCGTCTCCATAAGAGTCTCGCCCTTGACTTTGTCGACACCTTCGAACTGTCCCTGCTGGAAGTTTCTTGTCGGTAGAATTCCGTAGAAATCTATGACTTTCATAAGGCCTTCGGTTCCGAGACTGGGAAGAACCTTTGAGGTTATGGGATGGGCTTTTATGACCTTTACCAGCTCGTACTTGACCTCCTCGAAACGCGACTTGTCGAATATCTCGGGCTTCTTTCTGCCGCGTGTAACGATTGCCTTGAGATTCTTGCTGCCCCAGACAGCTCCGAGACCGCCGCGGCCGAAGTTTCTGCCTCCATCGGCGATTACTCCGCTGTAAAGGACTTTGTTCTCCCCACCCTTTCCGATAGAAAGCACAGACAGAGGATTTGAGAACTTCTTCTTGTAAAACTCCACAGTCTCTTCGGTGTCCATTCCCCAAGCATCGCCGGCATCGAACAACTCGCAGGAATCTTCCATGACTTTGAGCCCGACAGGGCTTTCCGATTTGCCCTTTATCACTATCGCATCGTGACCGGAGAATTTCAGGAAGGCACCAAACATACCACCGACATTCGTGTCCATTATCGTTCTGGACAGTGGAGATCTGGTGGTGGCGCTCAATCTTCCCGAGCCTGTCGCGGGAACACCTGTCAGAGGACCCGTGGCTATTATTACGACGTTTTCGGGTCCCAGCGGCTCGACATCGGGATCCGGGCAGTACTGGAGATAGAGATAAGCTCCCAGCCCCCGTCCACCAAGATATTTACGGGCAACGCTCAGGTCCAGTTTCCTTTCTGTGACTGTTCTGCTGGTTAGATCGACTTCTAGATACTTTTCCCAGTAACCCAGCATCTGTTCACCTCCAAAGTTTTTCCCTAGATATCCACAATCTTTCCCGGATTGAGAATGTAGTTCGGATCGAAGGCCTTTTTGATTCCCCTGATGAGATCGAGCTGAGCTTTATCGGTAATAGAGGCGAGATACTTCTTTCTCTTCAAGCCTATTCCGTGCTCGCCGCTTATACAACCGCCGAGCTCTGTAGTCTTTGAATATAGCTCGTTAAGAGCCTGCGGAAGCGTCTCGTTCCAGATACTATCATCGAGATCACCCTTGATAAAAGTCACGTGCACATTACCGTCTCCGGCGTGTCCAAAAGCTATCATCTCGAGATTCCTGTTAAGTGCAATTTCCTCCGAGGTCTTTATCAGTTCGGGTATGTTTGCCATAGGCACCGAGACGTCCTCCATACAGTGAACCGGACTGATGGATGCAAGTGCTTCGGCAATCGACTTTCTGGCCTTCCAGAGCTTTTCGCGCGTATTTCTGTTATCGGCAACAAAGGCTTCCAGCCCTCCTGCTTCGATAGCGCTTTCGCCGAGTTTTACGTAATCCTCGAACACGGAGTCTTTGCTGCTTCCTTCGACTTCGATTATCAGGTGCGCTCCGGCATCAGAATAGGGGAACTCAATGTTGAGAAAGCTGCACGCAGCCTTTATGGATGAGCCGTCCATGAACTCAAGAGATGTCGGCACGACTCCGGCCCCGGTCATCAGCTTCGGAACGGCCGCAATAGCCGTATCTATATCGGGAAAAGGTACGAGCAAAGCTACGGAGTATTTCGGCTTTGGAAGAAGTCTTAGGGTTATCTTCGTGACTATCCCGAGAGTCCCTTCCGAACCGACCATAAGGTGAATAAGGTCGAGTCCGCTTACGTCCTTTATCATCTTCCCGCCAAGAGAAGTGACTTCTCCCGAGGGAAGAACAACTTCAAGGCCGTAAACATGGTAACCGGTGGGACCGTATTTCATGACTTTGTTGCCACCGGCGTTCTCGGCGATGTTTCCGCCTATAGAAGAGCTTTCGCTGCTGCATGGGTCTCCGCCATAGACTAAACCGTGTCTGTCGGCCAGCTTCTGTATCTCCCCGGTTATTACGCCCGGCTCAACGGTGATCATCATGTTTCCCGCATCGAACTCGAGTATTCTGTTCATCTTCTCCAGACTCATGACTATGCCGTGAAAGACGGGCACGGCGCCGCCAGAAAGCCCGGTTCCAGCACCTCTGGGAGTCACGGGTATCAGGTGGCTGTTAGCGAACTTCATCACTTCAGAGACTTCCTTTGTATCTAATGGAAAGATGACGACTTCCGGTATCACTGCCTGCAGTTCGGCGGTCTCGTCCTTCGAATAGCGCTCCAGGGTCTCCTGATCGTATTTTACGGGTATCTCAAGCAGCAACTGTAGTTCTTCGAGCAGTTCCATGTTCAAGGGGTTGTACTTCATTTTTCCACCTCCGCACCGAGCGACTCAACAAGCTCGTCAAGGATTTCGGTGGCGTCGCCAACAAGTCCGATATCTGCGAAGTTGAATATCGCGGCGTTCCTGTCCCTGTTTATCGCCACAATGAATTCGGAAGTCTGCATTCCGGCGATATGCTGGACTGCTCCGGATATGCCTGCTGCGATATATATCTTCGGTTTCACCGTGTGACCACTCAGCCCGACCTGCGCCTCATGGCCCAGCCACTTCGAATCGACTATCTTTCTCGATGCTCCGACCGTACCGTTTATTAGCTTGCATAATCTATATACGGGCAGCATATTCTCAATTCTTCTCAGCCCCATACCGCCGGCGACAATGATTTCGGCGTCCTGCACACCCTTCTTCCCCTCTCCGATCGGAACGAATTCGATAAGCTGTGCCGATGTCTTCACCAGTTCGGGTTCCACCTCGAACTGGACAAGCTCTCTCTTCGAATCATACTTTTCCTTTAGCGGGGAGAACGTTTTGGGTCTTACCGTAGCCATTTGAGGTCGATGGCTGGGTGTCTTTATCGTAGCAATTATATTCCCGCCGATTGCCGGCCTCGTCTGGAGAAGATTGCCCGTTCCTTCTTCGATATCCAGACCGGTGCAGTCTGCCGTAAGTCCCGTATCTAGAAGAGCCGCAAGACCTGGCATATAGGATCTTCCCGAACTCGTTGCAGGAGCGAGCACTATCTCGGGGGAGTATTCTTTTATCATCTTCTCCAGCACTCTTATGTAAGGTTGAAAGTCGAACCTTCTGAAGCCTTCGTGAACCGATAGCACTACTCTGTCCGCACCGCCCGCAAAGAGCTCATCGAAAACTTCCTCTGAAGGTCTTTCTTCTATTAGAAGGGCGAGGGAAACCGCAAACCCATTCTTCTCGCTCAGTTCTCTGGCCTTTCCAAGAAGTTCAAAAGTACTTGAGTGGATTTTACTGCCTCTCTTTTCCGCGATTACCCATATCTCACTCATGGTTGACCTCCAGATACGGCCTTAGAAGTCTCTTGACTTCTTTAATGCCTTCTTTTACTTCGCTTCCTTCATACAACGTCGCCTTTCTGGAGATCTTCGGCATGCTGATTCTAACCACTCTTGTGGGCGAGCCGAGAAGACCGATCTCCGATTCTTTGAGCTCCAGCTCGGTGCTTCCCATCCTCTCTATCTGAGCGGTTCTTGCCTTCTTCTTGCCTGCAAGCGTGGGAAGCCTTGGTTCGTTAACGTTTTTCGTGACTGAAAGGAGAACTGGAAACGGAACCCTCCACAATTCTCTTCCGTCTTCAACTTCTCTCTCGACAGTTGCAGAGCTATCGTTGATCTCAATAATCCTTGAGACATATGTGATTACAGGGATATCCAGCATGGCTCCAGTTTCAGGACCTACTTGACCGGTTTCGCCATCGGTCGCCTTTTCGCCCGCCATTATTATGTCGAAAGGCCCTTCCCTATTTGCTACAGCCGCCAGCGCTCTGGCCGTTGCCCAGGTGTCTGCGCCTGCAAACTTTCTATCTGTAAGCAACAGGGCTCTGTCCGCTCCCATTGCGATTGCCTCCCTCAGAGCGTCTTCGGCTACGGGAGGCCCCATGGACACTACACAGAGCGAATGGTTCCCGGTCTCTCTCAGCCTGATCGCGCTTTCGAGTGCGTGCAGATCCAGCGGGTTTATAACCGTTCCAACACCCTCTCTGATCATCGTCCCCTTCTCCGGATCTAGCTTCACTTCATCAGTATCTGGCACCTGTTTTAGAAGCACGAGTATTCTCAAATTCACTTCCCCCTTCAAGTTAGATTCCAATTCTATCTTAATACAGGTCCCGTCCCATTTCAGAGCAGTTAGCGGCCTTCTAGCAAACCCGATGATTTCGGGCAGGAGATACTCTTCGAATACCCGGGAACTATCGATAAGACTATATACAATAATGATTATATCTATAGAGACTTTGTGATAAAATTGATCACTAATTATCATACTATTTTTCTAGGATATTCACAAGCGAATGCCATACTGAATCTGGGCAGAAGATCCTGTTTTCTGCTCGATCTGGATCGGTTATCATCTTTGAACGTATTGTTTTGAGTTGTTGGGGGGTAAGAGATCAATGGAATTCGATTTCAAATTCTGTGAGCCTGATTTCGAAAAGTTCGCAGCCGTTATTAGGGGCGACAAAATGCCCTCAAAAGTTCATCTGTTCGAACACGAGATCGACGAACCGTTTCAAAGAAGTCTCTTCAGCGAGTTATCGGATTTCGATTTCGATACCGACGCAATCGGAAGGATCAGACAGGACATAGAGTTTCGTTATCTTGCCGGTTATGACTGCGCGACTCTGTGGGGAAGCTTTCAGAACAACATCACGGTAAGGCCTCTCGCTAAGGAAGAGAGAACGTGGGCACAGGAAGGCAGCGGAGTAATATCTTCCAGGAAAGACTTCGAAAGCATCGACTGGGACAAGATAAGACCTGACGAGCGTATAGGAGAGGTCTACCGGGTCAATCTCAAGCCGGGTATGAAGTGCGTTATGTGTAGCCCTCTATGGCATAAAGTCATGGATGTTCTGCTCGGCCATAATAACCTATTTATGAAGGTTATAGAAGAGCCGAACCTCGTGAAGGACATTATTGACGCCTGGGGTGAGAAGGTCTATGCTTTCTATTCAACCTATATTGGAGAGGACTTTGTCGGTGGAATCTTTCACGGCGACGATCTCGGACACAAAACGGGTACTCTGATAAGACCCTCGATTATTCGCGCTATGCTGGTTCCGTGGTTCAAGAGGTTTTCCGATCTCGCTCACGGCAAGGGCAAGATCTTCCTGCTCCACTCCTGCGGGAATATCTACTCTCTTATCGAAGACTTCATCGAAGATGTCGGGATAGACGCCTTCCATTCCTTTCAGGACACGATTCTTCCGGTCACCGAGTTCAAAAGGAATTACGGAAAGAGAATAGGTGTTCTCGGCGGAGTCGATGTCGATAAACTCGCCAGGATGAAAGAAGAAGAGTTGAGGAGCTATCTCCGGGGAATACTTGAGATCTGTATGGAAGGTGGAAGATACGCTTTTGGAAGCGGAAATTCAGTGACCGACTACATACCTGTCAAGAACTATCTGATCTTTCTTGAAGAAGCGAAGAGGTTTTCACAACTGCTGAGGTGAATCATGGACTCCAGAGAGAGAATACTGCAGGCACTGTCTCACAGAGAACCGGATAAAGTACCCCTGGATATTCAGGGGATGGGCGCTTCGAGAGTATACGCGAAACCGATGCGGGCCTTTTGCGAACTTGCGGGGCAGAAATGTGATTTCGATGCCGATATCGAAGGTTTTGCAGTACTTTCCGAAGGTCTCCTCGATAGGCTGAAAGTCGATACTCGGGGTGTGGCGGCGAGAGCTCCTGAAGAGACAAAGAGCTGGAGAGAAGGAGAAACGGTCTTTGTGGAGAATGAGATGGGAGTGATCTCTGCCAGACCGCCATCAAGTATTTACTTTGATACAGTTCTAAATCCTATGTCCGGGGTTACCTGTATCGATGATGTGAGAGATTTCCCCTGGCCCGATCCGGAAGAGCCTTCCAGATTTTGCGGTCTCGAGCAGAAGATGAAACGATTGAAGGGTTCGTTTGCAGTCATTCTCACACCGTTCTTGCCGGGAGTGTTCGAGACTTTGATATCGCTGTGTGGCTATGAAAGAACGATGGCGGGTCTTATAGAAGACCGCTCTCTCTTTCAGTATATAATCGACAGAATCGTCGAGATCAAGTGTTCCTTTTACAGAAAACTCAGAAAAAGCGTCACAGAGTCTCCGGACATAGTCTTCGAGACCGACGATCTGGGTACACAAAACGGTCCTCTTATCTCGCCAAGAATGTACAGGGAGCTTTTTCTTCCGGCACACAAGAAGGTTATTGACGAGATAAAGAAGTCTTTGGCCGGAGTCAAGGTGCTTCTCCATTCATGCGGTTCTATTCGCTGGGCCCTGCCGATGCTTATAGATGCCGGAGTCGATATAATAAACCCGGTCCAGCCCGGCGCAAAGGACATGGACCTCAAAGAGCTAAAAAGAGAGTTCGGAGACTCCTTAGTCTTCTGGGGCGCGTCAGTGGATCCCCAGAAGACTCTGGTAACCGGAACACCCCAGATGATAGAACACGAAGTGAGGGACCATATCGAAACACTTTCCGTGAACGGAGGGTTTGTTCTGGCACCGGTTCACAACATTCAACCGGATGTTCCCGGTAGAAATCTTATGGCGTTTCTGAAAGCGATAGAGCGATACAGATAGGATCGCCGGTGACCGTTTATGTCTAAATCTGATCAGGGATGTGATATTATTCATCAAGAAATGATAAACTCACAGTTGAAGAGCGCCCGGGGAGGTGATGGTGCTTTGAATAAGGAATTGCGGCAGGAAGAGATTCTCCGCCTGATCTCCGACAAGGAGTATATCTCTATGAAGGACCTGGAAGACCATCTGAACATATCTATGATAACTCTGAGAAGGGATATCGTTGATCTTGCCAAGAAGGGCTTTATAGTCAAGACATATGGTGGTATTAAGAAGGCAAACAACAGGCTTTCCGAAGCCCGCTTCTTTGAGAGACTCTCCACTAACCGAAAGGCCAAGGAGTCTATGGCAAGGGCCGCAATGGGCTTGATCGAAAACGGCGACACCGTCTTCTTCGATACCAGCACAACGGTCTATGAGCTAGCTCTCTGGTGTTGCAAATACAAGAATTACCTGAATGTGGTAACCAATGGACTCCTGACGGCGACCGAGCTCCTCAAGAACCCAACTTTCAACATTACAATAATCGGCGGGACGGCGACTTCTTCAAACTATGCGACGGCGGGCATTTATGCGGAGAAGATGGCGTCCGAGATAAGCGTGAGCAAAGCATTCATATCTTGCAGCGCCTTTCACCCGGATGAGGGGACCTTTGAGAACGTTCCGACGACCGGAAACATAAAGAAACTTGTAGTCCGCACGAGCGACCAGCTGATTCTGCTCGTTGATCAAAGCAAGTTCTACAGAAAATCGATAATGAAGACTTTCGATGTTTCCGAGCTCGATTACATTATCTCAGATCGCCTCGACCCGGATATCCAGAAGAGACTGCGTGTTCCCGGTCACTACATTTGCGGAAAATAGTCCAGCTACCTTGGGGGTGAAAGTATGGAAAGGAAGAGCTTTCCGGAAGATTTCCTGTGGGGAACGGCAACGGCCGCTTACCAGATAGAGGGAGCAGACTTCGAAGAAGGAAAAGGTCCTTCAATATGGACCGATTTCTCTCACAGACAGGGAAGGGTATTCTCGGGTCACAATGGCGATATAGCCTGCAACCACTACTACAGGTGCTCTGAAGATATATCGCTCATGAGAGAACTGGGCGTCAACGCATACAGGTTTTCTGTATCATGGCCAAGAGTCCTGCCGGCAGGCAGTGGCAGGATAAACCGTAAAGGTCTCGACTTCTATTCAAAGTTAGTCGATGAACTCCTGGAATCGCGAATTACTCCGCTTGTTACGCTATATCACTGGGACCTCCCTCTTTCTCTTCAGGAGAAGATAGGCGGCTGGGAGAGTCGCGATATCGTGAATTACTTCGGCGATTATGCTAGCGTGGTCTTTGAAGCTCTCGGCGATAGAGCAAAACTCTGGATTACTCTCAATGAACCGTTCTGCTCATCTCACCTCTCTTACCTCTGGGGAGAGCACGCTCCGGGAAAGAAAGATCCGCGCCTCTCTTTCATAGTCGCGCACAACTTGCTTCTGTCTCACGGTGAGGGAGTGAGGAGATTCAGGGAGACTGTCAAGAACGGAAAGATCGGACTCTCCAACGTGTCCTCTCACGCGGAAGCTATTTCAGGCTCGCAAGAAGACTTGTTCGCAGCGAAGCTCCGGGATCAATTCGTAAACGGCTGGTTCTTTCTTCCACCCGTTAGCGGAGAGTATCCTCAAGAGCTTTTTGAGAGGCTCGACTCTTATGGAATTGCTCCGGAAATTCTTCCAGGAGACATGGACCTAATCTCTACGCCCCTGGATTTCTGGGGAGTAAACTACTACACGAGAAGTATCGTCAGGGCCGAAGAGTCAGAGCTTCTAGGATACTCTGAGGTCAGCGGTGATCTGAGAAAGACCGAGATGGGCTGGGAGATCTTTCCGAAGGGACTGGAGAGGTTTCTGATCAAGGCTCACGCGGAGTATGGCAACAGACCGATCTATATTACCGAGAACGGCATGGCCGCAAGAGATAGACCGGTGAACGGAAGAGTTGAAGATCTAGAGAGGATCGCATATCTTCGCGATCATATACAGGCCGCCGGAAGAGCTCTTGAAAGCGGGGTCGATCTGCGGGGGTACTTCGTCTGGTCGCTGCTGGATAATTTTGAATGGGCTCACGGCTATTCGAAGAGATTTGGCCTTATATATGTTGACTTTTCAGATGGGCAGAGGCGTTTAAGAAAAGACAGCTACGAGTTCTACAGAAGATTTTTGAATTACTGACCGGCCTTACCGATGACAGCATGAGACAAAAGTGAGCGTGGTTGATTCAAAGGCGCGCCCTTTAGGCAAACATCTTCGTGTCTCAAAGTGAATCCCGACGAATTCCATGAAGTCCGCACGGACAGGTTAGCAAGGTGAACAATATGATAAACTTTATCATATATGGCCACTTTTCGTGTTTTTATACAACACTCAAAGATCAATTAGTTTATTAAGGCAAATATGAGCAAGTATCTGTAATTAAGATCAATAGCCAGTCTTTACGAAGGAATTTTGCAGAAATGCTCGCTTTTGTGAATATCATTATTTGATCATAATTATGCTATTATATATCATTGAGTTATCATTATCATCTTATGATTTATTTTCGGATTATCCGCGAGGTGGGTGTTGAGAGGCATATTTGGTACACGGGCTGAACCAGATTTCGAGGTCTTTCGATCCGTAATCAGGGGAGAGAAGAGACCGGAAAGAGTTCACCTCATAGAGCTGGGTGTAGATATCGAAGTGATGAAAGAGATCACAGTGTCTCATCTTGGAAGAGAGTGGAGAGAAGATCCCGGAGCTTTGGTACGACAGGAAGTTGATTTCTACTACTCTCTCGGATATGAAACGGTTGTCTATTCCTCAAGGTTTCTCAATGTTCCTGAATTTGCCGAACACTCCGCAGAAGACACTGCCGTTCTCTCTCGAGGAAGAAGAAACTGGGCCGAAGAAGGGACCGGAATAATCCGCACTAGAGAAGACCTGGAGAGAATAGACTGGCAGGCCATAAAGGTCGAACGCGCTTCCTTCGACTCCTATAAGGCTAACCTTAAACCCGGGATGAAGCTGCTACTCTTCACGACGCTTTTCGAGAGTGTTCTGGAGAGATGGATGGGATATGAAGGTCTTTTCAACAACCTGATTGAAGATCCGACGCTTGTGGAAGACATGTTCAGCGCTCTTGGAAAGAAGGTCCTTGACTTCTACTCCGCTTTTATTGAAGATGACAGTGTCGGGGGCATTATGCACGCCGATGATATGGGTTTCAAGACTTCGACGATGATAAGTCCGAAGATGCTGAAAAAGTATCTCTTCCCGTGGCTCAAAGAGATCGGCGAACTGGCTCACGATTGCGGTAAACTCTTCATTCTCCATTCCTGCGGGAATCTGGAAAGTGTTATGGACGACCTTATAGATTATGTGAGAATCGATGCACTCCACTCCTTTCAAGACGAGATAATGCCGATTACCGAGTTCAAGATGAAGTATCCTTCAATTGCCGCTCTGGGCGGTATAGATATCGATAAACTGGCGCGGCTGCACGCCGAAGACGTTCACAAGTATGTCAGAAAGGTACTCGAGCGCTGCGCAAGAGACGGAAGGTTCGCTCTCGGATCGGGTAATACCGTGGCTAACTATATTCCAGTAGAGAACTATCTGGCGATGCTCGCAGAGGCGAGAGAATTCAAACTCTGAGGTGAAAGATGCTAAGAAGGCCAGAAGATCTAAGATGCGACTCTCTGAGGAGTCCCGAAGGAATCGACAATCCCAGACCGGTTCTGAGCTGGTCGGTAGACTCTTCTGATAGGAATGTTGCTTTGTCTAGATGCGAAATAGAGATCTACAGGTATCTCGCAGATTCAAGAGAAAGCGCCGTCTGGAAAAGTGGCGAAGTCGATACAGACTTTCCCTCCGTGATCTGTCCGGAAGAGATTCTTGAAGAACACTCTCTATACGGCTGGAGGGTCAGATGGCGCGATGAAAAGGGAGTATGGAGTGATTTTAGCGACTTCTCAACCTTTTCGACCGGATTTCTCGCCACGCAATGGCAGGCACGCTGGATAACTACCTCAGAACCGGAGTTTTTCAGAACGAAGGGAACTTATATTCTGGGAGAGTATATTGAAGGCCATCTTCATACAATGGGTATCTATCTGAGAAAAGAGTTCAACACTTCGGATCAGATCAGCAGGGCGACTGCCTATGTTTCGGGAGTAGGTTACTATGAGCTTCATATCAACGGAGAGAAAGTCGGAGACAGGGTACTTGATCCAGCTCAGACGGCCTACGAGAAATACGCTATGTACTCCACCTTTGATGTCACACATTATCTTGGCAAAGAGAACGCGGTGGGAATGATTCTTGGAAATGGGCGACATATAGACAGTTACGGCTACGGCATACCCGAAGCGATCTTCCAGCTGAGACTCGAATATGCAGATGGACGGGTCGAGAACCTTTGCAGTGATACAACGTGGAAGTGTTCGGGTGGACCTATAAGAGAGAACGGTATCTACTACGGTGAGACCTACGATGCCACGAAAGAGATTTTCGGATGGGACAGACCGGGATTCGACGACTCTGGCTGGGGAACGTCTGTCCCCGGAAGGGGTTCAGAACTGAGATCCCAGTCTCTGGAGCCAATAAAGGTAATCGAGGAACTCGCCCCCATCGCTTTGGAGAGGCAGGAACCGGGAGTGTTCATCTTCGACTTTGGCCAGAACTTCACCGGCTGGGTCAGATTGAAGGTGAGGGGTCCGAGAGGTTCTTGCGTTCGGCTAAGGTTTTCCGAACTGCTCAACAAAGACGGTTCGATAAATACCCTCCCGATGGAAAACGCCGAAGCGACCGACACTTATGTGTTGAAAGGTGAGGGAACGGAGCTCTATGAACCTACTTTCACGTACCACGGATTCAGGTATGCTGAAGTCACAGGTTATCCCGGTGTTCCTACTCTGGAGAGTATTACAGGCATAGTCGTTCATTCTTCGGTAGAGAAGACAGGGGATTTCTTCTGTGAAAACGAGCTGATAAATAGAGTACACGAATGCGTGCTCTGGGGTCAGAAATCGAATCTTATGAGTATCCCGACTGACTGCCCTCAGCGCGATGAAAGGCATGGATGGCTTGGAGACGCCCACCTCGCTGCAGAGGAGTCGATGTACAACTTCTCGATGAAGGCCTTCTACGAGAAGTTTCTTGACGACATAGCCGCCTCTCAGAGAGATGACGGAGCTCTGCCAGATGTCGTTCCCGGTTATTACAAGCTATATCCGGCCGATCCGGCGTGGGGGACGGCGTATATAACGATCGCCTGGGATCTGTTTAACTTCTATGGTGACAGGAGCTTTCTGTGCAGACACTATACCGGCATGAAAAAGTACGTCGATTTTCTTTCCACGCTCTCCAACAACGGAATCATAGAGTTCGGAAAGTACGGTGACTGGTGTCCGCCCGGGTCGATACTTCCCAAGAGAACTCCGGTAGCCCTCACTTCTACGTGGTACTACTACCACGATACATTCCTCCTCTCTAAGATAGCCGGAGTAATCGGTCTTGAAGGAGATAGTCTTCTCTACTTAGAAAGGGCTAACCAGGTAAAACAGGCCTTCAATCGTGAGTTTCTGAAGAAAGACCACTATGCAGTTACCAAAATGAGTCCGCGCGAGAGTCTCGACAACGCCCTGCTGGGACAGACATCGAACGCTCTGCCACTGGCGCTTGATATGGTCCCCGAAGAGATCGGAAAGGGACTTTTCGAAAGACTTGTAGATTACATTGTAAGGCGAACGGACTGCCACGTAGATACCGGAATTGTCGGTACCAAGTATATTCTCGAAGTCCTCTCCGAAGGCGGCAGGGCCGATATAGCCTACAGAATGGTCTCTCAGGAGTCTTATCCCGGCTGGGGTTACATGATAAATCAGGGGGCTACCACACTTTGGGAGCGCTGGGAGTATCTTACGGGATCTTCAATGAACTCCCACAATCATATAATGCTTGGAAGTGTCGATGCGTGGTTCTACAAAAACATCGGCGGACTTGCCCCGCTTGAACCGGGCTGGAAGAAGATAAGGTTCTCCGTTCCGCTATATAAAAACCTTGGATTCGCGAGTGCCGGTGTGAGGACTCCTTTTGGCACGGCTTCAATATCATGGGAGAGATTCTACGGTTACCTGATTCTCTGCCTTTCAGTTCCAGTTTCAACGACCGCTCTAGTCGAGATACCTGTAAAGCCAAAGGGAGCTGTGCTCGAATCTGAGCGGAGTCTGGCAGACAGAGGTATTAAAGTTCTTGAAGAGAAAGAGGGCAAAATCCTTATTGAAATCGGGAGCGGGCTCTACAGTTTCCGATCGGAAATATAGTCTAGGTGGGATGATGAATGCTCAGGTACATAATTAAGAGAGTTCTGTTCGGTCTTTTGACCCTTTTAGTCGTAATAACCATCACTTTCTTCCTCATGCACGCAGTTCCAGGAGGTCCATTCGATCAGGATACTCTGGAGGCGAGAGGTGCAGGCTGGAAGAGAGTTATGCAGGAGCGATTCGGTCTGGACAAATCGCTGTCGGAGCAGTACTTGATATATCTTGGAAATCTTCTGAAGGGAGAACTGGGGCTGTCTACAACATACTACCCGAGAACAGTCTCCCAGATAATCACTCTGGGTCTGCCAACTTCTGCCAAACTCGGAGCGGTCGCAATCATTATCAGTATTGTTTTCGGAATAGTCTGGGGCGTCATCTCGGGTCTTAAACAGGGAAAGTGGCAGGACAACACCATGCGTGTACTCACTGCGATTGGAATCACTATACCCGGTTTCGTGCTCGCCACTCTCCTCATATACCTGTTCGCGGTTAGGCTGCGCTGGCTGCCAACGATGGGACTACGCTCATGGAGACACTATGTGATGCCTGCAGTCGCGCTTTCATTCGGGCCGATAGCTTATCTTGCGAGATTGACCAGATCGAGTCTTCTCGACGTTATAAGGCAGGACTACATAAAGACGGCGAAAGCCAAAGGGCTTCCCAGAAGTTCGGTAATCTACAAGCATGCTCTGAAGAACTCGATGCTTCCGATTGTGACCTATGTCGCTCCTCTGATAGCCGGTATGCTGACCGGAAGCTTCATAATCGAACGAATCTTCGCTATTCCTGGACTGGGAAGGGAAATGGTTCTTGCTATCGGTAACAGGGATTACATGATGATCATGGGACTAACAGTCTTCTACAGCGCGATCATCGTTTTCACCTTCATAATTACCGACGTGCTTTACGCGGTTTTGGATCCCAGAATAAAACTCGGTAAGTGAGGTGAGAATTGATGAGAGAAGCCGTTGAGATAAGAGAAGAACTTTTCCAGAGAATTCCCGAAGACGAGAAGAGACTAAACGAAATAGTGAGGCCTTCGATGTCTTACTGGCAGGACGCCTGGCGGCGCCTGAAGAAAAACAAACTGGCGATGCTGGGTCTGGCAATAGTCATATTTATGACATTTCTGGCGGTTTTTGCTCCATTACTGACGCCGTACGATTACTTCAGCCAGAACCTATACAGCGCGAATCAGAGACCGAGCAGAGAACACATACTTGGACTGGATCAATTCGGGCGCGACCTGCTCACTAGAGTTCTCTACGGAGCACGCATCTCCATGACGGTGGCTTATGCGTCGACTCTGCTTATCCTGATAATCGGTGTCATCTATGGAGGAGTGGCCGGTTACTTCGGAGGAAGGGTCGATAACGTTCTGATGAGGATAGCAGATATCCTGAGCGGCGTTCCGGGAATGCTCTACTTGATCCTGCTGATGGTGGTACTGGGGCCTGGACTTGTGACGATAATCATAGCCATGGGTATCTCCAGCTGGATCGGAATGGCCAGAATGGTGAGAGCCGAAGTCATGAAGCTTAAGAATCAAGAGTTTGTAATGGCGGCCAGAGCACTGGGTGTAAGCAACAGAAAGATTCTCACAAAACATCTTCTGCCAAATAGTATGGGGACGATTATTGTAAATCTTACGTTTGCAGTCCCGGGCGCCATATTTGCCGAAGCCTTCCTGAGTTTCATCGGTTTGGGGGTATCGGCTCCACAGGCCTCCTGGGGAGTTCTCGTTTCGGAAGCCATGCAGATGTTCATGATCTTTCCGATGAATCTCTTCTGGCCTGCTCTGGCGATCTGTATAACTATTCTCGGATTCAACTTTTTGGGTGACGGCTTGAGAGACGCCCTCGATCCCAAAATGAGGAAGTAGGTGAGTTCATGACCAAAGTACTTGAGGTTAAAGATATGCACACATCCTTCTTCACCTACGCCGGTGAGGTAAAGGCAGTGAGAGGCGTCTCCTTTGACGTCGAATTGGGCGAAGCGGTAGGATTTGTCGGCGAATCTGGTTGTGGAAAGAGTGTCACAATGCTCTCTGTGATGGGAATACTCGACGAAGTGGGAAAGGTCACGGCCGGGGAGATAATCTTCAACGGCAAGAAACTCGCCGGACTTTCCGATAGAAGAATGCAGAAGATACGCGGTAACGAAATGACTATGATATTTCAGGACCCCATGACTTCTCTGAATCCGGTCTATACGATTGGAAATCAGATGATAGAGCACCAGATAAGGCATAAGAAGATCAGCAAGAGCGAAGCCACCAAGAAGGCCGTAGATATGCTCAAGTTAGTCGGACTGCCTTATCCCGAGAAGAGGATAAAGCAGTACCCTCACGAGTTTTCCGGAGGTATGAGGCAGAGAGCGATGATCGCTATGGCTCTGGTGAACAATCCTAAGCTTCTGATCGCCGATGAGCCGACCACTGCGCTCGACGTCACAATCCAGGCTCAGATACTTGAAGTAATGAAGAATATCAGGAAGGAACTAGACACTTCCATAATCCTCATCACTCACGATTTGGGCGTTGTCGCAAGCATTTGTGATCGGGTAAACGTAATGTATGGCGGAAAGATAGTGGAGACGGCCTCCGCGATAGAAGTCTATCACAACCCAAAGCACCCTTACACCTGGGGCCTGCTGAAGAGCGTCCCGAACCCAAAGAAGTCGTCCAAAGAGAAACTTATCCCTATAGAAGGCCAGCCACCAGATCTTCTAAAACCCCCTGTCGGTTGTCCCTTCACTCCAAGATGCGAATACAGCATGCGTATTTGTGAAAAGGAGATGCCACCGGAATTTAAGTTCGAAGGAGACCACCGGGTCGCCTGCTGGTTGATGCACGAAAAGGCTCCGAAACTCTCTCTGAGCAGTACCGGGAAGGGTGGTAACTGACTATGGGTGAAGCGTTAGTTGAAATAAAGAACTTGAAAAAGTACTTCACTATGAAGAAGAGGCTGTTCAGCAGGGAACACAGTTATCTACAAGCGGTAGATGATGTCGATCTGGCCATAATGAAGGGCGAGACGGTGGGTCTGGTTGGAGAATCGGGCTGCGGTAAGACCACTGTCGGAAGAACGATATTGAGACTCTATGAACCTACCGATGGTGAGATCTTCTTCTCCGGAGAAAACATAGCGCGGATTTCTCAAAAAGATATGCTTCCGTACAGAAAGAGAATGCAGATCATATTTCAGGATCCGTACGCCTCTCTCGATCCAAGACTCCTGGTCAAGGAGATCATAAGCGAAGGCATGGACAAGAGCCTGACGAAACGGGAGGTCCAGAAAAAAGTGGCATTTCTCCTTTCAAAGGTCGGGTTGAATTCCGAACACGCGAACAGATTCCCGCACGAGTTTTCCGGCGGGCAGCGGCAGAGAATAGGTATCGCCCGGGCCCTGGCCGTCGAACCCGAGTTCATCGTCTGTGACGAGCCGATTTCAGCGCTCGACGTTTCGATTCAGGCCCAGGTAGTGAATATGCTTGAGGAACTTCAGGACGATTTTGGGCTCACCTATCTCTTCATTGCCCACGACATCTCCATGGTAAAACACATTTCAGACAGAATAGCCGTTATGTATCTTGGAAAGATCGTAGAAGTTGCTGAGAGCAATGAGCTCTACAACAGATCAGTACACCCTTATACGCAGGCGCTTCTATCGTCGGTTCCAATTCCCGATCCTGTGGAGGCCAGACAATCGAAAAGAATCATTCTTCAGGGAGACGTTCCCAGCCCGATAGACATACCACCCGGTTGCAGGTTCAGAAGCAGGTGCAGGTATGCGATGGAAATCTGCGGTAAGGAAACACCCGTACTTGAAGAGATCGATCCCGGCCACTTCGTGGCCTGCTATTTAACGAAGAAATAACTAACGGTTCTGATCTATCAGAACAAAAGGAGGGTTCGTATGTTGAAAAGAAAAGTACTTGTTGCCCTGGTCGCAACGCTGGTTCTTCTTGGAAGTTTCGCATTTGCCGTCAAGCAGGAAATAACCTACAACCTTGCTTCCGAAGCTAATGCCTATGATCCCAGGAGCTCGGCCGGACTCAATCAAAGACAGGTGATAAACCAGGTCTTTGAAGGACTTCTAAAGACCGATATGAACGGCGCTTCAGTTCCAGGTATAGCCGAAAGCTGGGATATGTTGGACAACGGCACAAGAATCATCTTCCATCTGAGAGACGCCAAATGGTCCGACGGAAAGCCCGTAACCGCACACGATTTCGAGTATGCATGGAAGAGCCAGCTCGATCCTGACTTCGCATCTGCAAGTAATGAGAGACTGTTCATTCTAAGGAATGCAGAGAAATACAATAAAGGCGAAGCAAAGGTCGACGAAGTCGGAGTAAAGGCTCTAGACGACAAGACGCTTGAAGTCAGACTCGAGTACGCTTCTCCGTTCTCTCTCGAGAACTTCGCCGGGGTCTCGTTCTATCCGGTGAGAAAGGATATCGCCGAAAAAGATCCGGAGGGATGGACGATTAACCCCAGGACTTTCATCGGTAACGGTCCCTTCAAGATGGTCGAGTGGAGAGCGAAAGACTACATGACATTCGAGAAGAATCCGAACTACTACGATGCCGATAGCGTTAAGCTCTCAACACTTAGATACGTATTCGTTGAAGAGGCAACCACGGCACACGCAGCGTTCTTGACAGGCGAAATCGATGTCAACGAAACAGTTCCGGCCTTCGCCACCGAACAGCTCATTAAAGACGGTTACGCCCTAATCGTCCCTCTCGTAGCCACATACTACTACTCCATAAACATGGGCGGTGACGAATGGGCCGACCTCAAAGAGCCGAGAACACCTGCCGACGAAACCGTGAGAAAGGTTCTCTGGGACAAGAACGTCCGTCACGCGCTCTCTCTGGCCATCGATAGAGTCGCTATAACGGACGTAGTATTGAGAGGCGGACAGGTCCCGGCATACGGCTTCGCACCCGAAGGCGTAGTAATAAACGGTGAAGACTTCAGAATGGGGAAATCGTATTTCGACCCGAGAGGCGACGTCGCCGAGGCCCAGAGACTGCTCGCAGAGGCCGGCTACCCTGGAGGCCAGGGCTTCCCCGTGTTCGAAATCTTCTACAACACCAGTGAAATGCATGCCGCAGTCGCTCAGGCGGTACAGGACATGTGGAGGAGAAACCTAGGCATAACCGTAAGGCTCGTAAACAAGGAAACCAACGTGTTTGCTCATGAAAGGGGCAGGGGTCAGTATCAGATCGCAAGATCCGGTAACACCTGCGACACTCTTTACCCTTCTATCCTCGGTCTCTTCAAGTTTGGGATAGCAACTAACGATCCTCAGTGGGTCAACCCCGAGTACGTTGCACTTATCGATGCAGCCGAGAGATCGACCGACGTCGCCAGAATGGCAGCGCTATACAGGATGGCGGAAGATGTGCTCATGGAAGAGATGCCGGTAATACCGGTGTTCTACTACACCAGAGTATTCGCGATGCAGAAGGATATCCACGATGTGGTGAGACTACCCAGCGGTTCAATCTTCTTCAAGTGGGCATACAGAGAGTAATACGATTCTGAGGGGAGGGAGTACCCCTCCCCTTTTCATCTTCTGAGGTGCATTTATGAAAGCACACGTAGTAACTCATACTCACTGGGACAGGGAATGGTATGCGACTTTTGAATACTTCAGGCACAGGCTTCTCGAGCTTGTAGATTCGCTTCTAGAGAAGATGAGAGATCATCCGGAATTCGTTTCCTTTCTGCTGGATGGTCAGACTGTGATTCTGGAAGACTATCTCGAACTCAGGCCGGAAAAGGAGCAGGAGCTGGTCGATCTAATCCGACAGAAAAGGATTGCTGTCGGTCCCTGGTACATGCTGCCCGACGAATTTCTCGTGACCGGAGAGGCCTTTATTAGAAACTATCTCTACGGAAAAGAGACTGCCCGAAAACTCGGTGTGAAAGTAATGAATATCGGCTATCTTCCCGACATGTTCGGTCACAACGCCTATATGCCGGCTATCCTGAAAGGACTGGGTCTGGAAGGCGCCGTTGTATGGAGAGGAGTGGGTGATCTCACTGACAGGTCTGAGTTTCTGTGGCGTTCGCCCTCTGGTGAAGAGATACCGGTAGTTAATCTCATCCACGGATACGCCAACGTAGCGAACTTCTGGCGAGAGACAGACGAGATCAAAGAGCAATTCAGAAGGGAGATAGAGTTCTTCAAAGACAGAGCGACGAGCGACAATTGCCTTCTGATGAACGGCATAGATCATGAGCTCCCGGACTTTGGGCTTCCTTCAAACTTTGAGAAGTGGAGCCGGGAGCTGGGATCTGAGATCGTACACTCAACAGTCGAGGATTACCTCCATGCCGTTCTGAGGGAGAACCCTTTCCTGGAGACACTGACAGGAGAGCTGCGAGATCCCTCAAAAGACGTAGTCTTGAAAGATGTTACGTCTTCCAGAATATACCTGAAGCTCTTGAACTGGGAGGCCGAACAGCTATACAGTCGTTATCTGGAGCCGTTGGCGGTTATGGCCGGTCGTTTCGGTGTACCGGTGCCGCAGCACGAAATAGATTATGGCTGGAAGCAGCTGTTGAAGAGCCAGCCCCATGATAGCATCTGCGGCTGCAGTGTTGACAGAGTTCATCAGGATGTTCTGGTAAGGCTTTACTCCTCTCTGGAGAATGGAGTCTCGACGGTCGCCTCTTCTCTCAGGAAGATAGTACAGGCAATTGGAAGTGATTACGGAAAAGAGAGTCTTACCGTATTCAGCCCGTCCGAGAGCAAAGAAAAGACCGTTGTCAGAGTACTGATTGAACTCGATAGTCCTTCTTACATAGTCAGAGATACCAGCGGACGGATTATACCCTCTATTCTTGAAGAAGACAGGCGCTGGTATTTCAGAGTAAACGATGAGCTGTCATCTATCGGTGGAGACGATTACCTTAAGATGGTATCGAGCATAGCCAGATTCCAGTCCGTCAAGACGCTCGCAGATGATCGGACACGACAGCCGTATCTATTGACATTTCAGACAGAGCTTGAACCGCTTTCTCTGGAGACCTTCAGCCTCGAGAGAGCCGAAGCCGTCGATGCCGTGAAAGAACTATCGGTCACCGAATATGAGAACGACTACTACTCCTTCAGGCTAAATTCAGACGGTTCGTTTAATCTTACCGACCGGGAATCGGGAATAGAATACAGAGACCTGAACGGTCTGGAGGATGAAGCAGATGTTGGAGACGAATACAATTTCGATTACATAGAAAAAGACTCGGCAATCCACTTTCAAGAACCTTGCAAGATATTATCAATCAGAGATTACGGATTTCTCAGAGAGATTGCTCTTGAGAAGACCCTGACTATTCCGGCGGAGTCGTCTAGAGAGGGCAGGAGTTCTAAAGTTGCTTTATCCATAGCGACGTTTACCTATACTCTCTACAGGGACAGGCCGGAAATCGATGTGAAACTTGTTTTGCAGAACAGATCAAAGGATCACAGACTCAGAATGCTTTCGGTCATCCCGTTTCCCTGTGATGAAGTGATAAACGACGGTTACTTCGGGCTTGTCTCACATCCGACATCTCTGACAAATAGAGAGGACCAGATCGAAGACGATGTACCGAGATACGCCATGGAGAGTTTCGTATATCTCGGTGGAAAACGTGGTCTGCAGATACTTACAAGAGGAATTCATGAGTACGAAGTCTGCAGGAGAAGCAAAGAGACCGGTCTTTACCTGACGCTTCTCAGAAGCGTCGGCTGGGTGAGCAGACCTAATTTGAAGACCCGCAGGGGAGAGGCCGGGCCGTATATCGAAACGCCTGAAGGACAGTGCATCGGGACTTATACTCTCAGTTATTCATTCTGTATCACCGGGAAGACTACCGCAGAACTCTACAGGAACAAGAATCGAACGCTGCTAAAGCCAGCGGCCATTCACCACAATATGGACGTTGAAGCCAGACACTCGATGCTATCACGAATCGAGGGAGTTTCTCTCTCAGCACTGAAGCCCTCTTCAGATGGCAGTTTTTTACTCCGTGTCTTCAAAACCGGAGAAGACCAAAAGGTCTATCTGGAAGGTGACTTTGAGTCAATCTATCTTTCGGATATGGCCGAGAATAAACTCGAGGGGAGCGATTTTGAGGACATAGAGATGAACGCTGGAGAGATAAGATCCTTTCTCTTTTCGTGGAAGGCTTAGAAGGTTGTATTCCGCTCCGGAGGTAGTGAAAGATGGAAAAATTCGCCGTCGAAAAATCTAGAGGACCACTCTACTATGCGTGGCTGCGATTCCTGGACAACAAAGCCGCTCTGGTGTCGGGAGTAATCCTCTTGGTACTGATCTTTATGGCGGTCTTTGCCCCGCTAGTTACCAAGACCGGATACGCCGAACAGGCTTACATAACCAGAGTACTGGATTTCCCGTCGTGGCAGAATTGGTTTGGCGTCGATGCAGTTGGAAGAGATCTCTATTCGAGGATAGTCTACGGCGCAAGAGTCTCTCTGGGCGTGGGAGTATTGTCAGCGTTGATAAGTCTCGTTATAGGACTGCCTCTTGGCGCGGTCGCCGGCTTCAAAGGTGGAAGAGTCGACTGGTTTGTCATGAGGGTTGTGGAGATATTCTCCGTGATACCCCCGCTTCTTGTGGCAATACTGATAGCCTCTCTTGTCGGCGGGAGCGTTTTGAATGTCATACTGATCTCTTCGGCCTTCGGCTGGGTAAATGTCTGCAGGCTGGTGAGGGGTCAGGTAATGTCTCTTAAGAAGAAAGAGTTTGTTGCCGCCTCAAAGGCTCTGGGAGCGAGCCCGATGTATATTATGAGAAAGCACCTCGTGAAGAACAGTATATCGCCGATCATTGTGGGCTTTGTACTGGCGATTCCCGGCGCGATGATGATGGAAGCGAGCTTGAGTTTTCTTGGAGTGGGGATCAATCCACCTACTCCCAGCTGGGGACAGATGATCAGCGACGGCCTCTACTATATGTTCTACTACTGGCATCTGGCAGTCTTCCCAACACTCTTTCTGGCCATCACCGTTCTTTCGACTTCTCTGTTCGGCGACGGGCTTCGAGATGCTCTCGATCCCACAATGAAGGGTAAGTGAGGCTTATGAACGAAAGCCTTTTGAGAGTCGACAATCTTCATGTTACCTTCCACTTGAAAGAGGGCAGTGTAAGGGCGGTAAGGGGCGCGTCACTTGAAGTCAACGATAGAGAGAGTCTTGGGATTGTCGGGGAGTCTGGTTCCGGAAAGAGCGTGACCTCCCTGGCGATAATGAGACTGATAAAGGAGCCACCCGGAGAGGTGCGGGCCGACAGACTCCTCTTTGAAGGCAGAGATGTCAGCAAGATCAGATCGAGAGATATGAGAAGCATAAGGGGAAAAGAGATCAGCATGATCTTTCAGGAGCCCATGACTTCGTTCGATCCGGTCTTCACAATCGGACAGCAGCTTAATGAGACAATAATGCTTCATCAGGGGTTAAGCAAGAGAGAGTCCACCAGAATCGCTAGAGAGATGCTTGAAAAGGTTCGAATCCCGTCTCCGGAAAACACTCTGAAGAACTACCCTCACGAATTGTCGGGAGGAATGAGGCAGAGGGCGATGATCGCCATGGCACTCTCATGCAGACCGAGAATACTGATTGCCGATGAGCCGACCACAGCTCTAGACGTAACAATACAGGCACAGGTACTGCAGCTGATAAAGGACCTTCAAGCAGAATTTGGAATGTCTCTTGTGATGATAACGCACGACCTTGGCGTCATAGCAGAGACCACCGACAGAGTCGTTGTTATGTATGGCGGCAAAGTCCTGGAAGTCGGAACCGTCTTTGAAATCTTCAAGGATACCGCCCAGCCATATACCAGGGCACTCCTGAAAAGCATTCCCGGAGTGGACGATGAAAAGGGAAAGAAACTCTATGCCATACCCGGAAATCCTCCCAATCCCATGAACCCGCCTGAAGGTTGTCCTTTTAATCCAAGGTGTCCCATAGTCATGGATCAGTGTATGAAGGACTTCCCGCCGGTGAAAGTACTGAGCCCTACACACAAAGCCTGTTGCTGGAGGTTACAGTGATGGAGATATTGAGAGTAGAGGGACTGAAAAAGTACTTCAGCAGCAGACGCGGAGCGATCTGGAAGAGGAAGATACACTACGTCAGGGCGGTAGACGGCATCGACTTCAGTCTGGACGAGAACCGAGTGCTCGGCATAGTAGGTGAATCCGGCTGTGGAAAGACGACTACTGGAATGATGATTCTCAGACTAGTCGAACCGAGCGGGGGAAGGATTCTCTACAGAGGCAAAGAGATAACCGGTCTGGAAGAATACGGGATGAAGGAAGTCCGCAGAAAGATGCAGATCATCTTTCAGGATCCCTTCGCATCGCTCGATCCTATGATGACGCTGAACGAGATTGTGAGCGAGCCATACGATATATACAGGCTTCACTCGAAGAGCGAAAGACTTGAAAAATCTGCGAAACTTCTTCAGACCGTGGGACTCGACCCGGCGTACGGAATAAAGTATCCCCACGAACTCTCCGGTGGAATGAGGCAGAGAGTTGCGGTCGCCAGAGCGCTGGCGATGGATCCGGAGTTGATCGTGGCAGATGAGCCCACTTCGGCGCTCGATGTATCTGTAAAGGCACAGATTATAAATCTTCTCGAGGAACTGAAGGAGAGAATAAGGCTGTCGCTGATATTCATATCTCACGATTTGAGCGTGGTCAAGCACATTAGTGACGAGATCATCGTCATGTATCTGGGGAAGATCGTCGAAAAGTGTTCTACCGAAGAACTCTTCGCAGACCCCTTGCACCCCTACACGAGAGTCCTTCTTGAAGCGATTCCAGTACCAGATCCCGAAAGGCGAAGAAAGAGACGTTACTCCGAGACTGAGCTTTCTACCGTAACACCGCCCGAGGGCGGTTGCAGGTTTTATCCAAGGTGCAAAGAAGCAGGCAAAGACTGTCTCGAAGAACCGGCTTTAAGAGAGATTCGGCCCGGTCACCACGTTGCCTGCTACAGGCTATAAGGAGTTGAGCGAGATGCTTTTGTATATCCTGAAACGTATAGGTTCTCTGATGATAACCTTTTTCATAGTATCCATAGTGATCTTCGTGATGATGAGATCAATTCCCGGAGGACCCTTCGATGAGGACAAGATGCCGCTTTCACCTGAGACCAGGGCCAAACTGATGCAGCAGTACGGTCTGGATGGACCTTTGTATATGCAATATCTGAAGTATATGTGGGGAGTGATACGCTTCGATTTTGGGATCCCGTACCAGAGTCCGGGAGAAACGGTCACCGAGTTGCTCGCAAGAGCTTGGCCGCCAAGTCTTGTACTTGGAGGACTCGGAATGCTTATCGGAACTCCTATTGGAATCATGCTTGGAATCGCCGCCGCTCTGAAGAGAAACAGCTGGATAGACTATATCGCTTCGATTGTATCGACTCTGGGAATAACCGTTCCCGTATATGTCATAAGTTTGGTCCTCATGCTCGTCTTTGCAATCTGGCTTAAGTGGCTCCCGACCAACGGCTGGGGAAGTCCCAGAAACTGGATTTTGCCGATTGCCGCTTACGCAATAGTACCGGTTTCAATTTTCGCCAGATATACCCGTTCCAGTGTTCTCGATGCCCTAAACAAGCAATTCGTTGTAGTCCTGAGATCGAAGGGTCTCTCCGAATGGAAGGTCATAATGAAACACGTGCTTAAGAACGCCGCGATTCCGATGGTAACTGTGTTTTTCCCCATGTTCATAGGAATAGCGACGGGAAGTATATTCGTGGAGAAAATGTTCAGGGTGCCGGGGCTGGGGAATTATTTTGTAACCAGTATCTTCAGGAGGGACTATCCCCTGGAAATGGCTTTAATTCTATTGCTTACTCTTATGGTCGGGTTTGCGTACATGATCACGGATATTCTCTATACGCTTATAGATCCCAGGATAAGGGTGAAATCGAAAGACTGAATAAACCTGCTCCTACGGGAGAGAGGTAAAACCGAATGGGAGGTGTAACTTATGAAGAAACTTGTGTTGATGCTCGTTCTGGTACTTCTGGCAGGTATGATAGCCATTGCCGCACTGCCTGCGGACGCTGCAAAGGAACAGGTAATGAGAGGCACGACCATGGAGGGCGGTACCTACATGGATTGGATGAAGACCGTCTACAACAGGGCCGGAAACCCTGACGTAATTCAGATGCCCATCTCGACTTACGACAACAACTTCGAACTCCATCCAGTCGCCGCCGAAAGCTGGTCTGTATCTGAGGATGGTCTGACATGGACCTTCAAACTGAGACCGGGAATGAAGTGGTCCGACGGCACTCCTCTTACCGCGAAAGACTATGTCTTCGCACTCGAAAGAGCCGTCACGCAGGGATACGACTTCGCCTGGTACTGGAGCTGGGCAGGCGGTGTCAAGAACTGGGGAGCGGTGGAATCCGGTGAGCTACCGCTTGCAGAGTTCGGGGTAAAGGCCGTCGACGACATCACGATAACCGTAGAGACTACCGATCCAAAGCCTTACTTCCCCGGTGTCGCTGCCTTCTGGTTCCCGGTTCCAAAGCACGCAGTCGACAAGTACGGTGACGAGTATGCGACAAAGGCAGAAACGCTTCCGTGCAGCGGACCATTCATGGTCACTCAGTGGGTTAAGGGTGACAGGATCGTTCTCGAGAAGAACCCCCACTACATCGGTCCGTGGCAGCCAATGCTTGAGAGGATAATCCTGTATCCGTCTCTTGACAACCCCGAAGTCGCGTTCCCGGCCTTCCTGGCAGGCGATATAGACGGTACGGCCCTGAATGTCGGACAGCTCGCCTTTGCAAGCAGAAGGTTCCCTGAGCTAATGAGGCCTAACGCATTGTTCCAGGTTTACTATCTTGCATTCGATTACGAGAAACCTCCGTTCAACGATGCCAACGTGAGAAAGGCGCTCTTCTACGCGGTGAATCGAGACGAAGTAACTTCTACGATACTGAAAGACGTCGCCGTTCCGGCCCGGACACTCTGTTCTCCCGGCTTCCCCGGCTACAGTGAAGAGATCGCTTCTCAGACCGGTTTCAATCCGACTCTTGCGAAGGAATACCTCGCGAAGGCCGGATATCCAGACGGAAAGGGCTTCCCGAAGGTAGATCTCTGGTACAGAATCGAAGGCGGTTATCATGCGCCGATAGTTAAGCCTCTGGCCGAATACCTTCAGGCCCAGTTCAAAAAGATACTCGGTATAGATATCGGCGTCAAGGGTATGGAGTTGAAGACCTGGATGGACGGACTAACAAGCAGGGAACACAACTTCTTCCTCTCTCCTTACATGTACGACTACGTAGATGCCAGCAACTTCTTCAGTATCTTCCAGAGTGGAGGAAGACACAACTGGAACAATGCCGAATATGATGCGCTGGTAAGAGAAGCGAATAGTCTTTCGGAATGGGCAGTGAGAGAGCCTCTCTATATTCAGGCAGAGCAACTGATCGTCGATGATGCCGCGGCAGTCTATCTTGTTCATGCTTTAGAAAACAAACTCGTCGCCGCTTATCTCAAGGGTCCCGGTCAGGAAGCGAACAAGTACGGTCTCTATCCTCAGTCAATCTATTACACATGGTGCAATACCTACATAGCTAAAGAGTAATCTTACTAGTCTTTCAGGAGAGGGGGAACTCCCCCCTCTCTTTATGTAGTAGCATAGGATTGTTCCACAAAGCATAAAGAGTGATTTCTGGCATGACTTTGATTCAGGGAGGTGTTCGGTTTTGAATAAAGCTTGGATAGTATATGGAGGCTGGGAGGGTCATCAACCCGAAGAGATATCGCGTCTATTTTGCAAGATGCTCGAGGATAAGGGTTGGAAGTGTTCTCTATTTGATGATCTATCGGTGATGGAAAGCTTCGAGGAACTTTCGGGAATCGATCTTCTCATTCCGATGTGGACTATGGGCGAGCTAAGCGGCGATGCTACCAGATCAGTACTGGGAGCCGTATCAGATGGTCTTGGGATCGCCGGTTGTCACGGAGGAATGTGCGATGCGTTTAGAAACAACACAGAGTGGCAGTTTCTTACCGGGGGTCAATTCGTGGCCCATCCGGGGAACGATGGTACCGAGTACACCGTGAATATCAGGCGTGGGTCGAGTCCGATTGTCGAAGATATCGAAGACTTCACGCTTAAGAGCGAGCAGTATTACATGCACGTTGATCCGGCGATAGAAGTCCTGGCGACGACACGCTTCTCCTCTGATCCAGCCAGAGGACCACATACGACCAACGGAGAAGTCGATGTACCCGTAATATGGACCAAGCGCTGGGGAAAGGGGCGTGTCTTCTATAACTCGCTCGGTCACAATGTTGAGATCTTCAGTATTCCCGAAGTCGCGGAGACGATGAAGCGAGGCTTCAGCTGGGCGGCGAGAAAGAAAGAAAACGAGGTGACCTGACTTGAAAATAGGAGTTATCGGGTGCGGCAACATAAGCAGTATATACCTCGAAAACCTTACCAAACGTTTCGAGAACACAGAGGTGGTGGCCATTTCCGACCTGATACATGAAAAGGCCCTTGAAAAGGCGGAGAAGTTTGGAATCTCCAGAATCATGACCCTTGAAGAGATGCTAAACAGTAGAGAAATCGAAGCAATACTGAATATCACAACTCCGAAAGCCCATTATGAGATAAACAAGAAGGCCCTTCTCTCGGGGAAACACGTTTACTGCGAAAAACCTCTGTGCATAACTGATGAAGAGGCCAGAGCAGTAATGGATATAGCAGCAAAGAGCAACCTTACTGTTGGGTCGGCTCCCGATACCATACTCGGCGCGGGCATACAGACCTGCAAGGAGATTCTGGACGCCGAAGAAATCGGTCAAATTATCGGTGCCGTAGGATTCATGACTTGTCCGGGTCATGAGAGCTGGCATCCGGATCCAGAGTTCTACTATCAAAAGGGTGGGGGTCCTCTGCTGGATATGGGCCCTTACTATTTGACGGCCATGACCTATCTTATAGGTTCGATAACGGCAGTTAACGGAATAGGAACCATGCCACAGAAGACACGAAAGATACACAGTGGACCAAAGGCTGGAAAGGAATTCAATGTAGAGGTCCTAACACATATCAATTCAATCTTTGAATTCGAAAATGGGGCGACCGGGAACATCATTATGAGCTTCGATACCTGGTACACGCACTTACCCTATATTGAGATATACGGTTCGAAGGGAACGTTGACGGTTCCGGACCCGAATTCGTTCGGTGGTCCCGTTTTGATAAGAAAGGCGGGCAGTAGCATCTGGAAGGAGATTCCGCTTAACCTCCCCTATTCGGACAATTCGAGGGGATTGGGTCTTTCGGAGATGGTCGAAGCAATCGAAGCTGATAGAGAACCCATTGCAAGCGGAAAGAGGGCTCTCCATGTACTCGAAGTCATGAATGCGATAATCGACTCCGCAAACAGGGCTAGAGACGGAGAGATTTCTTCCAGGGCGTAAGTTTTGAGTCAGCTAATAACAGAGAAGAGAGGGGGCTCCTCTCTTCTCTGTTATTAAGAAGACATTTCTACCGTACTTCAGCGTTTCTAACGCCTTTTATTTCTATAAGCCCCACCATAAGCTGCTTGGCCTTTATCACATCGTTCTTGCTTATTTCGACCAGGACACTTATATTATCTTCATCGCTTTCCACATTGATCGATTCAACAACGATGACGTTATCACGAAACCAGTTTGAAATATCACTCAAGAGATCTTCCGAATTGTCGGCGATTATTATCACTCTTGGTAGAGAGCTGCCTCCAATAAAGAGCTCGATTTTTTTCAGGAAGAGAACTATGGCCAGCGCGAAGCCCGTGACGATAGCGGACAACAGATACTCTCCCGCGCCAAACCCCATTCCAACAGCCGCGGTAACCCAGAGAGTGGCCGCCGTCGTTAGTCCCCTAACCGACAATCCCTTCTTCAATATCGTGCCGGCGCCAAGGAAACCGATACCGGATACTATCTGAGCGGCAACCCGCCCGGGATCTCCATGTTCTGGAGTAACAAAGGCTGTTGTCGACAGCACCGTAATAAAAGCCGCGCCCACGCAGATCAAAGCGTGTGTCCTGAGGCCAGCCGGTTTATGAATTCTCTCTCGTGTTACTCCTATCAGCGCACCGGCAAACAGCGCGCTGAAAAGCCTGAGAATGAGATCAAGATATAACATTGTAAGCCCTCCCTTGAAGTAAGATTATACTCCTTTCTGTAGATCGATGCAGCCTTGAGAACAGATGAGGAAAGCAAGAAAAGTGTGAATCTCACTCCCCGTTCTGTAGAGTATATCGATAATCGCTTTTGCCTCAACAGAGAGTATGCTTCAAACTGTAGATATCGCCGTCAAAGCGTCTGTGAGCGAATCTATCGGAGCTGAATAGTAGAAAGGCGAAGACCGGGGACTGAAAGACTAGACTGGCACAAGACGATGTTTCTAATGGTTAGCAGTTTCTCCCGTAAACCAGACTTCTTTGACCAGGACCTGAGAAGCAAACCGGATTCTCTTCAATATACGAGGCCATCAATGAAACTGTTATACAGCAAATAACAGAATGCGCTGTGCTCCTCCCATTACCGAAGTCAGGGACATCATGCGGTAGACTCTGTGAGAGTGTTCTGCAGAAAAGCCCATCGCGAGAAGGCTAGACGACTCTTTTGGTGCCATGAACAAGAATTATTGATCTATCGGATTTTGCCTCGTTCATAAGGGCTTCTGTGAAACCCGATCTACTGAAGATTACGTACTGTATCTTTTCAAAGTTACTCCATTGAGAAAGATTACCTTTCTCTCGTAGATTCCTCAGAATATCTGTCCCAACGGCTTTTCCACTCCACTTGACTTCTCCAAACAGAATTCGTTTTTCCTCTTTATCTATACCTACCAGATCGATTTCAGTTTTTCTGTCCCACCAGCGACCGATTTCGAAGTAACGTGATTGGCTGAAATAGTTTGCCATGCTGCGTGCTAAATCCTCATAAGTGAGCGCGAAGAACTGGCTTTCGGTATCTCTCAAAATCTTCAGAGCCATTTCCTTCTGGTCGGTCAGTATTAGATCCTTGTAGTAGAATACATAGCGGAAGTAGAATCTGAAGAAGTTATCGGCTATTCTATACAACCCTTTCTTGCTCTTCATTGCATCTTCTCCAGCGGGAACTTCCTTCTCGACAATGCCTAGCAGGTTGAGAACTGAAATATACTTCATGATACTGCTCTTGTCGATTCCCGTTTCGTTGAGTATCTCTCCCAGTTTTCTCTTTCCGAGTGAGATCGCTCGCAAGATGGCAAAGTAGTTTCTGGGTTCTCTCAGCTCTTCATTGAGAATGAACTCGGCTTCAGCGAATAAAATCTCTCCTTGGTCGAATATTTTCTCCTTTACATTCCCATAGTAATCAAGATTGTCGTCGAACTGCTCCAGGTAGAATGGAACTCCTCCCAGGGTACCCCATATCTTGAGCAAATCATCAAATTCAAGTTTCTTCTCGAAGAAATCGTTAATCTCACTAAAAGAGAACTGATTCAAGAACACCTGCCCAGTTCGCCTACCATATAATGGGCTCTTGTAGTTCAGGAAACTGTTTTCCATGATTGAGATACTTGAACCCGTAAGAATGAGAAGTACTCTTGACTTTGACAAATATTCATCCCAGCCCTTCTGAAAGACCGTGATAAGCTCCGGTTCCCTTTCGATGATATAAGGAAACTCGTCTATCACAAGAACGTATCGATCCCGCTTTGAAGCCAGGTATTTGAATAGCATCTCCCAGTCGGTAAATTCGCTTATGATCTCTTCCCTAAAGAAATCTATGACTTTTTCCGAAAGCTTCTTCAGCTGAAGCCGCTCCGGCAGTTTCTCAGCAAGATAGTAAATACCTCGCTTCTCTCTCAAGAATTCCTTTGTGAGCTCTGTCTTTCCAATCCTTCTGCGACCGTACAGAATTAATAGTTCCGGTCTTTCCCTGTTGAATCTTTCCTCGAGATATGCCAGTTCCCTTTTCCTACCCACAAACATCGTTAACACCCCTCTTATTATACTGTAAAGTATTATACTACAAAGTATACTAATTCTCCAGTTGAAAAGCAAAACAGAAAGAATATGTAGAATGCGAGAACTTGAGCAGTTGAACTAAGAAGACTCGATAGGCAGCAACCTCAACAAGTACCGAGATTGCTAAAGGATAAGAGGAAGAGCGGAAGAATCGTAGCAATTTGCGTTCCGCTCTTCGAGATTCCAGTCAATCTCGAATCATTGAGGCTTATGATTAGAGATACCTGCCAGTTTATAATTATCATGTTTTGGATGTAACTACCTACCGGTTAGAGTAACTATGACAAGGACAGCTAAATGCATAAGTGCTTGAAGCATCTGGAAACACTCCTCGGCTACTGGAGGAGAGTTCCGGCCGGATGGTCTGCAAAATGAGGTGAGGCAAATGGAGATACAGCAGAAAAGCGCAAATGAACCTTACGAGAACCCCAAAAACCTTCAGATTCTGAACAGGATAGTCAATGCCGCAAGAGCAGACGACAGAATCGTCTCGATAGTCTCTTACGGATCATTTACCAGAGATGACTTTGACAGGTTTTCTGATATCGAGTTCTACTTCTTCATAAAAGATGATTATTTGGCAGACTTCGACGATGAAGAATGGATTAGGGAAGTGGCCCCGATGTGGTTCTATTTCACCAACTCTTTTGGCGTTAAGAGCGCGGTCTTTTCCGAATTCTTTGTCAGGGGAGAGTTTCACTTCCATTCGGAGAGCGAGATCTCCATTCTCGATAGCTGGAAGGGCGTAGTGCTTCCCGGGGAGATAGAGAAAACAGTCCCGGTTGACAAATCCGGTGCGTTCAGAAGAAAGATCGAGGAGTTCTGCAGGACCACGCCCGCAACAGACAAAGAAGCCATATTGAAGCAGAACTTCTATGAACTCGCAAATGGGATCATCATGGAGTGGGACGTTCTCAATAGAAGAGATCTTTTCAGGGCCAGCACGCTCCACAGCATGAATCTCAATTATCTGGCAAGATTGCTCTTGATTATACACGGTCAAACCGACCATCTCTATTCACCGAGGCTTCTGGAGAGGTTCTTGAGTAGAGAAGAGTATGAGAACCTTTCTGGATGCTTTGCGGGGCTGGATTTCGATTCGTTGAGGACCGCCCTTCAGAAAATGGCCTCCTTCTCCTCAGTAATTGCACAAGAGATTGGAGACAGGGATCTTGCCGGCGCGAGGAGAGCAATTGTCGAGAGAGTAATTGAGAGATCTTACAGGCTTGAGGGTGTTGTCTCTGACGGGATGAAGGTACTGCTCATAAAGCATAGCCGCAAGGACGGCAGACCGGACGAATGGACTCTTCCAGGTGGAGGAAAACTGGCGGGCGAGACCGATGAAGAAGCGGTGAAGAGAGAGATTCTCGAGGAAACAAGACTCGATATTGAACCTCAGAGAATGATCGAAGAGATCGAGCTGCCCGGTAACATTCTGTACTCTTCGGCGAGAATGTTCCATTTCGTCTATGACGGTTCTTCAGAACCATCTCCGGGATCGGAACCGGAAGATGTGGACGAAAACTACTACACAATTTCCGAAGTGAAGTGGATCGATCTGAGCGATTTATCGCTGATTGATGACGAGTACAAGAGATTCCCGGATATGCGAGAAAGACTCGAAGTGATCAGGGGCTATCTGATTAGTGTAGAAGGCTGATATAGGATTCAAGAAGCTGAAAGGCAGTTTGCTGAATGTCGGGATATGTAATCGTATAGCTCTCTCCATTCTTTTCTATGCGGATGTTTTTTTTGTAGAATAGTGATTAGAGTCCACAAAGCAGCCAGCCGAGGAGGCCGTCTCATGAATTACACAGATTATGAGAACACTATTTCTACCCTGAAAAGACTCCAGCAAGAGATGAGTGATGAGAGTTACAGGAAGAAATTTTGGCATGACTTTCCCAAAATACCGATAGCTCTGTATGATGAAGAAAGAGTTTTTCTGACAGGTTATGCAGGTGTGCTTGATGGTTTCAAAGAGCAGGATGGTGTTCTCACAGGCAAACGAGATAGTAGATTCTATGGCAATACAGCCATTGAGCTCGAAGGACAACAGGTAGCCATATGGTATCTGACAACCTTAGAGTCATCTATCTCCTACGGAAAACTGCTTTCATTCATTTTTCACGAAGCATATCACGGCTATCAGAGGCTGAAAGGAGAAAGGCGCTGGGCCAACGAGCTCCAGATTCTAGAATATCCTTTCACTGTGGAAAACACCGCTATAAGGTTTCTCGAAAGGCGTGAGTTGTTGAGAGCCCTGTATTCGAGTTCCAGAATGGATATTAGAGAGAGACTGGCAAGTTTTGTAGGTCTCAGAGAACGCAGGCGCATGATTACTGGCGATGCCTTGAACTATGAACTCGCACAGGAAAGCATCGAAGGGACGGCTCTTTACGTTGAGACAAAGGTCTATAGCGATTATGAGGTAATGCCGCTGGCCTATTCGATTGCTTTGCAGAGTAAAGACATGGGTGAGCTTGAAGCAAACCTTGAAAAACTCAGACTCAGCTGCTATGCTCCGGGGATGTGTATGGCTTTCGTTCTTGATAAACTAGACAGTCAATGGCAGAAGGACTACATGAATTCAGAGAGATACATCTATGACTTCCTCAGAGATCTAGCCGGCATAAAAGTAGCTGAATTCAATGTTGCAGAGATCCCGGAGGAGATTCTAGAGAAGTCAGAAAACGCTGTCTCCAGATATAGAAAGCTCATAGATGAGGAATTCAACAGTTTCGAGAATTCCGGAGGATACAGAATAGCTCTGCTAGGTGAATTCCCGCTCAAGGGAATTGACCCGCTGAATATAAAGTGGAAAGATCGATACATACTCAGCGAGCATTTCTTCGCCACCGAATTCAATAGAACTCCAGTTGTTATATCAGGGAAGAGCAGGGCTAGAAGGACCGGGGAAGGCTTTCGATTTGATGAGATCGTTTTTTATTCAGATTCTAAGCCTGTTATAACGGAAGGTTTCGTGGAGATTCCCTGCATTGGAATAGTAAAAGCGAGACTGGAAGAATCAGATAGAGGGTATGACATTTATGAAGAGGCCTGTGAACCCGATGGCTAATGTTTTTGACTCCACACAAAGAAATGAGGTGAAATATGAAGCGTACGGTGACTTTACTGTTGCTCTTGATTGTTGCGACTGCACTGGCGATTTCTGCAACCGGCGACTGGTTGCTTCTTCTTGGCAGGTATGAAGGCGCGGAGTCTCACTTCTTCTTCAGAGAGATCGACGGTTCCTTCGAGTTCCTTTTTGAGAGCACACGAGGAACGATAAGCTTCAACGGATTAAACTATATGCCAGTAGAATGTGTCAAGATACATAGCGATACTTATCTCTTGGAAGCCAATCCTCTCAATTTCGTGGTGGCCGTCTTCCAGAGAGATGAAGAGCGGTTTGGAATACGTTGCAAGATCGACCGAGAAGTCTTCGTAAGACTGTTTTACGGACCGGAAGGAGGAGATGTTTTCAAAATCACACCGGTAAGGCCAGTGAAAGAACTTCTGCCACAAGCACTTGAAGCGAGACCACCTGAAGAAGCTGGCGAATTGCTACCTATGGATCTTGTGGATATCGAGATGCTTGACCCAAAAATCAAGCTTGACATACGCTATGCAAGAGAGGACAACTTCATGGGAAGCTCTCTGTACACTGAAGAAAAGGCCTTCCTTCAAAGACCGGCGGCATATGCACTCGTGAAGGCAAGTGAAATCTTGAATGAAAGAGGATTAGGTCTCGTCGTTCATGATGCCTACAGGCCGTGGTATGTGACAAAGATGTTCTGGGATGCGACTCCCGACGAGTTGAAAGAATTCGTCGCCGATCCAGAGAAGGGTTCCAGGCACAACAGAGGCTGTGCAGTTGACGTGTCTCTTTATTCTCTGGAGACGGGGGAATTCTTAGACTTTGGGGGCGGATACGACGAGTTCTCTGAAAGATCCTATATCGACTTCCCGGGTGGATCAACTCTCCAGAGATACTACCGGGAACTCCTGAGAGAGACTATGGCGACCGTTGGGTTTCAACCCCTCAAAGAAGAGTGGTGGCACTTCGATTTCGAAGGCTGGGAGAGGTATCCAATAGGAAACATAACCTTCGAAGAACTCGAGCGGAGTCGATAAGAGACACAGGTTAGTGGATACCATTAGAAGTAAGACCTTCCAGCCAAGGATAATAGCCGTGCTCATTATACAAAAGCAATGCCTTTGTTATCGACCGTATGCTATGTCTCTTTGAAGCCCTCCAAAGGAAGGGTTCCCGAAAAAGACTACTAGAAGAATATTGTATTCTCTCAACAGAAGAGACTAAAAGAGCTTCTAACAAGGTCGCTTCTAGAAAGAGGAGAGTTAGCGGTGGATCTGAACGAATATATTCCCTTCGACTCGGAGAGAGGTACCGGATTGATTTTGAAGCACCGAGACCTGTACCTCTTTCACGTATCTGGAAGAAAACACCTCACTAAACCTGGTGAAAGATTCTTCGCCGGAGTTGGCGGTCATTGCGAAGCCGGAGAGAGCTTCATCGATGCGGTACAACGTGAAGCGATCGAGGAGATAGGAAGAAATGTAAGAATAGTTCATTCGGCAAAGACCTATTTGGTAGCCTCAGAAGGAGAAATAATCGACATTCTGAAGTTTTCCCTCTTTGCGCCAAAGATGATCTACAAAATGATCGATTTCCATAGAAACAGGCTGGAGGATAAAACATACTTCATTGCCTGTTTTGAGGCCGAAATAGCAGATGATTGCCCGTTTGACCTCGATCCGGAGGAGGTTAGCGCTCTGATTGCCATTCCGGCGGAGTTACTTATTCAAAGTCTTGAACGAAAGATCGAAGCCAAAGACATTGTCGATTCTGGCGGCATGATAGTGGCGGGCTATCTCGAAGACGATACACACCTCTTTCCTTTGGGAACTGCCGTCGCGCTTGCTCATCTTTTGAAGAGCAATACAACTAATGCCCAATAATGTAAATAGCACTGCAAAGTCACACTCATAGACCCCGCGGTCAACAGTTAATCATAGCGGTTGGGGACAAAGATCAGCATTGTTGATAGTATTGGCGAGGTGGAATTAAGCGGCGTAAGCCGAGAATAGAGGAGTAACTTCAAATCGCTGCACGCTATCTCACAAACCCGATATTGTGCAGTTGCTGGAAAGCAGGGGCGCCAATCCCATAATAAATCCAGGAGTATCCGCGCAAGATACTTCAATGAGGTGATTGAAGAGCGTTCTCAGAGGGTATATGCAGAGCTCTTTCTACTCTGAACCCAGACTTGTCGCTTCTTTGGCCCATGCGACTGCAATTTCCAGAGCCTGTTCAGGTCTTTTTAATACCCTCGCGAACCCGGCCGCAGAGACAAAGGAGTTATGCTTATTGATCTTCGCTTTTCCCTTTTCAATAATGCGTTCAGTACTCTTGTTATCACTCTCGCCCCCGGTACAGTAGAACCAGGCTATCTTCTTCCCGGAAACAGTCCCGTCTCTCAGTATCATATCGATGGGAGTAGCCGGACCTCCTCCCCAGATTGGTGAGCCAAGAAAGACTGTGTCGTAGGCATCTAAATCGAGTCTTATGGGTTCCAGTTCGGTTTTGCTCCCCTTTCTCATTTCAGTGAATATCTTTCCCAGTAGTCCCTGGTTCTTCTTCTCATTCTTGATCTTGACTTCGCAGATGTCCGCGTCCAGACTCTCCGCGATTGCTTCGGCGATCTTTCTGGTATTACCGAAGTATGAGTAGTACAAAACAAGCTTCTTGCTCATAAGAACCTCCTTGAAAGTGCTGAAATGAATTCATCTGCACTAACTCAAGTATAGAACAGAATGTTATCGTACTATGCAACGCTTCAGAATATCTTCCCCTATTCTCTTCAGGAAACAGCCGTCTTAATACCGTTCCCGCTACGAAATTAGTCTATAAGCTAGCACTGTTTTTGTGAGCGACGAAGATGCTTGTATTACCGAATCTGGAGTGATGTTCAACCCGGTGAAAGCCAGATTCTTTGAGAATCTTCTCCTGGCTGTCAATACAGAAGGGTAGATCAAAGTGGTAGAACCCGTCAGGGGCATTCGACAAATCCTTCGATTTTTCGTAACTCTCTCTGGATTTTCTCTCCTCAAGTTTGGTTTCGACGACATAATCGGCTTCGATATAGAATCCTTCAGTCACGAGACAGTTCAAGATCTTTGTGTACAAGAGCAACTTCTGATTGCGGTTGAAGTGGTGCATTGACTGTACAGAGATGGCGATATCGAAGCTGTCTGCCGGGAAGTCAATCTCGAAGTAGGAACCACGAATAAGGGTTAGTCTATCGAGCTTGTCGAAATGCTTTCTTTTGAGAACTTCAAGCATATTTTCAGAGAGATCTATTCCTGTCACGGTCGCCTGTGAATTGACCTTGAAGATCTCATCGAGTTCCAGTCCAGTTCCACAGCCTAGATCAAGTATCTTCACACAACCAGTATCTGGAATCAGATGGGCCACTGCTTCATAGTACATGCGAGAACCATGTACGTTCTCCCTCATGTGACTCTCATAGGTATCGGCTCTCTTATCGAAAAAAGATCGCATTTCCTCCATCTTTTCGCTCAAGCGGAATCCTCCTCAAAGCCTGAACAAGAAGTCCAATGTAGCCACTGCATAAAGACTCTGGATATCGCAGACCAAAGTTTCTGGCTATCTGAGAGTCACTTCGACTTTGGACAGGAGTTCCAGAACGTCTTCTTTTCGGCACAGTTCGGTTCCGGGGGTCATAACGGCGGCTGAACTCGCGGCCCCGGCCATTCTCAAAGATTCTTCAACCGAGGCCCCACTTTCTCTGTGCATACAGTAAGCTCCGAGAAAGGAGTCGCCGGCACCTACGGCACTCTTTACTGGCACTTTCGGTACTCTCACGGTGTAGAGTTCGCCATTTACGAGAGCCATCGCACCTCTGGCTCCCATAGTAAGCAGTATTTCTTCTACGGAGTATTTCGATGCGACTTCTCTTACTGCTTCTTCGGTTCGATCTTCGACTTCCCTTCCGAGAAGCCTCTGGAGTTCGTGAGTATTCGGTTTTATTCCCTTAGGGGAAGCCTTCACGCCTTCGGCAAAGGGCTCCTTGTCAGAGTCAAGATAGACACTTACCGACTTCTCCTTCATGTTCGAACAGATCTTTCTGTAGATCGATGGATCGACGCCTTCGGGTACGCTTCCGCAAAGAAGAAGCGTATCGCCCTCGCGAAGAAGGACGTCCACAGTCTTGCAGAGCTTCTCGATTTCGCGTTCGCTTATTCTAGGGCCGGGAAGACTCATTCTATACTGTCCCTCATCGGTCTCGACGAGTATATTCATTCTCGTCTCAAATTCGCTTCTCACGGTAGCATAGACTACTCCCTCTTCATCGAGCATCTCTTCGATCTCTCTACCGTTGTGGCCCCCCAGAAACGAAATAGCCACAGAATGCCCATCGAGCTCATTTATGGCCCTTGAAACGTCTATCCCCTTTCCCGCCGGATAGTCTCTTACCTGTCTGATTCTAACGGTGTCGTCTTGCACAAGTCTGTTTGTGTATAGAAACCTATCTAAAGCTGGATTGAGAGTCAGTGTAAATATCACGTTTTTCACATCCTTCCCGTATAGGCGTTTATTATCCCGAGCGTCACTATTATCGATGTCTCAACCCTGAGAGTTCTTCTGCCCAGAGAGACTTTCGTGCTCTTTGAAGAGAACTCTCTGATCTCTTCAGGCGAGAACCCACCCTCCGGGCCCACTATGATCCGGACTCTTCGTTGCAGTTCGAGTGTTTTCGAGACGCTATTCAAGCTAGTTCCGCCAAAGTCCAGAAGGATATTGAAGGCGTCTTCCAGAACTGGCTTTTTCACGAGTCTTATTTCCGGAAGATAGGGATTTACGCTCTGCTTTGAGGCCTCTCTTATGACTTGCTCGTGCCGTGTCAACTTTTCCTCTTCGAGCTTCACTACAGAGCGTTTGCTTTCGAAGAGTTCGATAGTATCGACTCCAAGTTCCGTCGCCTTTTCAAGTATAATGCGAAGCCGCGGCCACTTAGTCGAGGCCACGGCTATTATTATCTCTCTTTGATCTCTCTGAATGAACTCTCTTTTGATTATCCTACCTGAAGCTTCGGTCTTCGAGATTCTCTCCAGCACGAAAGCGTATATATAACCCATTCCATCTATACCGGTTAGGGTATCGCCCTCTCTTGAACGCATAACTCTAAGGTGATGAGTCTCTGCGCTGTCGAGAATCGCCTTTTCCCCTGACACCTTCAGGAAAAATGCGTTGGGCAACTAACCAATTACCTCCTGCCGCATATATGGGACAAGGACTTCGGGAACGTCGATTCTTCCGTCTTCCCTCTGGTAGTTCTCCACAATCGCGACGAGCGTTCTTCCGACAGCAAGGCCAGAGCCGTTAAGACAATGTACGAACTTCAGTTTATTGTCACTGTCTCTGAATCTTATATTTGCCCGTCTAGGCTGGAATTCTTCGACGTTCGAGCACGAAGATATTTCTCTATACGTTTCGTAAGAAGGTAGCCACACTTCCAGGTCATATGTCTTCGCGGATGCGAATCCTATGTCTCCGGTACACAGTGCCACAACACGGTAAGGCAGTTTAAGTTTCTGCAAGACGTCTTCAGCATCGGCTGTAAGTTGCTCAAGCGCTTCGTACGAACTGTCTGGATGGGTGAACCAGACAAGTTCGACCTTGTCGAATTGGTGTACGCGAATCATTCCACGTACGTCCTTTCCATAAGAACCTGCCTCTCTCCTGAAACAGGCGCTGTAAGCCGTGTACTTCTTAGGCAAGTCGCCGTCGAGAATCTCGTCCATATGCTGTGCCACCAGAGGAACTTCGGCCGTAGGTATCATGAACATGTCGTCTGGTTCTATCCTGTAGGCCTCTTCTTCGAACTTCGGAAGTTGACCTGTGGCCTGCATAGTCTCTCTCTTGACCATGAATGGCAGGGCAACTTCTTCATATCCCTTTGAGTGATGGAGATCTAACATGAAGTTCGCGATGGCCCTCTCCAGCCTGGCTAGATCTCTCCTTAGAATAACGAATCTAGCTCCCGAGAGCTTTGCCGCCCTTTCGAAATCTATCAGTCCGGTTTCTGGACCGTAATCCCAGTGGGGTTTCACTTCGAAAACCGGTTTCTTCGGCTCGCCCCAGGTTCTAACAACGACGTTATCGTGCTCGCCCTTTCCAAAAGGTGTTTTGTCAGAGGGGATATTGGGCAGGTACAGTAGTTTATTCTTCAGTTCCTCTTCGATAGACGAAGATCTGGTATCCAGGTCCTTCACTTCCGAAGAGATCTCTTTTGCCCTTTCCATAAGTGCCTGAGCCTTTTCGTTGTCTTTGCTCGCCTTGGCGCGGGCAATCTCGGAGGAGATGCTGTTTCTTTCGGCCTTCCTCTGCTCAACTACCTGAAGAGCCTCTCTTCTCTGAGAGTCCAGGGAGATTATCTCTTCAAGAAACTCTGTGCCCATCTGTCTGTCTTTAAGCGCCTTTCTTACGAGTTCAGGATTTTCGCGAATCAGTTTTGCGTCCAGCATCTTTCTCCTCCTATAGCGTCCGGGAAACCTTTAGAATACCAGTTCTATCCTTACGTTCAGTCCTTCGAACGAATCGTCTTCAGTATCATATATCAGTTCGGTCGCCCAGATCTTTCTGCTGTTCTTGAAGTCATCGACAAATACGTCGCCTTTGAGATTCAGCATACCGGTATCACCGAAGTACTCGAAGTAACGAGTATCGACCTTTAGATCGCCTTTATAATCTATGAAGATAAGTTCGGGCGTTGCGTTTTCTGTTTCCTTTGCAAATCCCTCATAGTACTCGTTCTTCTGATCGAACTTCAGAATGTCTGTCTTGTATATGTATATGTTCTGTTCGCCTTCTTCTTTGGCATAGATCATAGCCTGAACATCGCCGGTCATTAAACCGGTCGACAGATCCAGATTATAGTCAAGCGATGTCGCAGTCGCCTCGCCCGTCTGGAATCTGACAAAGGTCTCGCCTTCGGTTATGAAACTCTGCCAGTCAGATGTTCCTTTTGTTGCAGTTGCAAGCTGTGTCTCGACATAAATCTCGCCGTCACGATCGATAAACACATTCCCCATGAACGTATAGACGTCTTTTCGGAAAGAGCCCACTACCTTATCTGCCGAGATGTTAACCCTGCTCGCAGCAACAATAACAACTGTGAAAAGCAGAACCGCAGCCGCCAGAATAAAAATCTTTCTTCTCATAATTTACCTCCAGAGAGTGACTATTGTTTTTCTTCCTTTCTATCCATAACCTCAAGAAGGAGAGCTATAGTTTTCTCGAAAAACACGACCTGCTCAGGGCTGATTTCCGTCATCACTGACTGAAGATAGTCAACTCTTCTTGAGATAACTCTCTCGATCAGAGAGTGTCCGGATTCCGTTAGGTCTATAATGAATGACCTCCTGTCTTTCTGGGAACGCCGTCTCTCAACGAATTCTGCATCGATCAGCCTCTTCACCAGTCCAGTTGTTGTGCTCTTGGTAATTCCAAGCCAGCGACTTATGTCACTCATCCGCTTTTCTCCGTGGAAGAACAGCGTCTGAAGGACATCGAACTGCGCAGGCGTTATGGGGAAATCTCTGAGGACTTTTCTGCCTTCTCTTCTGAGTCTGGTTGAAATGGCTCTAAAATCCTTTTCCAGAGTTGCGGCTTCTTCTCTTTTCACTTCACTTTGGGGCATTTTCGCACCTCCAAAACCTCAAATTGATAACTACTCAGGCTTCTCCATGAGATTATATCACCACCCGCGCTACTCTTTATGACACATACACATCTGTGGAACGTTCAACGGATTGGACGACCGAAAGAAATCCGATACATGAAGCCTTGGGAAGTCTGCTGTATAATCTTCGTATGAGGTTGACAGAAGTAGACTACGAAGAGCTTAGCAGTTTCGATCTTCATTTCAAGAGAAGCTTCAAGACCGTTGCAGGTCTTGACGAAGCCGGAAGGGGACCGCTTGCAGGTCCTGTGGTCGCAGCGGCCGTTGTCATTGACAAACCCATTGTAGGGATCTATGATTCAAAGGCCCTGACGGAGAGACGGAGAGAAGAGCTATATGAAGAGATAGTCGGTAGTGCGAGCGTGGGAATCGGTCTTTCGACACCCGAAGAGATTGATCTTCTAAATATTCTCAATGCGACAAAACTTGCGATGAACAGGGCCCTGAAAGCGCTGCAGTATAGACCCTCATTCGTGCTAGTTGACGGTAAGCATCTTACTTTAGATATCAGGGGAGAATGTATTGTCGGCGGAGACAGGTTAAGCATGTCTATAGCCGCTGCCTCGATAGTAGCAAAAGTCTATAGAGACGGGCTTATGAGAGACCTGGCAGTTCTCTACCCCGAGTACGGTTACGATCATCATAAGGGATACGGGACGAAGAAGCATTTGGATGCGATCTCTCTGCACGGGCCCAGCACCTGGCACAGATTGACTTACAGACCGATCAGAGAAATGGCGAACCCAGAAATAATCTCTGGCTGGTTGAAGCATAATCTTATCGCGGAGAACAGATTGTTCAGAGCGGGATTAACTGGGAGGCACAGGAGTGAATGAAGAGCAATTGAAGAACGACTGGATAAAACTCATAGAGACAATGAAGACTCTACGCTCTCCGGGAGGCTGCGAGTGGGATCTGCTGCAAACACATGAGAGCTTGAAGCCCTACTTGGTAGAAGAGGCTTACGAAGTACTTGATGCAATAGATAGCGGTAACGATGCGGAGCTGTCAGAAGAACTCGGAGATGTTCTTCTGCAGGTTGTGTTTCATGCTCAGGTAGCCAATGACAGAGCCGCCTTCGATATTGGAGAGGTTGTCAGGATTCTTACCGATAAGCTCATAAGAAGGCATCCTCATGTCTTCGCGAAGTCTCCGGGCTACTCCTATCGACAGTGGGAGGAGATAAAGGCTAAGGAGAAGAAACATGGAACCGAGGTCGTTTCCTCAATAGGAAAGATAAACAAAGCACTTCCAGCCTTGAGCCTTGCGAGAAGGGTCCAGGAAAACGCAGCGGCCGTAGGATTTGACTGGACCAGAGTCGATGGACCACGTGACAAGATAGATGAAGAGCTCCACGAGGTCGATTCTGCAATAAAGTCTGGCATGAGAGACGAGATTGAAGAAGAGATCGGCGATCTTCTCTTTACTGTAGTTAATCTCTCGCGTTTCGTTGATGTCGATCCGGAATCTGCTTTGAGAAAGTCGACTGAGAAATTTGTGAACCGTTTTCGCGAAATGGAGAGTCATATACAGAAGTACGGTTTAGAAATAGAAAGTCTAACGATTGACGAGTTGAATCGTCTTTGGGAAAAAGCGAAGGAGGGTACAAATTGAAGAAACTGCTAATCTTTGCCCTGTTTATTCTTTCCATCTCCTTGCCACTGCTTGGTCAGACAGAAAACACTCCCGACAGCACTGTTGCGGCCACGGTAAACGGTGATGTTATCTACATGGATACCTTTCTTTCAAAGGTTCTACCAAGCTACACAGAGATCTCCAAGAGCATTGAGGCAATTGACCCCATGTTCTCGGACATTCTGCTTAACTCAGAGGCCGGCCAGAGACTCCTCGAAGAGTACGAGAAGAGATCCCTGGAAATCCTTATAGAGGAAACACTTCTTATGCAGTACGCAGAATCCAAAGGAATCAAAGTAGATACTGCCTCTCTGAGAATGACCGTGAACAAGTCTATCACAGATACTCTGGCCGAGATGAACATTAACAAATCCGATGCCGATCTTTTCTACATATTGAGGGGCTACATAGATGGACTCAGTTCGTATGAGGCAAAAGTCGTCAGAGATCTGGCTTATAAGGAAGCTCTAAACACTCTGTACGCTGCCATCACTGGCGATTTGACTGTAAGCGAAGAAGAGATAGCCCAGTTCTACCAGGCAAACGCTTCCAGATACTCAGTTGCCGAGGAGAAGATCTCGATCAAACTGCTGCAGTTCGATTCCTTCTCGGAAGCATACACGGCCTGGAAGGCAGCCTCAAGAGACTCTAACCCTATGACAGTGTTGGACACCTTTCCCGATGTTCAGAACAAAGCGCTCACGAGAGCCGAGGTAGAAGGTCTTAATCCAGATTTAGTAAAGTCTCTTTTCAAGACCACAAGAGGTGAGCTACTCTCTTCAGTGGTAACTCTGGGAAACAAATACGCTGTCATATATCTGATCTCTTACTCACCTGCTGGAGTCAAGCACCTTCAGGAAGTTAGTGCCGAGATTGAGAACATACTGCTCGGCGAAAAGAAGAGCATGATTTGGAAGCTGTGGCAAGAGCAGGAATTCAAACCATTCAAGGAAGCAGCTATTATTACCAGATATTACGAAAACTGAGAAGGGAGAAAGCCATGGCCATAACAAAAGAAAGGGTAATGGAAGCGCTTGGACAGGTCTATGATCTCGAGATAGGGTTCGACATAGTCTCTCTGGGCCTTATATACAACGTGGAAGTAACGGAGGAAAACGACGCCAGGATAAAAATGACGCTTACGACGCCGATGTGTCCCCTTGCCGGTCTGATGCTAGAAGACGCAAGAAGAAAAGTCAGCGAGATCGAGGGTATAGGCGAAGTGAAAATGGAGCTCACCTTCGATCCTCCATGGACGCCGGATATGGCGAGCGATGATGTAAGGAAGATACTTGGACTTTGAAGATTGAAAAAGCTATAGACTTCTTCGACGAAGAGCTTGTGAGGGCGGGAATTTCGAATTCCCGCTTTGTTTTGAGGTTGCTTTGCCGGGAGATTCTTGGATTGGATGATTCGATAATCGTAAGAGGCAGCGACTGCGAATTGTCCGGTGACTACTGGGAAAAACTCCGCGAGTCCATCAAAAGACTCGTAGCCGGCGAGCCGATTGATTACGTGATTGGATACCGCGACTCAAATGGAATCAGGCTAAAGTTAGACCGTTCCGTACTGATCCCGAGACCTGAAACCGAAGAACTGATTGAGCTAGTGCTTGACGGAGAGAGTCGACACAGAATATTTGCCGATATTGCTACAGGCAGCGGGATAATCGCCTGTTCTCTGGCGAAGCGTCTGCCTGATTCGAAGGTCTACGCGTCCGATATCTCACCAGAAGCGTTATCTCTGGCCAGGCAAAACGCTCTTGCAAACGGAATAAACAGTATCATCTTTCTTCAGGGTGATAATCTGACTCCTGTTGAACCTTATCTAAAAGAGATAGAAGTTATCGTCTCCAACCCGCCATATATAAAGACTGGACTTCTCGGTTCCCTTGAGAGCAACGTCAGGGAATATGAACCTATGCTCGCTCTTGACGGGGGCGAAGACGGACTTCACTTCTACAGGAGCTTCTTTTCATTGCTTCCCGAAGGTAAGAAAGTGTATATGGAGATTGCAGAGTACGCGGTCGATGAACTGTCAAAACTTTCGGAAAACCTTGTGGGCTACTCATATAAATTCGAAAGAGACTTCTACGGCCTCTACAGGTTCATGATTCTCTATCCAGTATAGCGAGAACCTGCGAGGAGAAATCTTCGAGCGTGACTTTGAAGACCCTGTCTGCAAGATAGTCGAGACCGGTTTGGTCGCGGTTGACTATAACTAAACTCGCCCCCGAGGACCTGGAGATTATCGGTAACTGGGCAGCCGGATATACCACCAGCGAAGAACCCATGGATACAAATAAGTCCGCTTCAACAGCTGCAGCTTCGGCTCTCTGAATCGCCTCGGCCGGAAGCATCTCTCCGAAGAAGACTATATCCGGTTTTATAAGTCCCGAACAGGAGCATCTTGGAATCTCATCAATATCTAGAAGCCTTTCGAGGGCAGAACGTGAGTATCTTCTGCCACAATCCATACAGCTGAAAGACGAGGCGTTCCCATGCAGCTCGATAACCTCGCTGGCTCCAGCCTGCTGGTGAAGGCTATCTATATTCTGGGTGATAATCTCACTTATGTAGCCCTTTTCTTGAAGCTCTGCGAGAAGGTAATGAGATGGATTAGGTTTTCTGTCGGTCATCACATGAATCCGTTCCCTGGCAATTCTATAGTAACCGGCCGGGTTACGCAGAAAGAAATCTATTTCGAAGATTTCGGGCGAGACTTTGCTGTAAAGTCCCTCTGGACTTCTGAAGTCCGGTATTCCGCTGGCAACCGAAACCCCTGCCCCGGTCAGTACGGCAACCCTCCGTGAACCCTTTATCAGGTCGAGGAAGAGTTTCGCGTCTGGTGCCTCGGGGATGGAATCTTTCATCTGCTGAATCTTATCTTAGGGAAGGGGGTCTTCCCGGTATCGGTCCATATGAAGACAGATCCACCAACCGTGTTCGAAGGTTGCGGTTCCACACTTAAAACGTTAGCGTCGGAAGGAACTCTCAGCGTAAGGGAGGACTGAACACCGACGAGATTGAACTCCATATCTCCCATATCCGTGTTCACAACACCATCTTCAACTGCGGAAAAACCTGCGATGACGGCATATTCGACTACCTTAACCCTGTTATTGCTCAGAACGGTGGCCGTAGACTGAAAATCCTCTACAGTCATTAACCTCTTGAAACTCTCGGCAAATTTCGTAATTGATTCCTGAAAATCGGCAAGCTGCTCCTGCTTGGGCTTATCGTACTGCTCAAGAAACTGCGTCATCTGATTTGGCTTCTTGAAGAGAATCTCGGTCTCTATGTCTAGTGTTGCGCGACCTTCATAATCGTATGTATAGTAACTTATCGATGAAAGCGTGTCGATATCCAGTCTGTTATTGAATGCCATAAACATATTTACGGCGGTCATACCTACCATAACTACAACGAGTATGATTAGAAGGGTGTTGAACTTCATAAATTACCTCCCTAACGTCTGAGTAAGATCGATCCTGTGAATATGATAACATCATTCTGTGCTAAAATACATGGTAAAGCGCTTTTGTGAGGAGACACCATTCGACCTAAGAAGATCGGTGGTCGGCATATTTCAAGGCTTTTCGGGTTTGGAGGGATTTCTGATGCGAATTCTTAGTGGCATGCGTTCTACGGGCAGACTTCATCTGGGACATCTCGTTACTCTTGAAAAGTGGAAAGAACTTCAAGATGGAGGAAATGAATGCTTTTACTTCATTGCCAACTGGCATGGTCTAACTTCACATATTGAGGAGACCGCCAGTTTTCGAGAATGGACTCTGGATATTGTAAGAACTTACGTATCAGTTGGTCTTGATCCGGAGAAATCAGTTCTCTTCGTTCAATCTGCGATCAAAGAACACGCCGAGCTGTTTCTGTACTTTTCGATGCTCGTCTCGGTTTCGAGACTGGAAAGAGTCCCCACATTCAAAGATCAGAAGGAACAGATAACTGACAGAGACCTATCCAGCGGTGGGTTCCTGCTGTATCCGGTACTTCAAGCTGCCGACATACTCATGTATCTGGCCAATGGAGTCCCTGTTGGAGAGGATCAAATATATCACGTCGAACTGACCAGAGAGATAGCCAGAAAGTTTAACGCTCAGTTCGGAGAGGTCTTTCCCGAACCGGAGCCGCTGCTTGCAAGAGTCCCGAAGCTCCCGGGAACCGACGGCCGAAAAATGTCGAAGAGCTATGGGAACTTCATACTCGTGGACACAAACGAAAAGGAACTGTGGAAGATGCTTGCACCGATGATGACCGATCCTGCAAGGAAGAGAAGGACCGACCCGGGCGATCCCGAGAAGTGCCCCGTATGGGACTATCACAAGGCCTTCACTTCCTCACAAGAAGAGAGAGACTGGGTAGTGAATGGCTGCAAGACCGCCGGAATCGGTTGCCTCGACTGCAAGAAGGTGCTCCAGAAGAACTTAGTGGAGAGACTCTCACCCGTATGGGAGAAATTCAACTATCTCAGAGAAAATCCCCGACTCCTGGATGACATCATTGAAGATGGCAATTCAAGAGCGAGAACCGTTGCAAAAGAGACTATGCGCAGGGTTCTCGGTGTAACGAAGCTGGGGTGGTAAGAATGGAACAGATGAAGTTTGTATTCAACTTGCCCGAGTTCGAAGGACCGTTGGACCTTCTACTCTTCCTCGTAAGAAAACACCGGGTCGATATCCGCTCCATCCCGATAACAGTAATCGCCGATGAATTCATGAATCACATAAGCAAGATGAAATCGCTGGATATGGACGTGACTTCCGACTTTCTCGTGATGGCTTCGACACTAATGGAAATGAAGTCCAGGGCGCTGCTCCCGAGACTGAGCGACAAAGAGGCCGAGGTCTTCGATAAACAGCAGAGAGAGCTATTCAATAGAGTTGAAGAGTACCAGACACTCAAGGAGCTCTCGAAGCGATTCAGAAACAAGCTTTACGAAGCTTACAGTCACGAAAGAGCGACGGCGAGGGCGACGGCCGGTACGGACGACAGTGCAGACCTCCCTGATAAGCTTATGGTTGCCTTCAAGTCGATCCTGAAAGAGGCTGCTCTCAGAGACAAAGTATATACCATAGTCGCCGAAAGCATAAACGTTGAAGATCGAATGTTGCAGATCGAAGACCTGTACGAAACTATAGAGCTCTACGAGTTTCTCATGGGTCTGGAAAGCAGAACCGAGATCATCGCTACTTTTCTCGCCGTACTTGAGCTGCTGAAGCTTAACCGGTACATCCTCGAAAGTATGGAACCGCTCGTGATCAGGAGGCGTGCCTCTTGAGCGAACTCTCAAAAAAGGCGATAATCGAGGCGCTGATATTCTCTGCCCGAAGCGGTATAGAACCAAAGAAAATCGCTTCGATAGTTGGACTTAAGTACAACCAGGTAATGGTTTTGCTGGATGAGATGGAAAGGGAGTACGAGAGCCTCGACAGAGGAGTCTTCATAAAGTCCGTAAACGGCAAGTTGAGGTTCTACACTAAGGCGGAAATACAGTCCTACGTTAACCAGATAACCACAAGGCCCATAGTAAGCATAACGGATACGCAGATGGAGACCCTGGCGATAGTTGCGATAAAGGGGCCGCTTACCAAAAACGATGTCGAACTCATAAGGGGACGTTCCTCACAGAACCAGCTGCTAGAACTCTCTCGTATGGGACTTATCGGCAAACGCAAATCCAAACTACCCGGGCGGCCGTATCTGTACAGAGTGAGTAGAAAATTCTACGACCTCTTCCAGCTGGACGATCTAGCGGAAGTGGTACAGGGTCTGTTCCTGGGAGAAGGAGAAAAGGTTGAAGCTTCAGGAGATAGTATCACAGTTGACGGGACTGTCCAGGAGGAAGTCGACACAGGCGATACTGGACGGCAGA
>Ga0334886_1000637_pt1 | contig 50543 bp, 43 predicted proteins | sample GraSluR1_MG_9_FD_207232 | JGI IMG/M metagenome (GOLD analysis project Ga0334886, IMG submission 207232) | Sludge microbial communities from methane-producing bioreactor in Wageningen University, Netherlands - Granular Sludge_27_06-R1 | ecosystem: Engineered > Bioreactor > Anaerobic >... | reverse complement strand
GCTCAGGCTGGCCACGTGGATCGGTTTCGGCCTCTCGGCGGTCAGTTTTTTCCACATTCTCGTCGTCATCTACGAAAAGCTCTTCACGAACAGGGCCGTGCAGGGGTGGGCCTCCCTGATGGCCGTCGGCCTCTTCTTCAACGGCGTCATCCTCATGATGCTCGGGCTCGTAGGCGAGTACCTCGCCCAGCTGCTCGACGAGGTGAAGGGACGCCCCTCATACGTCGTCGCGGAGAAGAGAAACGTCGACTGAGCGAGGGGGGTGCGCCCGCCTCCATTCAAATGCCGATTTCGCGGGTTCGTTCGAGGGCGGAGACGAGCGCGATGTTTATGAGCAGGCGACGGCGAGCTGTAGGTCACGCCTTATCGGGCGCTTCGTCAGAATGCCTCTGTCCGGCATATGCCGGTGTTCCTTTCGATGAGAGCGCGAGGACATCCCGGCTTGAAGCCCGGAGGAGGCGTCCTCGATGCACGACCTCGTCACGCCCCCCCGCGCATCTTCGCGATCTCGTCGATCAGCGTCTTTCGGTTGGACGAGCCGATTTTTTTATGGATCTTCCGCAGATGGCTCCGCACCGTGTTGTCGGTGATGTTCAGACGCCGCGAGATTTCCGCGTTCGCAAGCCCTTCGGCCACGCACAACGCCACCCGGATCTCCTGCAGCGAAAGGCCCTCTTTCAGAAGATGCGCGAAGAGCCCGTCCTCCCGCGCGGCGAACTGCCCTTCGCTTCCCGCGCGCTCCGTCGAAGCTTCTTGCGACGGACGTTCCTCCTCCGCGGCGTCGTGCAGATCGTAGCCCGCGAAGCTCGTCGGGTCGTCGCGCAGGAAGAGCGTCGAGAAGAAGAGCAGCGCCACGCCCAGAAGGCTGGAGGCGAGGACGAACGGAACTCCGGTCGCGGCGGCCGCGATCCCCGTCGCCTTGGTCAGCAGCATCCCCAGAAGCACCGAGCCGCTGTTCACCGCCTGTATCGAGGTTACCACCGAGAGCGCCTCCGACCTTCCGGCGCGCGACCCCAGATAGAGCAGCAGCGTGAAGATGTAGGCGCCGAACATTCCGAAACCGAGCTGCAGCAGCGCCGGCGGAATCGCCGGCCGCCCCGTCCCCAGCGCAGCGAACGCCATGAAGCCCAGCGCCAGCAGCGACTGCGCGAAGAAGTAGACGCTCCGCAGATCGACGGCGAACCAGCGAAGGAGCACCAGCCCCGCTCCGAGCGCCCCCAGCGTGTAGAAGGGATCCGTCAGCACCTGCGGCGAAATCGTCTCCCCGCTTTCGTGCGACAGCAGAATCGACAGAAACATCGCCGAGACGATGAAGAACGAGGCCACTCGAAGCGCCAGACGGGGCGAGAGGCGGAACGGCTCGCGCGGACGGGGAGGAACGCCGGAAAGAAGCTCGTTTTCGGGAGGGGACCACAGAAAGCTCCCCAGAAAGGGGAGGGAGAGCGCGGCCCCCGAGAGGAGGGGGAGCGGAGCGAGGGAGAGCGACAGAATCGCCGCGCTTCGCAGCAGACATGCCAGTCCGAACACGACGGCCTGACGCGGAAAGGGCGCGCGGGAGAGGCGCCACTGCCACCCGGCGAGCTGCACCGCGGACCCCGCGGGCGCGAGGACGAGCGCGAGAAAGAGCAGCGGAGGAGGCAGATTTTCTTTCCATACCCCCCAAGGAAGCCACGCGACGGCCATGAGGAACGGAGCGGCGCGTGCCGCGCGGACGAACATCGCCTCGGGAAGCGACTTCCCCTTGAGTGCGAGCAGCAGAAAGACGGCGAAAAGAATCAGCGTGAAGATCGCGAATCCGCCCCCTGGCCCGAGAAAGCGGACACCGGCGAGCGAGGGGAAGAGCGGTCCCCTGAGCACGGTGAGCCACTGCCAGAGAAGAATCGTTCCAAGTCCCGCGATGTCCTTCACATTCTCCCCCCTCTTTTCTTTGTATGATAGCAAAAAAGTTCTCCATCGGCAAACAGCTGCAAATGCTGAATTCGTGAGGGGGGGTTACGCTTTTCACCCTCCCCCGAAACGCCTCTTCGGGGTACAATGCTCCGACTATTCCGTCGAAGAACGGGAAAAAGATCGTTTCCTCCGAGCGGGCGGCTTCCCGGAGACATGGTTTCGCCGGTCCTCCTCGTCGAACGAAGAACGAACGGGCGGGCCGAACGTGGACGGTTTTCGTCGCATCCCGGAGAACGGCGCCGATCGGAGTGAAGATGGGCGGGAATGCGGTTCGGGGTCTCCGGCGGACTCTTCCGCCGTGGGAGAAAGCCGCAGACGGAATCGCCTGTTCCGGGCGACCGAAACCGAGCCGCCTCGGGGAGGGCTCGAAGAGGGGGGAGTGTATCATGAACGGGAAGTGGTTTTTGGCGAAACATTCGCTGCGCCTGCTGCTCTTTCTTTTCGTTCTTCTGCTGCCGCCGCCAGCCGTAGAGGGGGCGACGATCTACCGCTATGTGAATGCGAACGCGGTGCCGGGTGGCGACGGCCAATTCTGGGCTACGGCCTACAGCGATCTTCAAACGGCGCTGGTTGAGGTTTCCGGCGACACGGAAATTTGGGTGGCGGCCGGGACGTACATGCCCCACGCGGAAAACATATCCGTCTCCTTTGCGATACAAAACAACGTCGCCCTCTACGGCGGCTTCGCGGGAACGGAGACGGCGCGGGAGCAACGGGACATCGCCGCGAACGAAACCATCCTTTCGGGGAACATCGGCGGGGGGCAGAGGAGCCTGACCGTTGTGAAGGCGGACAACGTGAACAACGCGGTCCTCGACGGCTTCACCGTCACCGGAGCTAACGGGTATAGCGGGATGCGCATCTTCGGAGGCGCTCCGACGGTGACGAACTGCACTTTCTCGGGAAACAGCGCAGGTAACGGCGGAGGCTTGTATACCGACGGTGGCAGTCCGATGATTGCGAACTGCCTCTTCTCGGAAAACAGCGCGACTAACGGAGGCGGAATGTATACCATCCATAGCAGTCCGATGGTGACGAACTGTACCTTTACGGGAAACAGCGCGACTAACGGAGGCGGCGGCGGTATGTATAACCACGGCGGCGGTCCGGTGATTATGAACTGCCTCTTCTCGGGAAACAGCGCATTTGGTGGGAGTGGCGGAGGGATATTCAACACAAACGGCAGCAGTCCGGTGATAACGAACTGTACATTCTTTGGGAACTGGGCGCGACGGACTACTGGCGGCGGCCAAGGCGGCGGCATGTGTAACAGCTCCAGCAATCCGACGGTGACGAACTGCACCTTTTCCAGTAACAGCGCAGATGGTAAGAGAATAGACAACACAGAGATTACCGGATGCGGCATGTTCAATGATTCCAGCAGTCCGATGGTGACGAACTGTATTTTCTGGGGTTCTGGAGTGCAGGTGCAAACAACTTCTGGCTCCCCCAGCTACAGTAATTGCAAAATAACGGCTGCCGATCTCAAGCTAGGTCCTCTCGCCGACAACGGAGGGCCGACCTGGACGCACGCGCTGCTTCCGGGCAGCTCCGCGCGGAACGGAGGGCTCGCTGCCGGAACACATACTATCTCCGGGAAAGATGTTGTTGTCCCCGACAAGGACCAGCGGGACGTTCGTCGTCCTGCGAGTGGACCGGTCGACATCGGCGCGTATCAGGATGCGGACTACGGCTTCGTCAAGGTGACCATCGAACCCGCCGGAGCGCGGAGCGCAGGCGCTCGGTGGAAGCTCGGCGATGGAGCGTGGCAGAGCTCCGGCGCGTCGGTCGTCGCCGAATTAGGTACAGCCACGGTCTCCTTTGAAGACGCCTCTGGCTGGACAGCTCCGGGGAACCGCTCGCTAACGGTCGCGAAGAGCAGTCCTGCCCGGATTACGGCGGTGTATTCTCCCGCGACGCCCACGCCCACGCCGACACCCACGCCCACGCCCACGCCGACGCCCGCACTTCCCCCCGTGCCGCCTGTCACCGAACTCGGCCCTCAACCCGTCAGGGTGGAACTTCCTCTCGGCGCCACTATCGAGCAGAAGAGAGCCGCCGTGAAAGAGGCGCTTATCGGGCTGAACGTCCCTCCCGCGCTCGCCGAAGCGATCGCGGCTCTTGTGAACGTCGATATGCACGGCTACATCTACCTCTCTCCCGGAAGCGTCGAAGCCGTCGAAAGGCTCCTTCAGCAGTTCGACATCCCGGAGGACGCCGTCCGGGCCCTTCTCCCGCTCTTCAGCGTCGCGATCGATGGAAGCGGCGGATCGGCGCTCGCCGCAGGGAACATCGCCGTCGCCTTCTTCCCCGTGCCCGAGGTCTTCTTCGGAAAGCGGGCGGCCGCCGTGCGCGCCGTCAAACTGCTCTCCGCCGAAGACGCGCGCCCCTACGTCCCGGCCTTCACGCCGGAAGAGCTGACGGACGGGCGCTCCGCCGTCGTCGAAGTGGAGGCCGTCTCCGGCGGCGTCCGCATCAAGCGCGTCCTCGACGCGGACGACATCCTCGCGGACGGCCATATCGTCGCCCTCGCCATCGAGGACGGAGGCCTCTTCGACCTCGACGGGACGGTGAACGGGCGCGTCGTCGACCCCGCCTTCCTCGTCGAAGTCTCCCTCGCCGCCCCCTCCCCGACGCCGGAACCCGACGGCGGCGGCGGCTGCGCGACGTCCTCGGTCTCCCTGTGGCCGGCCGTCCTTCTTCTCCCCCTGCTCCTTCTGTCGGGGGGGAGGAGGGAGTAGCTCACCACCGGAAGTCTCCCCGTCGCAGGGAGGATTCGAAGAGAGGAGAGTACGTTATGAACAAGAGAAGATATTCGCCGAATCAATCCGCCGTCCTGCTGCTGCTCTTCGCCTTGCTGCTGTTGCCTCTCTCGGCGGAGGGGGCGACGATCTATGTGAAAGAAGGGGCGAATGGCGGCGGGGGCTCCTGGAACGATGCGAAGGGCGACCTGAAAGCCGTTCTGGATGCTGCGACCAGCGACACGGAAATTTGGGTGGCGGCCGGGAGGTACACGCCAGTCACGCCAGCGGATCCGAGTGGTGTTACGGATGCGGAACGCAACGTCTCCTTTGTCCTGAAAAGCGGCGTGAAGCTCTACGGAGGTTTTCCCGCGACGGGAGATCCCGGCATGGAGGATCGTAATCCCGCGGGATACAGGAGCATCCTCACCGGAGACATCGACGGAAACGATGCAACCGATGGAAACGGCGTCACCACGACTATCGTAGGCAGCAACAGCAACAGCGTGGTGAGGGCGACCGATGTGGACGATACGGCCGTCCTCGACGGCTTCGTCATCACAGGGGGAAATGCGACTCTCAATCCTCAAGCGGGCGGCGGTATGTTGAACACCAACAGCCATCCGGAGGTGAACAACTGTACCTTCGCCGGAAACTCCGCAAAGGGCAGCGGCGGTGGGATGTATAACAGCAACAGCAGTCCGAAGGTGACGAATTGCTCGTTTGAGAACAATATGACAAGCGAGACTGCCGGTGGATGCGGCGGCGGCGGAATGTTCAATACCGGCAGCAGTCCGAAAGTGTCGAATTCCACCTTCGCCGGAAACTTCTCCGCGAGTCACGGCGGCGGGATGTACAACGGAGAGAACAGCCATCCGGAGGTGACGAGTTCCACCTTCACCGCCAACACCGCGAAATGGAGCGGCGGCGGAATCTACAATAGCGGAGGCCGTCTGACGGTGAAAAGCAGCACCTTCGCCGCCAACATCGCGAGTTCGGAGGAAGGTACGGATGGCGGCGGCGGCGGGATGTACCTCATTAACACGCTTGATTCGAAGACGGAGAACTGCACCTTCTCGGATAACAGCGCGAAGAAGGGCGGCGGGATGTTTCTTTCGAATACCGGTCCTCAGACGGTGATGAACTGCACCTTCTTCCGAAACATCGCGACTGAGAGCGGGGGAGCAGTGTTCAACGAAGGAGACGATCAAGCGTATTTCTTTAACAGCATCTTCTGGGGGGCGGACTCTCCGAACGGTCAAGTTGTGCGAGGTAGCTCGAAACAACGTTTTTGGAACTGTGTCATACATCTGCAGGAGGCAGACGATGCTCATCGTTGGAATACTGATGGCGATCCCGAGCTTGCCTCCGATCTTGAAGAGAACGGATGCCCGACAAGAACGCACGCTCTCGGTCCGGGCAGCTCCGCCATCGCCGCAGGGGGCGCCCATAGAGGAGAATCTCCTTGGGAGGGCTCCAGAACGATTTTCTACCCTGAAAACGACCAGCGCGGCTTTGCCCGGTCCGTTATAGGATTACCTGCGGACATAGGCGCTTTCGAGTTATGGGGTTCGGTCAAGGTCGATATCGTCGGTCCCGCCGAGGCGAGATGGTGCCTGAACGACGATGGAAGTTACCAGACCGGCGCTAGCATACCCGTTCCCCGCGGCGTGTACACTGTGGCGTTCACGGATGTCCCCGGCTGGATAACACCGGAAAACGAGACAGCGACTGTGAACAAAGAGCAGATGGAGCGCATTGCGAGCGGTACGTACGATCGGCGCGTCGGGCGGATACAGGTGGTAATGGCGGGCCCGGCGGAGGCCAGATGGAGCCTGAACGGTTCGGGGAGCCACGCGAGCGGGCACACCGTCGAAGCCGTGCCGACCGGGACGCACACGGTCTCCTTCAACGCGATCTCCGGCTGGACGAAGCCTGCTGACCGGAATGCGACGGTGGAGGAAGGCTCTCTGACCTCGATCGAAGTGGAGTACACCCCGACTTCAACCCCAACGCCGACTCCGACTCCAACTCCGACTCCGACGCCTTCGCCGGTCCCTACGCCCGCACCGACGCCGACACCCACTCCCGAACTCCCGAAGCCGCTGGACCCTCCTATCATTCCTCCGGGAACACCGCTCCCCGAAGGCTCGCGCCCCGCTGTGCCGACTCCCGTGACGGTGACGCTGCCGCCGAACCCCACCCCCGAGCGGAAACGGGAAGCGCTGCAGGATGTCCTGCTTGAAGCCGGAGTCCCCGTCGAGCGGATGGAAGGGATACTCCAACTGCTCGACATCGACGACACGGGACGGGTGTACATCACCGACGAGGGAATGGAGCGCCTGCGCGGCCTGCTCGACGACCTCGACATCCCCGAGGGAGCCGAAGGCTCGCCCCTCGTCCTCTTTCGGGCCGTGCTGGACGAGCAGGGGGGAGCGGTGATCTCGTCCTCGAGTCCGAGGACGGCCATCGTCTTCTTTGCAATTCCGGTGAGCTTCGTAGGCAAAACCTCAGACCGCCTGCACGCCGTGAAGGTGCTCTCCTCGGAGAGCGCGGAGCCGTTCAGGCGCGTCTATTCGTTCGAGGATCTGCTCGACGGCTGCTCCGCAGTGGTGGAGACGGAGACGTTTCCGGGCGGCGAACGGTTGAAGAGCGTGCTGCAAGCCGACGACCCGATCTGCACGAACAGCAGATTGGCGCTGGCGATAGGAGACGGAGGCTTATTCGACCTCGACGGCGCGGTGAACGGAGCGGTGGTCGACCCCGCCTTCATCGTGGAGGCGAAACGAAGAAGCGCGCCGACGCCAGAGCCGGAAGTGACGACCGACGCAGGCGGGGGGTGCGCCGCGACCGGCTCCTTCCTCCCGCTGCCGCTGCTCCTTCTGGCGCCCCTTATCCTTCTGGCCGCAGGACGGAGAAGGTAGCGGCGAAGCGGCTGTCCAAAGCGCCTCGTTCGTCCGATACATGATGAAAACTCACTCCATCTTCTGTAGAAGGAAGGACGCGAGAAAGGCCGTGAAGAAGGGCGGCTCGAGACGGGAATCTCGATAGCTCTGGCGATGCTCGAAGCGGGCGAGCCGGAGGAGAAGATACTGCGCTACACAGGTTTTGCCCCTGCGCAGTTAACCGAGATTCGCGACGGACGTCCCTCCGGTGCAAGAAAGCCATCCTCCCGGTAACCCGCCCCGATCGGCGGGAAGCAGCAGTGCACCAAAGGCGCGCCCTTCCAGTCGGAGAGGAAGGGCGCGCCTTTTCTCTTTTCCGGTCCCCTACTCCCGCCCCAGCGCCTCCATCGGGTGCAGCGTCGAGGCCTTCCACGCGGGATAGAAGCCGAAGAAGACGCCCACGAAGACCGAGAATGCGAAGGCCAGCGCGACGGAGCCGCCGGAGACGACGGTCGGCCATTCGAAGAGCCGCGTGACGACGCTCGACCCCCACGCTCCCAGCCCGATGCCGACGCCGCCGCCCGAGACCGAGAGGAGCACTGCCTCCGTCAGAAACTGCGCCCTGATGTCCGCGGGGCGCGCCCCGACCGCCATGCGGATGCCGATCTCGCGGGTGCGCTCCGTCACCGAGACCAGCATGATGTTCATAATCCCGATGCCTCCCACCAGCAGCGATATGGAGGCCACCACCCCCAGCAGCAGCGACATCGTCCGCGTGGACTCCGTTGCCGCGTCGAGCATCTGGGTCATGTTCCGCACCTCGAAGTCCTCCGGTTCGCCATCGGCAAGCCCTCTGCGCTGTCGAAGGATGGCCGTCGTCTCGCGCTCCGCCTCCGGAACGGCCCCGTCGTTCAGCGCCGCCGCCGTGATCCTGTGAATCGAGTTCGACACGCCCCGCCGGAAAAGTCTGCGCTGCGCCGTCGAGAACGGAACGTAGACCACGTCGTCCTGATCCTGCCCCCACGGCGTCTGCCCTTTGGGGGCGAGCACCCCGATCACGCGCATCGGGACGTTGCGGATTCGGACGATTCGTTCCAGCGGGTTCTCGCCGTCGAAGAGGTTTCGCGCCACCGTATCCCCCAGCACCGCAACCTTCGCGCCCCCCTTGGCTTCCTCGTCGATGAAGAAGCGACCCTCGGCGATGCGCCACGAACGGATGTCGAACGCGGCCGCCCCCGTCCCCATCGTCAGCGCCGACCAGTTCCGGTTGCCGTGCACGAGACGGGCGTAGCCGTAGATGTCCGGCGTTACCGCTCGAAGCGCGAACGCCTCGCGCTCCAGCGTTTCAGCGTCCTCCAGCGTCAGCGTCGCGCCGCTTCCGGCCTGCTGCCGCGCACCGCCGACGGAAACCGCTTTCGGGTGAATGATCAGGAGGTTGCTGCCCACTCCGGTGATGAAGCGCTGGACGGTGCGGTTGGCCCCCGTACCGAGGGCGACCATCGCGATCACGGCCGCTGTGCCGATGACGACGCCGAGCATGGTGAGCACGGAACGAGTCTTGTTGGAGAGAAGAGAGCGCACGGATGTGCGGAGCGTTTCGAAAAGATGCATGCTGCCTCGCCGTCGGATGAAGATATCGTACACATCATAGCATATCGCCCCTTGCTACGCCGACTCGCCGGCCGCTTCTCCGAACCCGCTTTTTCCAAGCGCGGGGGAAAACGGATGACTCATTATGCTATAATAATCAAAACACGAAGTGCGTGCTCGAAAGGGGAGTCTCATGGGCGACAAGGACAAGGCTTTTCGCAGACTTCTGGCCGACGAACGGCTCTTTCTGAAGTTTCTTCGGAGGTTTCTGAGAGGACGCTTGCCCGGCGACATCGACCTTGACTCGCTCACCGTCGAGGATGTCGAGCTGCAGAATATCACCTTCATCCCGCCCGACCTCTCGAAAAACGAGTCCGACGTCCTCTACAAGGTGCGGCGGGGAAGTGCGGAGATGTACGTCTACATACTGGTGGAGCATCAGTCCCGTGTGGACTTCATGATGCCGTTTCGCCTGCTTTCATACATGGTGGAATTCTGGAAACGCTGCACGGAGCAGGCCGGATCGAGGGCGAGACGGGCCGGATTTCTGCTCCCGCCCGTTCTGCCGGTGGTGTTTTACGAGGGAGCGTCCAGGTGGACGGCTTCGGTGCGTTTTTCGGACAAGGTGGAGAGTTCGTCCGACTTTCGCGGTCTGGTTCCCGATTTCGAGTATCTGCTGATATCGCTTCGGGACAAGCGCCCCGAGGATCTGCTCTCGTTTCGCGACGCGCTCGGCGGGCTGTGCTACCTCGCGGCCCCGTCGAAGAAGGAGAGCTTCGCGGAGGCCGCGGAGCGATTGCGGATGCTGCTGACCGTGCTGTCCGACGAGGAGACGGAGCTGTTGACGAACCATCTGCGCGGCTATCTGAAGATACTGATGAAAAAGGAAGGCCTGGAGATCGACGACGCTCTGGACCTCTGTCTGGAACGTGAGGAGGCTGACGAGATGCTGACGTACATGCTGAAGGAGTTCAGGAAGACTCGCAAGGAAGGCCGCGAAGAAGGCCGCGAAGAAGGACTTGAGGAAGGGCTTGAGAAAGGACTTGAAAAAGGGCGCGAGAAAGGGCAGCTCGAGATGGGGATCTCCATAGCTCTGGCGATGCTCGAAGCGGGCGAGCCGGAGGAGAAGATACTGCGCTACACCGGCTTTTCTCCTGCGCAGTTGTCCGAGATACGCGACGGCCGGAAGTCCGGCGGGAAAAAACCCTCGTCCAGGTAATCCACCCCGATCAGCGTGAAGCAGCAATGTGAGCAAAGGCGCGCCCTTCCAATCGGAGAGGAAGGGCGCGCCTTTTGTTTCGTCCCCCTACTCGTACCGCAGCGCTTCTATCGGGTTGAGCAGCGAGGCCTTCCAGGCGGGGTAGAAGCCGAAGAAGATCCCCACGAAGACGGAGAAGCCGAAGGCGAGGACGATCGAGCCTGTGGAGACGACCGTCGGCCAGCCGAGGAAGCCGGTGATGAGCTTCGATGCCGACGTCCCCAGGACGATTCCGATGACGCCCCCCGCGATGGAGAGGAGGAGCGCCTCCATCAGAAATTGGGTGCGGATGTCGGAGGCGCGCGCGCCGATGGCCATGCGGATGCCGATCTCGCGCGTCCGCTCGGTGACGGAGACCAGCATGATGTTCATGATGCCGATGCCGCCGACGAGCAGCGAAACGGACGCCACCGCCCCCAGCAGCAGCGACATCACTTTCGTTGACTGCGCCGCGGCGTCGAGCATCTCCGCCATGTTCCGCACGTCGAAGTCGCTCGCCTCCCCTTCGCCGAGCCGTCGCCGCTGGCGGAGAATGGCGTTGATCTCGCGCTCCGCCTCGGAGACGGAGTCACCGTTGACCGCCGCGACGGTAATTCTCTGGACGGAGTTGGCGATGCCCCGCCGGAAGAGGCTGCGCTGCGCCGTGGCGAACGGGACGAACGCGGTGTCGTCCTGGTCCTGCCCCCACGGCGTCTGCCCCTTGGCGGCGAGGACGCCGACGACCTCCATCGGGACGTTGCGGATGCGGACGATCTTCCCGATCGGGTCCTCCGTGCCGAAGAGGTTCTTCGCCACCGTGGCCCCGAGCACGACGATCTTCGCGCCCCCCCTCGCCTCGTCGTCGATGTAGAAGCGCCCGTCCTCGATTTTCCACTCGCGGATGTCGAAGATGGAGGACGTGCTCCCCGTCACCTGCGTGGACCAGTTCATGTTGCCGTAGACGAGCTGCGTGCGGCTGAAGATCTCCGGGGCCACGCCCTTCAGCGCGTAGGCCTCCCGCTGGAGCGCGTTCGCGTCCTCCGTGGTCAGTGTCGCGCCGGAGCCCGCCTGCTGCCGGACGCCGCCGACGGAGGGCGCTCCGGGCATGATGATGAGGATGTTGCTGCCCACGCCGGAGATGAACTGTTGGATGTTGCGGCTGGCCCCCGCGCCGATGGCGACCATCGTGATCACGGCCGCGACGCCGATGATGATGCCGAGCATGGTGAGCGCGGAGCGTATCTTGTTGGAGAGCAGCGAACGGATCGCGGTGCGGAGCGTCTCAAGCATGATTTTCTCTCCTCTCGTCCGCCAGGATGCGCCCGTCCTGGAAGCGGATGGTGCGGGCGCTGTACTCGGCGATGTCCGGCTCGTGGGTGACGAGGATGATGGTCTTCCCCTCGCGGTTCAGCGCGACGAAGAGGTCCATGATCTCGGCGCTGGTCTTCGTGTCCAGGTTGCCCGTCGGCTCGTCGGCGAGGATCAGCGGCGTCTCGCCCACGAGGGCCCGGGCGATGGCGACGCGCTGCTGCTGGCCTCCGGACATCTGGCTCGGGCGGTGCCCCATCCTGTCGGCGAGCCCCACCCGTTCGAGGGCGTTCTTTCCGCGCTCCTTGCGCGTTTTTCCAGGCACGCCCGAGTAGATCAAGGGCAGCTCGACGTTTTCCAGCGCCGTGGCGCGGGGGAGGAGGTTGAACCCCTGAAAGACGAAGCCGATCTTCGCGTTGCGGATCTTCGCCAGCTCGTCCTTCGAGAGGCGGTCGGTCCGTTCCCCGTCGAGGGCGTACTCTCCTCCGTCGGGTACGTCGAGGCAGCCGAGGATGTTCATCATGGTCGACTTCCCCGAGCCGGAGTGGCCCATGATGGAGACGAACTCCCCCCGCTCGACGGAGAAGGAGACGCCGTCGAGCGCGCGCAGCTCCACGTCGCCGGTATGGTAGATCTTGACGATGTCGCGGACGTCGATGAGGCTCATTGGAAGATCCTTTGCCAGAGCGAGAGCTTCGGCTTCTCCGAGTAGGCGATCGCGAGGATGTCCCCCTCCTTCAGCTCCTTCGATCCGGCGACCTCGATGAACGAGCCGTCGCCGATCCCCGCCCGGAAGCGTACCTGCTCGCCGAGCGTTCCGTCCTGCACGGTCCACACCGAGGAAAGCGTCCCGTTCGTCCCGGCGTTGCCGCCCTGTCCGCCGCCGGCGCCCGCTCCGCCGCCTCCGCCGGGCCGCCTGGGCATGGAGGGGGCGAAGGGCGAGCTCGTCGCGGTCGCCGCCGCCGCGGGAGCGTCCGTCGGGGGAGGGGAGAAGCGGAGCGCCGCCATCGGCACGCGGAGCACGCCGGTTCTGCGCTCCGTGATGACGGAGACGTTCGCCGTCATGCCGGGCTTCAGCTTCAGCTCGGGATTCGCCACGGAGATGATGACCGGGTAGGTGACCACGTTGTCCGTCGTCCCCGGCGCGATGCGCACCTGCTTCACCGTACCGGGAAAGACGGTTCCCCTGTGGGCGTCCACGGTGAACTCCACCTCCTGCCCCTCCTTCACGCGGGCGATGTCCGCCTCGTCGACCGAGGTCTCGATCTGCATGTCCGTCAGGTCCTTGGCGATGGAGAAGAGCGTCGGCGTGGAGAGGCTGGCCGCCACGGTCTGGCCGACGTTGACCAGGCGCGAGATGATGACGCCGTCCTCGGGCGAGAGGATGCGCGTGTACCCCAGGTTCGACTCCGCCTGCCGAAGCGCCGCCTGCACCTGGAGCACGCGCGCCTCGGCCTCCTGAAGGCTCGCTCTGTTGACGGCGTGCGTGGTTGCGGCGGCGTCCAGCTCGCTTTTCGCGATCAGGTTGCGCGACCACAGCTCCTTGTTCCGCGCAAGGTTACGTTGGCTGTCCGCGAGGTTGGCCTTCGCGCGGGAGACCGCGGCCCTGGCGACGGCCAGGTTCGCCTTCGACTCCTCCAGCTTGGCGGAGAGGACGTCCGGGTCGATGAGGGCGATGAGCTGTCCCTTCTTCACATGGTCGTTGAAGTCGGCGTAGATCTCCTTGATGGTCCCCGAGACCTGCGTGCCGACGTCCACCACGGTGACCGCGCTCAGCTTTCCCGTGGCCGTGACCTTCGAGACGATGTTCCCCGACTCCAGCGTCGCCGTGCGGAAGACGTACTCCGTCGCGCCGCCGTCCGAAAAGTGTATCCATGCCGCGCCCCCGGCCAGCAGAAGCAGCAGTACGACGATCTTTTTCATTCGAACTCACCCCCGAGGCTCTGTTCCAGTTTCGCAAGCGCCGCGCTGTAGTCGTGCTGCGCCTGATAGTGGCTCACCTTCGCGCTGTTGAAGGCGAGCACCGCGTCCGCCACTTCGAGGACGTTCCCGACGCCCGTCTCGTAGCGCCCCTCGGCGAGCGTCAGATTCTCCTCCGCCTGGCGCACCAGCAGTTCGGCCACCGGGATGCGCGCTTCGGCCTCCCGCACCGAGAGCAGCGCGGAGCGGACGTCGTAGAGGACGGTCTGTTCGACGCGCCGAAGCGCCGCGTCCGCTCCCTGCGCGCCGTAGCGGGCTTCGGACACCCTGGCGTCGGTCAGTCCGCCGTCGAAGACGGGGACGGAGAGGGTGACCGTGGCGCGGAAGCTGTCGTCGAGCGGCCACTCCGAGCCCGAGAGGTTCGCGGTGCCCGAGAGGGAGACCGTCGCGGCGTTCCCCTTCGCTGCGATGGCGACGGAGAGCTTGCCCGACTCGCTCTTCAGGCGGGCCGTGCGGATGTCCGGGCGGTTCGCCATGGCCTGCTCGACGGCGAACGGCTCGTCGGGGAGCGCACGGGGCGCGAGAAAGGGCGAGACGGCCTCGACGTCGCCGAGCTGGATGCCGACCGCGTTCGAAAGTCCGGCCCGCGCAGTGGCGAGCGACGCCTCCGCGGAGACGAGCGCGATCCGCGCGTTGCTCAGGTCCACTTCGGCCTTGGTGACGTCGAACTTCGCCTTCGCGCCCGCCTCGTAGAAGCCCTTCGCCTTCTCAAGATGCTTTTCGTAGGTGCGCACGGCGTTCGCCGCCTGCTCGCGCTTCAGTCCGTTCAGCAGCAGCGTGTAGTAGGCGTCCTTCACGCCCTTCCGGACGGTGAGGATCGCCTCCCGCTGCGATTCGGACGCCGTATCTATGGCGAGCCCCTGGCTCCGCCGTTCGAGCGCGTTCTTCCCCGAGTCGGAGAGCAGCTTCGTCACCGTGAACGCGGTCGAGTAGCTCTGGTCGGCCCCCGAGTTCCGCGCCGTCGAGGCGGAGAGGCTTCCCGTCAGCGCGGTTCCCGCCTTCACCTGATCGAGCCTCGCCCGCTGCGCGTCGAGCGACGCCCGCGCCTCCTCCAGCGACGGATGATGCTCCTCCGCAAGGCGAATGCTCTCTTCGAGAGCGAGCGTTCGCGCCTCGCCGGCCCCTTCCGCGATGCTTAGCGCGAGCAGGAGCAGCAGCAGCGCCGCAATACAGCGGAGGCTCCTCTTCCCCGGTGCGCTTTCAGGGTATATGTTCATTGATCTCCATCCCCTTTTTCTTTGTTTTCATGCTTCTATTGTATAACTCTTTCATTCAGCGTGATCTGTAGTTGGCGCAAAGATTTGTAAGGGAAAGGACCGAAGTGTAAAGGGGTGCGAATTCGTTCCAAGCGCTTCTTGGAAGCGGCTTTCTGCCGGAAGAGGCCGCCGCGCAGCGCCGGATGTGCGCGGATTCAATCCTGCTCGTTCCGGTTTCGATGGAATTGGTGTATCATTGGAGAAAATACGGTGTTTTCCGCCGCTCCCGAGCGGCATACAGGAAAGGGAGATGCGTATGAGCGTGACGACGAACAGCGATATGCAGGCCCCCGCCGCAGGCGGACGGTTGACGACGATCCGGAAAGGAGACGTCCTCTTGCAGCTCGAAGGAGGGGGTGTCTGGCTTGTCTGTCCGGGCGATTCCGTTCCCTTTCCAGCGGACGTCGAGGCCGCCCTGGAGGAGAGCGGCGTGACCGAACGGGATGAAGAGGCCGTCCGGAAGTTTCTCGATGGAAAGGACCGCCGGGTGCTCGTCGCCTCCGCGTTCGTTCCCGTCGACGCGAAGGTGAAGGTCGCCATGGCGAAGGACTCCATGTCGGTCTCGCTTCTGGTCTCTCCCCCGTCCATCGGCGGCGCGTTGCCTTCGCCCGATGCGCTGGAGGAGCAGCTTCACAGGCACGGCGCGGTCTACGGGATCGACAAAAGCGCGCTGGCGAAGCTGTGCGCCGAAAAGCTCTTCGACGAGTACGTCGAGGTCGCCCGCGGAACGCCCGCGGTTCACGGGGCGGACGCGGCCGTGGAGGTCGTCGTCGGAACCGGAGGGCGCAGGGGACCGGTCGAGGACGAAGAGGGCAATGTGGATCTTAAAAATTTGGGCATCGTCAATCTGGTGCATGCCGGGGACGTGCTTGCAACGAAGACGCCGCCAACGGAGGGCGTGGAAGGGCATACCGTCCGGGGCGGCGTTCTCGGAGCCAAGAACGGCAAGGACAAGTCGTTTCCGGCCGGTTCCGGAACGGTTGTCTCCGAGGACGGGCTTTCGCTGCTCGCCGCCGTCGAGGGGCATCTGACGGAAGTCAACGGGCGGCTCCAGGTGCTTCCGGTTTTTGAAGTGAACGGCGACGTCGACTACAGCACGGGGAACATCGACTTCCCCGGATCGGTCGTGGTGAAGGGAGTCGTCCGGGACGGTTTCGAAGTCCGGGCCTCCGAGAACATCACGGTGAACGGCACCGTCGAGGGCGCGTTTCTCGTCGCCTGCGGGAATATCACGGTCGTCGGCGGTATCCGCGGCGTCGGCAAGGGGAAGGTCGAGGCGAAAGGGAACATCGCCGCGGACTTCGCCGACCAGGCGACGCTCTTCGCGGGCGGCGACATCCTGATCAAGAACGCGCTGCTTCACAGCGACTGCCGGTGCGGAGGAAAGCTCGTCGTCTCCGGCGGGAAGAAGTCGCAGATCGCCGGAGGGAAGATACAGGCAGGGAGCGAAGTCGTCTGCGCCACGCTCGGCAGCGAAATGGGCACGAAGACGGAGATCGCGGTCGGCGCGCTGCCGGAGCAGGTGGAGCGGCGGGATTTCCTGAAGAAAGAACTGCACCAGACGACGGAAAATCTTGAGAAGGTGGAGAAGAACATCGCTTTCCTGAAGCAGACGGAGGCCGAAAAAGGGCTTGACGACGAAAAGCGCGCGATGCTGGGCAAGCTGACCCGGACCGCCTTTTCGTGCAAGGCGTCGATGAAGCAGCTGGGGGACGAGGCCGCGCTGCTCGAGGCCGATATGGAACAAAAGCGCGAACGCGGCGCGGTGCGGGTCAGAGCTACCTGTTACCCCGGCATCTCCGTGTCGATCCGCGGGATCACCTACCGGGTGCGGGAGGAGTTCAAGTTCGGCGCGCTTCTGTACGAAGAAGGGGAGATCAAGGTGAAACCGTTCGACGCGTAGCTCGGCGGAAAACGTTGTCACATGCGAAGGGGGGCGTTTCCGCCCCCCTTCGCCGCATCGGCCTAGCCCTGGATGTCCAGGTTCTGACCGATCCCCATGGAGGCCATCATCTCATGGAGCATCTGGCCCTGAAGTTCCATCATGTCCATGGCCTTCTTCTGGACCGAAATGCCCACCTGAGCCATCGTGTTCGACTGGTTGGCCGCCATGACGTTGTTTACCATGCCCATATCCATGCGCCTCACCTCCTTCTCGGGGGATGCGTTTCCTTTAGTTCTCGGTTGTCGCGCCCCGAAAGATTATCCCGCTGCGTGTTTTCTCCGCTGTTCTCACCGGCGTGAATCAGGCGCGGCGAGCACTCTTCCTCTATGATATCACGCGCCCGTCACTTTGTGACAGGCCACCAGGTGCTCGCCGCCCACGTCGATCAACGGCGGCTCCTCGGCGGAACAGACGTCCATCTTCCACGGACAGCGCGTGTGGAAGCGGCACCCCGGCGGAGGGTTGATCGGGCTGGGGACGCCTCCGGTGAGGATGAACTTCTCCCGCTTCCGGTCGAGCTTCGGGATGGGGACGGCCGCGAGCAGCGCCTGCGAGTAGGGGTGCAGGGTGTTCTTGAACAGCTCCAGCGAGGGGGCCGACTCGACGATCTTCCCCAGATACATCACGGCGATGCGGTTGCTGATGTGCTTCACCACCGAGAGGTCGTGCGACACGAAGAGGTAGGTCAGTCGCATCGTCTCCTGAAGCTCCTGGAGCAGGTTCAGTATCTGCGCCTGGATGGAGACGTCGAGCGCCGAGACCGGCTCGTCGCAGACGATGAAGTCCGGCGAGAGCGAGAGCGCGCGGGCGATGCCGACCCGCTGCCTGCGTCCGCCGTCCAGTTCGTGCGGGTACTTGTAGTAGAGGCGGGGGCTTAAGCCCACCTTCTCCATCAGCGCGTCCACCATCTCCTCCCGTTCCCGCTTCGACCCCATGCCGAAGATCTCCAGCGGCTTGCCGATGGTCTCGCCGATGCTCTTGCGCGGGTCGAGCGAGGAGAACGGGTCCTGAAAGATGATCTGCACCTGCTTGCGGATGCCGTGCAGCTCCTTTTTGTCCATGGAGGCGATGTCCCGCCCCCGGTACAGTATCCGCCCCGAGGTCGCCTCGATGAGGCGGATCAGCAGCCGTCCCGTGGTGGACTTGCCGCACCCCGACTCGCCGACGAGGCCGAGCGTCTCTCCCTCCTTGATTGCGAAGGAGACGTCGTCCACCGCGTGGACGTTCCCCGCCGCGACGGGGAAGTACTTGACCAGATTTTCAACCTTCACGAGATCAGGCATGGGCTCCACCTCCGGCGTACAGATGGCACAGCACCCTGTGCCCGTTCTCCTCGCTGGCCGGCGGAAGGGTCGTCCGGCAGACGTCCATGCAGCGCGGGCAGCGGGGGTGGAACGCGCACCCCTTCGGCAGGTCGAGCGGCTCCGGCATCAGCCCTTCGATGGGCTGGATGAGGGACGACTCTTCCTCGATGTCCGGGATGCAGCGGAAGAGCCCCGTGGTGTACGGGTGCTTCGCGCTTCTGAAGAGCTGCTCCAGCGTGCCCGTCTCGACGATCCGTCCTGCGTACATCACCGCGACGTGGTCGCAGACTTCGCCCACGACGCCGAGGTCGTGCGTGATCATGATCATCGCCGTTGAGAACTCGTCCTTCAGGCTCCGCATCAGTTCGAGCACCTGCGCCTGGATGGTGACGTCGAGCGCGGTGGTCGGCTCGTCGGCGATGATGAGCGCCGGGTTGCACGCCAACGCCATCGCGATGACCACGCGCTGGCGCATGCCGCCGCTGAACTCGTGCGGGTACTCCTTGAAGCGCGCGCCGGGGATCTGCACCTTTTCGAGCATCTCCATCGCGCGCTTTTCCGCCGCCTCCTCCGAGAGGTTCTGGTGGGCGACGAGCGCCTCGCTGATCTGTACGCCGACGGTGACCACGGGGTTCAGCGAGGTCATGGGGTCCTGGAAAATCATCGAAATTCTGTTGCCGCGTATTTTTTTCATCTCCCGCTCCGGGAGCGAGAGCAGGTTCCGCCCGTCGAAGACGATGCGCCCGCTTTCAATAACTCCGGGAGGGGAGGGGACGAGCCCGAGTATCGAGAGGGCGGTCGTCGTCTTTCCCGCGCCGCTCTCCCCGACGAGCCCGAGCGTCTTCCCGCGGTGAAGGGAGAAGTCGAGCCCGTTCACCGCGGCCACCGTGCCTTCGTACGTCTTGTAGACCACTTTGAGATCCGAAACTTCCAACAGAGGACCGTTCATGCGAAAACCTCCCGACGGACTACTGGCGAAGCTTGGGATCGAGCGAATCCCGAAGTCCGTCGCCGAATATGTTGAGGGCCAGCACCACGATCGAGATGGCCAGCCCGGGGAAGAACGTGAGATAGGGCGCCTGGCGCAGGAACTGCCGTCCGGAGCTGAGCATGGAGCCCCACTCCGCCGTGGGCGGCTGGATGCCGAGCCCGAGGAAGGAGAGGGCCGCGGCCGACAGGATGGCCTGGGCCACGCCGAGGGTGCTCTGGACGATGATCGGGGCCATGCAGTTCGGCAGGATGTTCTCGATGATGATCCGCGCGTCGCTCGCGCCGACGGCCTTGGCCGCCTCGACGAACTCCTGCCCCCTGACCGTGAGCGCCGACGCCCGCACCACCCGCGCGTAGCGGGGAAGCTGGCTGATGCCCACCGCGATCATCAGGTTCAGCAGGCTGGTCCCCAGCGCGCCGACGATGGCGATGGCGAGGATGATCTGCGGGATGGCGAGGAGGACGTCCATGCAGCGCATGATGAAGTTGTCCAATCTGCCGCCGTAGTAGCCGCAGATGGCGCCGAGAATGCCGCCGAAGATCGCGCCGATGCCCACCGCCACGAAGCCGACGTAGAGCGAAATCCGGCTGCCGTAGATGACGCGGCTGAGCATGTCGCGCCCGAAGTTGTCGGTCCCCAGCGGGTGCGCCGACGAGGGGCCCTTGAGGCGCTGCGTCATGTTCGTCTGGTTCGGGTCGTACGGCGCGAGGACGGGGGCCAGAATCGCCACGACCACCAGCAGGACGACCACGGTCATCCCGACCAGGGCCGCCTTGTTCCGCCGCAGACGCCGCCAGACCTCCCACCACGGGCTTCGCCGCTTCTCTCGCACTTTCCCGTCGGCGGCGGAGAGGGTAACGATCGATTGTCTTTCACTGTTCATGAGTGTTCGCTCCTCTCCGTCACTTCGCGGCCCTGTACTGCGCCTTGATCCGGGGATCGAGCACGGCGTACAGCAGGTCCACGAGCAGATTCACTATGCCGACGCAGAAGGCGAAGAAGAGCACGCCTCCCTGCACCACCGGGTAGTCCTGCGCCCTGATGGCGTCGACGATGAGCCTCCCCAGTCCGGGGATGGAGAAGACGGTCTCCGTGATGACCACGCCGCCGAGCTGGTGGCCGAAGTAGAGCCCCGCGATCGTGACCACGGGGATCATCACGTTGCTCAGGATGTGGCGTGTGAGCACGAGCCGGTCGGAGATCCCCTTCGCCTTCGCCGTGCGGACGTAGTCCTGCCGGATGACTTCGAGCATGCTCGACCGCGTCATCCGCGCGATGACCGCCATGGTCTGGATGCCGAGCACGATGGTCGGCATGATGAGGTTCTTCCACGAGTCGAACCCCGACGACGGAAGGATCGGGATGTAGATGGAGAGTAGGAGCATGAGCATCAGGGCGATCCAGAAGTTCGGTATCGAAAAGCCGACGAGGGCCAGGAAGCTGCATAAGGCGTCCACCCACGTGTTCTGCTTGAGCGCCGCGAGGATGCCCAGCGGCAGCCCCACGACGATGGCGAACGTCATCCCCAGCAGCGCCAGGGTGAGCGTCGCCGGGAAGCGCTCCATGATCTCCTCCATGACCGGGGCGTTCGACTTGATCGAGCGGCCCAGGTCGCCCTTGAGCGCGTTGCCCAAAAAGATGCCGTACTGGACGTATAAAGGCTTCGTCAGCCCGAGCTGCTCCCGCAGGTTGGCGATGTCCTCCTGCGTCGCGGCGGGGCCGAGCATGACTTCCGCGGGGTCGCCGGGGGCGAGATGGACGATGGAGAAGATGAGGATGGAGACGCCGAAGAGCACGGGGACGAGGAACATCAGTCTCTTGAAAAAGTATCGAAGCATAGAACCAGTCCTCCAGGGGAAATATCGCCGGAGTCCGGCCGCCTCGCGGCGATGAACTCCGGCGCGTTCGTGTGCCTTATTCGGAGACGGTCACTCCGTACAGGGGGGTGATCATGTTCGGGTAGAGCTTGAAGCCCTGCACCTTCTTCGAGGACGCGCCAAGAAGCTCCTGGCTGATCATGAAGACGAGCGGGCACTCCTCGACGGCCAGCTGCTGCGCCTCCGCGTAGATCTTTCTGCGCTCGGCCTGGTCGAGTGTGGCCGCGCCCTTCTCAAGCAGCGCGTCGAGCGCTGGGATGGAGTGGCGGAAACGGTTGGAGGAGCCGATGTTCGCGGTATGGTAAATCGGCGTCATGCCGCCGTCGGCGTCGCCCGTGCCGGTCCAGCCGAGCATGAAGGCGCCGCCGATGCCTTTCGCGGAGGTGGAGAGCAGCGCGCTCCACTCCATCAGTTCGACCTGCGCCCTGATGCCCACCTCGGAGAGGTACGCCTGGATCAGTTCGGCGGCGCTGCGGCGCTCCGTGCGGTTATCGGAGAAGATGGTCATGTCGAATCCGTCGGGGAATCCGGCCTCTTTCAGCAGCTCTTTCGCCTTCGCCGGGTTGTAGGGGTAGGCCGGTTCGCGCGCCGGGTCGAAGCCCCAGATGACAGGAGAAAGAGGACCCTTGGCCGGTGCGCCGAAGCCGAAGTAGATGGCGTCCACGATGGCCTGCTTGTCGACCGCGTAGTTCATCGCCTGGCGTACGAGCCTGTTGTCGAAGGGTTTGATCTCGGTGTTCAGCCCCATGTAGAGCGTGGACATCGCGGGCGTCTGGTAGGTGAGGAACTTGCCGCTCTCCTTGATAAGGGCGAAGTCCTGGTTCGGGAAGTTGCCGGGGATGAGGTCGACGCCGCCGGACTCCAGCTCGACGAGGCGCGTCGCGTCCTCGGGAATGCCTCTGTAGACCACTGTATCGATGGGCGCGGGGCCGCGGAAGTAGGCGTCGAACTTTTCAAGGGTGACCTTGTCGCCGCGCGACCAGCTCGCGAACTTGAAGGGGCCGGTACCCACGGCGGCTTTGCTGCCGTAGTCCGCGCCCGCCTCCTTGACGGCCCGTTCGCTCACGACGGCCGTCTCGTACCTGGTCAGGCTCATCAGCATGGGAGCGAAGGGGCGTTTCGTGACGAGCTTCAGCGTGTGCTCGTCGACAGCCTCGACGGAAGCCACTTCGCGCAGATGGGTCGCGCCGGGGGAGGCCGTCGCCGGATCCTTGATCCGTTCGAGGGAGAACTTCACCGCGGCGGCGGTGAGCGGATCGCCGTTGTGGAACGTCACGCCCTTGCGAAGGTGGAAAATCCACGTCAAATCGTCCGGGTTCTCCCAGCTCTCGGCGAGGTCGGGGATGATCTCCATGTGCTCGTCGACCTGCACGATGTTGCTGTAGATCTGCCGGATCACGTTCGCGGAGTAGACGTCGCTGACCTTGTGCGGGTCAAGGCTGGAGATGTCGGCGACCTGGGCGATCCGCAGTTCGGCGGCGGAGGCGGGAAGAGCGAACGCGGCGGCGGCGAGAAGCGCGAGTGCGATGAGAAGGAACTTTTTCACTGTGCATCACGACCTTTCTTCATTTTTCGACGCCGGTTCTCCGGCGTCTTCGAGTGGGTGCTCAATCCATCTATGCTTCACCGGGGAGACTCCCGGTACTTGTTCCTACGCCGGAGAGAGCAGCCGCAGCTCCGTCCCGGAGACGCTTGTGATCACTTCCGCGCCTTCGGGGCCGACGATCACGTCGTCCTCGATGCGCACGCCGCCCAGGCCTTCGATGTAGATGCCCGGTTCGATTGTGACAACGGAGCCGACGGGGAGCTTTTCGCCGTTCATACGGTTGACCACGGGCAGCTCGTGCAGCTCCAGGCCTATACCGTGCCCCGTGGAATGCGTGAAGAATTCGCCGTACCCGCGGGCGCGGATGACGCTCCGCGCCGCCTCGTCGACGTCGCGCCCCGTCGCGTCCGACGAAACCGCGGCGATCGCCCGGTCGTGCGCCTCGCGGACGATGTGGTAGATCTCGACGAGCTTCGGGTCGACGTCGCCGATGCCCACGGTGCGGGTCATGTCGGAGACGTAGCCGTTGTACACCGCGCCGAAGTCCATCGTGATGAAGTCGCCCGGCTGCACGACTCTGTCGGAGAAGATCCCGTGCGGACGCGCGCCCCTTGGTCCGGAGGCCACGACGAAGTGCCCCTTCGCCATCTGCTGCGCCCCCCTGCGGCGGATTTCGTGAACGAGGTCGGCGGCGAGCTCCGCCTCGGTTCTGCCCGGACGGATCGCCGGAAGGAAGGCCTCGAAGGCCTCCGCCGCGATCCGGGCCGAACGGCGCAGAAGGTCGAGCTCCTCCGCGTCCTTGACGGTGCGGAGCTGCTGCACAAGGCGCGTCGTTCCGATCAGCGAAGGGAGCAGATTCTCAAGCGCGCGCCCCCGTTCGAGACTGAGCTTGTCGTCCTCCACCGCGAGCCGCCGCACGCCCAGTTGCCGGAGCGCCTCCCGCACCGCGGGCCACGGGTCGCGGTCCTCCATCCGCACGAGGGGAAGGAACGACTCCTCCTCGGCCTGGATGAAGTAGCGCGAGTCGGTGACCAGACGTCCTCCGTTCACCCCCGCCACCACGACGGCGAAGGAGCCTGTGAATCCTGAAAGGTACTGCACCGCGGGGCGGTTCTCCAGTTCGCTGCTGAAGAGGAAGAGCGCGTCGGCCCCTCTCCTCCGGAGTTCTTCCGCCAGGCGTTCCATACGCGCGGCGAAGAAATCGTTCATCTCTCGCACATGACCGCTCCCTTTCTCAATAAAGGATACGCAACAGGATGCATTATACCAAGTCGATGATGGGGGTGAAAGGGTTTTCTTTTGCGCGAGGAAAAGTTCTTTCGTCAACAAAGTGTACGGACAGGAAGTAAGGGAGAGCGGGCAGGAGAGACGCCGCGTGCGGTCGTCTCTCCTGCAACGTTTTTTCTCGTCTTCAGGGAGTCCTGACGACGGGCCTCCCGATGACCGGGATCAGGTCGTGGATCGTCTCTCCCTTTTCCGAAAAGTCCATGAGCGCCTCGAAGCTGAGCGCCCAGACGTCCATGGGCATAGAGCCGCGTATCAGGTCGAGCCCGAACGGGGAGAGAAGCGAGACGCACGCTTCGGCCTCCTCCTCGCGCTCGAAGACGAAGAGCAGCCAGTTGACGCCGTCCTGGTCGAAGCTGTCGAGGTCGATGTAGCCGGGGAGCACCATGCGGCGGAGCACTTCGAGCGCGAGCTGGAAACGTCCCGTCGTCGCCAGGAATCCATCGAGGTTCTGCGGAACGGCGGCAGGAGTCCGCATGCAGAAGAAACGGTCGGCGTTCAGAATGCCCCACGGGTCGTTGGGGGAGCGGGGGATGTGCGCGTACGCCTGAAAGTCGTAGCGGCTGAGGTGGAGCAGGTCCGCCTCGAAGTACGCGGGGTAGGTCCCCTTCGCCTCGAACCACTTCGCGGCGGCGTCCGAGGCGGGCGGCGCTTCTCTTCGGGCGGCGAGCCCCGTGAGCGGCCAGTCCTCGCGCATCTGCCCGCAGAGGGGGGAGGAGGGCCAGAGCCATTCGAAACCGGAGGAACGGGTGAAGAGCTCGTCGTCCTGCAGCGGGGGGATCGGGAAGCGCGCGGACGGGACGAATTCCTTCACCCCCCAGCGCTGGATGTGCTTTTTATCGAGCAGCAGTCGGAGGCGCGTTATGAAAAAATCCTTTTCAGGGTCCGCGCCCGGGGTTCCCGGTTCGGCAGGCAGATAGTTCGCCGCCGCCTCCTCGCGGAAGGCCTCTCTCCCCGCGCCGGTCAGGAAGAGGAGCTCCCCCTCCTTCGCGAGCAGCCCCTCCGCAAACATTCGTGCGAGCGGCGCGGGATCTTCTTCGGCGATGCGCACAAGCTCCTCCGTCCAGCAGGGGTTCTCCTGGTCGAACAACAGCAGAAGACTTCCGTACTCCATGTATTCTTCCTCCTTGTGAACTTCGGATGAATGATCTCTCCCGGGTTATTGTACATCCTTTCCTCCAACGTGTAGAATCGCGTAGAGAATCCGAGCCGGAATTGGAAAGGAGCTGCGCGCATGAACGACGACCGGACACCCTACGACGCCCTCGGAACCCTCTTCGCCAAGATACTGGAACCCGTGGCCCTCTACCGGGCGCTCTTCGACGAACGAGGCGCGTTCCAGGACGTGATCTATATCGACGTGAATCCCGCGTACGAGCAGGTGATGGATATCCGCAAGGAGGAGATCCTCGGCCGCCCCTTCCGCGAGATATGGTCGGAGAGAGAGCGGGAGTGGCAGGACATTATCCTTCAGGTGGCCACCACGGGGATCTACGCCCGCTACGAAGGTCCCAGCTACGACACCGGGAAGTACCTCCACGCCATCGCCTTCAGCCCGACGCGCTCCGTCGTCGCGGTGATCTTCCTCGACATGACCGACTGGAAGCGGGCCGAGGAGGCGCTTCAGGAGAAGGAGGTCCTGCTCACCGAGTACCGGCAGGAGCTGCGCACCCTCGCCGCGCGTCTCTCCCTCGCGGAGGAGCGCACCCGCCGGGAGATCGCCGTCAAGCTGCACGACCGGGTGGGATACTCGCTCGTCTCGCTGCTCACGCGCCTGCGCGCCCTCTCGGAAAAGCACGACCCCGACGACATCGCCCCGGCCATCGAGGAGGTGGAGGGGCTGCTCTCCGACACGCGTTCCCTGACGCTGGAGATCAGCTCGCCGCTGCTCTACGAAGTCGGCCTGGAACCGGCGCTCGCCTCGCTCGCCGAACGGATGCTCGCACCGCACGGCATCGCCGTCGACTTCCGGGAGTGTGGGCCGCAATCGTCTATCTCGATGGAGATCCGCATCTTGATGTACCAGATGGCGCAAGAGCTGCTGCTCAACGTGATCAAGCACGCGGGGGCGAAAAACGTGATCCTTCGGGTGCAGCGGGGGAACAAGCGCGTCCGCCTGCTCGTCGAGGACGACGGGGCCGGGTTCTCCTCCAAGACGCCGAAGCACTGGGGGAAGTGGGGCGGCATGGGGCTTTTCAGCATCCGCGAGAAACTGCACTCCGTCGGCGGAGAGATTCGCGTCTTCTCCGAGAAGGGGAAGGGGAGCACCGTCGCGCTCGTCGCGCCGCTCATGTTCGAGGGAGGAAAGACGTCATGAAGATCCGCGTGCTGATGATCGACGACCATACGCTCTTCCTGGCCGGGTTGGAGGACATTCTCGCCCGCGAGGAGGACATCGAGGTGGTCGGCGTCGCCGGGAGCTGCCGCGAAGGAGTGTCGCTGGCGATGGAGAAGCGTCCCGACGTGATCGTCCTCGACCTCGCGATGCCGGGGACCAGCGGCGTGGAAGCCGCGCGCATCCTTGCCGAGGCGCTGCCGGGCGTCCGCCTGGCGGCGCTCACGATGCACCTCGACCGCCAGATGGTCTTCGAGGCGCTCAAAAGCGGCATGACCGGTTACATTTTGAAGGAGGCCACTCCGGAGGAGTTCCTCTTCGCCCTCCGCGTCGTGGCGCGGGGGGAAACCTGGCTCAGCCCGAAGGTGGCCGCCATCGTGGCGAACGACTTCGTCCGCGGGAGCGCTCAGGAAGCGCCGAGCGCTCCCGCCCTTTCCGACCGCGAGCGGGAGGTGCTGCGCTTTCTCGTCAAGGGGGCGGGAACGCGCGAGATAGCGTCTCGTCTGCACATCAGCAAGAGCACCGTGGACACCCACCGCCGCAACATCCTCGATAAGCTGGGGTGCGAAAACGTCACCTGCCTCACCCGCTACGCCCTGCGCCACGGCCTGGTCGACCTGGACGAGTGAGGGGAAAGGTTTTTTAAGTCACTCTGCATTGACGTGTGTTCTCATATTTGATAACATGCGGATATGGCTTATTCCGTCGAATACTTCAATGATCGAGTCCGTGCAGAGATAGAAGCGTGGCCCGTCGGTATTCTTGCCGACTATGCGCGGATTCTTGAGATGCTTATGGAGTTCGGTCCGGAAGTGGGTATGCCGTATTCCCGTCCGATGGGAGACGGTCTTTTCGAACTGCGTCCCCGAGGACGCGAAGGGATCGGGCGTGTGTTGTACTGCTATATAAGAGGAAGGCGTCTGCTCATACTCCATGCCTTTGTAAAGAAAACGGGCTCCACCCCGCAGAAGGATTTGAATAGAGCCCGCGATAGATTGAAGGAGGTGCGTCATGACTGGATGTGAATATAAACCGGTTCCTCATAATCACGATGAGTTTCTGGCCGCGATGTCGGAAAGAGAAGGTTTTACCTCCGCCTATGCCGCGCTGGAGGATGAATACCGATTTGTCCGCGAACTTTTGGCGGCCAGGATACGCGCAGGTCTCACACAAGAAGAGGTTGCGGAGTCCATGGGAACAAGTAAAAGCGCAGTTTCCCGCCTGGAAGCGGGGGGAAAGCATTCTCCTTCCGTCCAGACGCTGAAGAAGTATGCAAAAGCAGTAGGGTGCGACGTCGAAATTCGTCTGGTTGAAAAAACGTCTCGTTGCGCTTCGCCTGCAAAAAATTCTTCGGTGATGTGAGGTTTTCGAGGCTTTCGGCGGAGACGGAGAGCGGCGCATGGAGTCTCGGGAATGCTTCGAGGCAAGAAGACTACCCCCAAAAAGCCGCTTTTCGCCCGCCGCATAGAGGATGCGCGTCTGCGTGAAGGAGCTCTCTCCCGTCTCCCCTACGATGGATGCGTTTCAGAGCTACAGTTCGACCACTTTCATCTCGCCTTGCACGAAGCTTCGGATCGTCGCGCCGGCCTTCAGGCGCGGGTCCGATTCGTAGAGTTCGCGTACAGCCCCGAAGTCCGGAACGTGGGCCTCCGTCAGTTCGGCCAGACGATCGAGGAGCGCCAGGTCGGAGTCGTCCGTTTCGCGCTTCAGCATCATCCCCCAGCAGTCCCACGGCAGCAGTTCGACCTTGTTGAGCGCCGCCGCGTCGCGGACGAGATTGCTTCCCACGAACCCCATTCCCCGCATGTCGAAGATGCCGAAAACGTTCGGGTCCGCCGCCCCGTTGCGGCACATCCTCCATGCCGCGCCGCCGCCGACGAAGCGGTCCCGCGGCACGTCCAGCGGATCGAATGAAACGTTCAGCACGCCGCGCTGGAAAGCGTCGAGCTGCGCGTCGACCAGTATCCAGCGTTTCTCGGATTCGTTCCAGTACTCGGCGACCCAGTGATCCTCGAAGTGTCCGGGCAGGAAGTACGTCCCGAATCCGCAGCGCGCGCGGGCCGGGACCCCTTGACTGCGCAGCATGGACACCAGCAGCAGCGTGTGGTCGCGGCAGTTTCCCACCGTCTTCAAATCCAGCGGCCGCGGAACGGTCAGCGGGCGCGGATCGAGTTCCAGAGTGCGGGCCAGACGCTTCTCCATGGTGCGGAGCCGCACCTCGGCGCCTCTCTCGGCGGCGAGCGTCACCCCGTACCGCTCGGCCCAGAAGGGGTGGAGGGTGACGCCCTGGACGACCGCGCACAGCTCCCCGATGTCCGCAGGGAGAGCATCGAAAAGGTCCGCGTGCGCACCTGGCCGGCTGATGGCCCCTTGAGTCGCGAAAAACGAGAACTCGTTCATAGGTTTCCTCCTTCAAAATAGAGAGCGGCGTACCCCGCTTCGAACGCCGCGACGTTCGGCGGAGCGCGTCGATGCCCGCGGAATCCGGGAACTGGGAGCGCTTCCCGTCCGACGGCATGTATTGTATCAGTTGTATCTGCCCGGCGTCTCGGTAGAGCCCGAGCGACGCTCTGTATCGATAGAGGAAAGCGAAGTCTTCGAGGAGGCTTCGTGCTATTATCATGAAGAAGAGGGTGTTGAGAATTTCGAAGGAGGAACTGCGATGAACGAATCAATGAAGATCGAGTGCATAGCGGGTTTCGCCGTCATTACGAAAGACCCGGCGGCGAGCGCCTCTCTCTATCGGGATGCGCTCGGCCTGCCGCTGGAGAATCATGACGACTATTTTTTCATGGATGGATTCCCGGGGGCCAAGCATTTCGGGGTATGGCCTCTTGCGATGGCGGCGCAGTCGTGTTTCGGGCGGGACGAGTGGCCGGAGGATATACCCGAGCCGACGGCGACGATGGAGTTCGAACTGGCCGATGTCGCCGCCGTCGAGGCGGCGGTGCGGGAGATGAAGGAGCAGGGCCGGGAATTCGTTCACGAGGCGCGGGCGGAACCGTGGGGGCAGACCGTCGCGCGGTTCGTCAGCCCCGAAGGGGTGTTGATCGGCTTGAGCTACGCCCCGTGGCTTCACGAGTAGGCGCTGAAAGCAATGAATCTCCCCCTTTGATGAAACGAGGACGAAAAGTCGTGAACATGCAGCCCGAGATCAAAAAAATCACGGAGGCCAACAGAGACGCCTGGAACGAGGTCATGCCCAGGCATAGGGAAGCGGCGGGGGAACGATGGGACAAGGCGTTCATGCAGGCGGGCTTCGTCTGCATGAGGGAGCACGAGCTTGAATTGCTCGGGAGAACGGAGCTCGAAGGGAAGGCGGCGGCGCATCTGTGCTGCAATAACGGCGTCGAGCTGCTCTCTTTGAAGAACCTGGGCGCCGGCGAGTGCGTCGGGTTCGATATCTCCGACGCCGCGATCCGGGAAGCCCGCGAGCGCGCCGGGCGATGCGGAATAGAGTGCCGGTTCGTCCGTTCGGACGTCTACGAAATCGGGCCGGAGTACGATGATCGCTTCGACCTTGTCTATATCAGCGCCGGAGGGCTCGGCTGGATGCCCGACCTGAAGCTCTTTTTCGCAAAGGCGGCGGCCATGTTGAAAGACGGCGGGCGGATATTCATCCACGAAATCCATCCGTTCTCCGAGACGCTGCCGTTCGACGACGCCGAAGACGCCGACGTGCTGCGGATCGTCGGACCCTATTTCAAAGACGGGCCCTACGTCGAGTACGGCGGCCTGGACTACGTGGGCAAAGCGAGCTACAGTTCGGCCAAGCCGCAGTACTGGTTCGTCCACACCATAGCCGACATCCTGACCGGGCTGATCGGGAATAGCCTTGAGATAGAGCATTTCTCCGAATATGAATTCGACGTTTCCGCAGGGCATGCGCGGGTCGAACGCGCCCGTGCAGGAGTCCCGTTGAGCTATATCGCGATAGGTAGGAAGCGGGGCGGCGTCTAGCCGATGTTTCGGTACGACGTCGCCGAATTCCGAAGCGATATCGCATTCGATATTCCAACGTCGTCGCCCCGCTTTGCACCGGGAAAGCGTTATGGAGTCGAATACTTGCCGGATGCCGCGTCGTCCAGTATCTCCTGGTATCGGCCGCTCGACTTCAGTTCGGCGAGCCCTTCGTTGAATACCGCCAGCAACTTCTCGGCGTTCGGCGCTCTTTTCGAAAAAAGCAGAGAGTACGGGGCCGAGCGGACGGGGGTTTCGCAGTACCAGAACCGGTCGGCTTCCAAGGCGAATCCGCGGTCGATCAGCTCGAGGCCTACATACTTATCGACGGCGACGGCGTCCACTCTTTTTCCGAGCAGCTTCCTGAGGCTCGTCTCGTCGTCCGGAGATGGATCGGTTCGGAAAAGACCTTCTTCGCTCGCTTTTTCGAAGTCGTTCCCGTAGTGGTATCCCCGCGTAACTCCTATGGAGAGCCCTGCGAGATCCCGCCATTCTTTCCACTCCACCTTCCTGTCGTTCCGGGAGAAGAGAAGCACCGGCAGATCGACAAGAGCTTCGCTGAAGAAAAAGTCGCGCGCCCGTTCTTCCGAAAAAGCCCACCCGATGGAAGCGTCCCACTTTCCCTCCGCGGCGATCGCGAGCGCGCGCGCCCATGGAAAGAATCCGTACGTCGTTTCGATGCCCTTAAGGGCGAACGCTTCCCTTACAACCTCCGAGAGCGCTCCGTTTGCGGGAAGGCGCTCCCCTAGAAACGGAGGCCACTCGCCGTTCGTAATGCGGACGACCGTTTCTTCGGCCGAAGCCACGGAGACGCAGGCAGTAGAACCAAGAAGAACGAGAAGAAGAAACGCTGTGAAAAACCGCCTCATGAGCAACACCTCCCGCGTGATGGCATAATGCGAAATTCGCAAATGGGAAAGAGCGCAAAAAATACAATTTGTATTGATGTGCTGAAATTATAGGCCGAAATGTTATGGGTGTCAATCGCCGCTTCGGCGGGCTCGTTTTTGGGGGAAATTGAAGACATGATGGCCAATCGAGCGGAGCGTTCTCTTTGTGTAATAATAGCAAGATCGCGGGGTTGTCGCGAAACGAAACACTGGACGACGCGTCTTTTCAATGTGTTTTCGGGCGGCGCTTCGCTTCATTTGGCCGTGCGGAGACGAATCGAAAATTTTCCGGGAGGAACGGAGGAAAAACAATGGGTCTGAAACGCGGAACGGTACGGGTAGCGGTGGTGCAGGCGGGGTCCGTGGTCATGGACAAGGAAGGGACTCTGGAGAAGACGGAACGGCTCGCGATAGAAGCTTCCGAGAAGGGGGCGAAGATCGTGCTCTTTCCGGAGGCGTTCGTTCCGTGCTATCCGCGCGGACTTTCCTTCGGCGCCGTCGTGGGCAGCCGCTCGCCGGGGGGCCGGAAGGACTTCGCCCGGTATTACGCCAACTCCGTCGACGTTCCCGGTCCGGAGACCGATTTTCTGGGGGAGCTGGCGGCGCAGACCGGGACGTACCTCTCCATCGGAGTCATAGAACGGGAGGGAGGTACTCTCTACTGCACCCTTCTCTACTTCGGCCCCGACGGGGCACTTCTGGCGAAACACCGGAAGCTGAAGCCCACGGGGAGCGAGCGTCTTATCTGGGGAGAGGGCGACGGAAGTACCTTGGCGGCGGTGGAGACCCCCTACGGTACGATGAGCGGTCTCATCTGCTGGGAGAACTACATGCCGCTCGCGCGGGCAGCCGTCTACGCTCGGAACCCCTCGATCTACCTCGCGCCCACGGCGGACCAGCGCGACGGGTGGCAGTGCTCCATGCGTCACATCGCTCTGGAGGGGCGCTGCTTCGTGCTTTCGTGCAACCAGTTCGTCACCAAGGAGATGTACCCGTCCGACCTCGCCTGTTTCTCCGACCTCGGACAGCAGCCGGAGGTGATGAGCAGAGGAGGGAGCGCGATTATCGATCCTCTGGGGAACTACGTCGCCGGTCCGCTCTGGGACGAGGAGGGAACGCTCGTCGCCGACCTCGACATGGAAGCCGCCGTCGAGGCGCGGTTCGATTTCGATGTGATGGGTCACTATGCCCGGCCGGACGTCTTCACGCTGCTGGTCGACGAGGAGCCGAGAAGCGGGGTGGAGTTCTCCGGGGACGAGTGCTGTCGGGAGGACGATTGTTCATGCCAGGGGTGAGAAACCGCTCGGAGGGTTTCGGGGCCGTGCCCCGTCTGCTCGACGAGACGGCGAAGACGGCGGGCGAGTGGTTTGCAGCCCTTCCGGAAAGAGAGGTCAAGGCGACCGCGTCGGCGGAGGAGCTTCGGGAAGCTTTGGGCGGAGCGCTGAACGAGGAGAGCGAGCCCGCGGCCGACGTGGTGCGGAACTTCGCGCGCGCCGCCGAAAGAGGCCTCGTCGCCTCGCCCGGCCCGCGCTACTTCGGATTCGTGACGGGCGGGGCGCTTCCCGCGAGCCTCGCCGCCGACTGGCTGGCTTCCGCGTGGGACCAGAACGCGGTGCTTTTCGTCTCCTCCCCTGCGGCGAGCGTGACCGAGGAGGTCGTCGCCTCGTGGATGCTCGATCTGCTCGGCCTTCCCGCGGACGCGTCGGTCGGCCTGGTTACCGGCTGCCAGATGGCGAACTTCACGTGCCTGGCGGCCGCGCGCCACGAAGTCCTCAGAAAGGCCGGATGGGACGTCGAGGCGGACGGCCTCTGCGGCGCGCCGCGCATCACCGTCGTCGCCGGAGAGGAGGCGCACGCCACGCTGCTTGTCGCGCTTCGGATGCTCGGCCTCGGCGAGCGGAACGTCTTCGCTATCCCAGCCGACGAGCAGGGGCGAATGCGCCCGTCCGCGTTGAAAGAGGTTCTGGAAAACGTCTCCGGTCCGCTTATCGTCTGCCTTCAGGCGGGCAATGTGAACTCCGGAGCCTTCGACCCGTGCGCCGAGCTTGTTCCTCTTGCGAAGGCCAAGGGGGCGTGGGTGCATGTGGACGGCGCGTTCGGCCTGTGGGGCGCGCTGCTGCCGGAGCTGGCCGCCCACACCGAAGGCATCGGACTGGCGGATTCCTGGGCGACGGACGCGCACAAGTGGCTCAACGTTCCCTACGACTCCGGGATCGCCGTCGTGCGGAACGAGGCGGCGCACAGGGCGTCGATGACGCTGAAGGCGCCCTACTACATCGCGGCGCCCGGCGCTGTCCGCGACCCGTCGCAGTGGGTTCCCGAGTCCTCCAGACGGGCCAGGGTGTTCCCGCTGTACTGCGCGCTCCGCTCGCTCGGGAAGAACGGCCTCCGGGAGATGATCGCGCGGAACTGCGCCCAGGCCCGCCTGATGGCGTCGCTCCTCGCCGAAGACCTCGCAATCAGGATTCTCAACGACGTCGTCCTCAACCAGGCGCTCGTGCGCTTCATCCCCCCGCGCGGCGGCGACGCGGACGCCTTCACGAGGCGCGTGACTGCCGCGGTGCAGGAGGAGGGAACCTGCTGGGCGGGAGGAAGCGTCTGGAAGGGCATGGCCGCGATGCGCATCTCGGTCTCCAACTGGTCCACGACCGAGGAGGACATCCGCCGCTCGGCGGCCGCCATACGGAGCGTGCTGACGGAGATTTCGCAGCTCGCCGAAAGCGAGTGAACGGGAGGCGCGGAGAAAGCGAGTTCAGTTGTCGAGGGTTCGGCGAAGAGGAGCTATGAAAGCATTCGACAGAACAAGTTCGGAATTTACCGTATGATTGACACGCCCTCGATGGTTTGGGAAGAGCGTTGCGTAACCCGTCGACTTCTCCAACCCTCGAGGGCCTTTCTTTGCTCGAAAAATCCATTCCCGGCACGCGGGATCGAAGTCGATGGTATAATAAATTTCGATTTTAGCATGCTATTCTATGCTCCCTGAAAAGAGGATGTTCCATGAAACGGCGATATATGAAGCAGCAGTGGACCTTGCGCTTCAAAAAGCTTGGATTGATAGAGGAAGGAGCCGTCCGGATCGCTCCTCTGATGCTTTTTACGGGCGACAACAACACCGGAAAAAGCTACGTCATGACGCTGCTCTGGGGGGTAATCGCGCTCGGACGCAGCCTCTTCCCGACGGCGATTCCAGAAAGCGAGTCGTATCGCCAGTGCGAAAAGTGGCTGGGGAGTTTTTTGCAGGAAGGCGAAGACGAGAAAACGCTGCTCCTCGAAGACGAGGAGGTTTTTGTACGTTGGTTCGGAGACGTGCTCAATCAGCGACGACAGACTCTCTGCGACAAACTTTTCGGAGAAAACGCGGTGCGGCTTCGCGAGCTTCGCATTGCGGATTTCGTTCGCGAACGACCTCTTTCGCTTCGGTGGAACAGAGATGCGGCCGAGGGAAGCCGGTATTCCAGCGGAAAGCACTATGTCCGCTTCCCGTTGCCGTCGAGTTCTCCTCCCCGAGCCGAAGTCTACCGGATGATCCAGTATTTGACCTGGAAGTTGATCATGGACGATTTGAGCGCGCCTCTCTATCCTCCGCGATCTCCGGTGAAAACCGTTCCCTCGGGCGAGATTCTCTATTTGCCGGCGGCACGAACGGGATTCATTCTCTTGCGCAAGATCGTTGCCTCCGCAGCGTTGAGCAGTGAAGCGAAGGGTGTGCAGCTTCTGCTGCCCGTCAGATATTTTCTTCAACGCCTTCTTACCCTCTCCTTCAAAGAGAACAACAGGTTCTCCGCCTTCGCGGACATACTGGAGCGCCGCATTTTACGCGGACACATTCACCCGGACGGCGCTCCTCTGCCGGAGTACCGGTACAGCCCTCAAGGCCAGGATAACGAAGCGCTCCCTCTTTGGCGGACGTCGTCGCTTATTACGGAGCTTGCTCCGCTTCTTGTCTTTCTGCGAGGGGACGACGATTTTCGCTCTTTGATCATCGAAGAACCGGAAGCGCACCTTCATCTGGAAATGCAGAGAGAACTCGCCCGCCTTCTGGTTCGATTGGTGAATTCAGGTCTTCCCGTCTGGATCACGACGCATGGAGATAGCTTCTTTCAGCAGGTGAGCAACCTGGTCAAGGCCTCGGCCATAGATGACGCCGCTCTCTCCCGGCTCGATCTGGAGCCCGAAGAGAGCATACAACCGGAACGGGTTTCGGCGTGGCATTTCCAGAGAGTCTCCGCCTCGTCCGGTCGCGACCGAACCGAAATTTCGCCGTTGCACGCCGATCACGACGGAATAGCCGCAACCGCCTTCAATGCTGCAATAGCCGAACTCACTCGGCAAACTCTTGACTTGAGTCCGGGCGATGAAGCGTGAACGTGTGGAAAGCACCGCAGCAACGGAGGGAACGCAGCTCGTCGTTCGAGAGTCCGAAGAGAGCGGCGAGGCCGAGCTGACGCTGCATCTCGCACGGAACGGAGTGCTTTTTCAGTACCCGCATAATAACAACTTCATCTTTTCGAATAAAAAACGCGCGGATGGCATTCTCTTCTTGCAGAGAGAGAACGACTGGGAGGTCATGATCGTCGAACTCAAAAAGACCGTGAAGCTCAAGGAGTGGATGAAGATCAAAGAACAGTGGCATGGAGCATGGCTTCATGCTCTGGCCCTCTCCGGCGTTCTGGAGGCTCCCTTCCCCCAACCTCCACGTTTTCTGGTGGCGTACCGCAAAGACGGCATCGACGAAAACGCTCCCGATCCCGTTCTGTTGAAATCACCCGAGTATACTCGTGCCTTCATCGAGTGGAGGGAGGGCCACGCCGCCTTGAACGAGATAGGAGAAGTAACCTTTGAAAAGGCGCGCCTCGACGAAGCGGGAAGAGGCTCATTGCATATTCCATGAGAGACGCCTGAATTCGGAGCGGGAAAAATGCTCTTTGATCGCATCCTGAGAGCTGTTTTCTTGTTCCACCGATGCCATGTATCTTCTATAATTTTGCGATTTTGACGGAGGATGTGTTATGGCCGCTATGTCCGATATGATGGATTCCGGAGTGTACTGGCTTGTCGGCGCTGTTTTCGACGGAGCGGACCAGGCGGAACGCTTTCTACGCGAGGGAGTTTGGGAACAGCGCACTCCTCCGGAGAGAGACATCGCCCTTGTAAAATCAATGACCTGCGGAGATCGTATCGCTATCAAGGCCGCTTTTGTTCGAAAAAAAGACGGCATTCCTTTCGATAATCGCGGAAACCTTGTTTCTGTAATGAAGATCAAAGCTTCGGGGAGGGTGAAATCGAATCCCGGCGACGGTCTGGGAGTGGAAGTGGAATGGGAGCCTCCGACCGAAGCGAAGGAACCTCGGGAGTGGTTCCTCTATACTTTTCTCGGGACCGTATGGAGGCTTCAACGCGACAACTGGTACTCCGAAGGGCTGATCGACTTCGTCTTTCATGGTGTCCCGCAGGATCTGGACAGATTTCGAAACGCCCCTTACTGGAAAGAGCGTTTTGGTGACCGAGGGGACGGAAGCAAGAAATCCACCTTCGCTTGGACCGCCTTCTACGTCGAGATGGCGGACAGATTGATGGACTTCCGCAACCGCCGTTCGGAACTTCTGGAAGGGATCGACGGAATCGCAGCCAAGATTGAACAATTCCCTCGTTTACAGGATAAGTTCGGGGACGATTCCGAAGGTCCTCTAGTCGATATCTGCCCGTTCAGTGTTTTTGCTCTTTTCAACAGATCGATCAAAGAGGAGCGTCGAAAGGCGATCACAGAAGGGCTTGCGCTCCTTTTAGAAGTGAATGAACCCGTCCCCGTAAGTTTTACCGGTATTCCGGCGCTTCCTCCGATAAGATCATGGTTTTTCGGTTATGAGAAGGATCGAGAACCCCGCGATATCGACATCCTCTGGGATGTTTACGAAAAAGCGATACGGTATGCGGACTCGGAGAACGACGACGCGCGGGAAGAATTCGCGGCGGCCTATGATCGCGCTCTGGATGTCGAAGGTACGGCATGGAACTTGACGATGGGACTCTACTGGATTCGGCCGTGGGAATTTCTCTCTCTCGACGGGCAGTCTCGAAACTATCTCAAGAACAAGCTTGCCGTCGGCATCGGACAGAAGTCGCAGAAACGCGTTCTTTCCGCGAAAGAGTATCTTTCGATCTTGGAAAAGATGAAGACGCTGTTTCAAGGCGAGAATTATCCGGTCCACTCATTCCCTGAACTTTCGTATGCCGCCTGGTTGTATAAAGAACCCGGCGCTTCCGAAGACGGGATACGTGAAAGTTCGCTTCTCGAGCAAGACGGCCATTATCGGCCGATGGATCCCGCTCGTATCGACGATGCTCCTGATATCCCTCAACCTCGACTTCCTCCGTACACCCTCCGCTCCATCCTCGAAGACGGTTGTTTTCTCGAAATGGAAGAGTTGGAGATGATCCTGAAGCAGTGGCGCATCAAGATGAACATTATTCTTCAGGGGGCTCCGGGCACAGGAAAGACGTGGCTTGCGAAGAGGCTGGCCTTTGCGCTTATAGGCGAGAAAGACGAGAGCAGGGTCCGGTCCGTGCAATTTCACCCCAACCTTTCCTACGAGGATTTCATTCGCGGATATCGCCCTTCCGGGGAAGGCAAGCTTTCTCTGATAGACGGGCCTTTCCTGGAGATGGTGAACGCGGCTCTCGAAGAACCCGAGGGGAAGTTCGTTCTCGTGATCGAGGAGATCAACAGAGGAAACCCGGCCCAGATATTCGGCGAGATGCTGACGCTCCTGGAAGCCGACAAACGTACGCCGTCCGAAGCGATCGAACTCTGCTACCGAAACAAGGATGGAAAGAGGGTCCATATCCCGGCCAATCTATACGTGATAGGAACGATGAATATCGCCGATCGCTCTCTTGCCCTGGTCGATTTCGCTCTCCGGCGCAGATTCGCCTTTATCGACTTGGAACCGAAGTTTGGCGAACCCTGGAAGAAGTGGCTGAAAGAAAGATGGGGTTTCTCTCTTGAGTTTCTTGAGATGATCGAACAAAAGATTGTCATGCTGAATGATTCCATAGCCTCCGATGCAAGCCTGGGGAATCAGTTCCGCATAGGGCACAGCTATCTGATACCCTCCACGCAGGCTCCTCTTCCGAATCCCGAGGAATGGTTCGAAAACGTCGTGCGGACGGAAATAGGGCCGCAGCTTGATGAATATTGGTTCGACGCCCCTCATAAGGCCTTCGCTGCGAAGAAGGAGCTTCTGGCGGGGTCGTAATGGAAAAGAATCGCTTCCCCGGCGCGGAAGAAGGCGGATTCGTGGGCGGAATTCCGATCAGGAACATCTGGCTTCTGCTTCTGTACGCTTCCGAACTGCTTCGGTATGTCGACGGGGGGAAGTTTTCCGTGGAGAAGGATCCCGACGATATCCCCGATCTCGTTGGGGAGCTTCTCGCACGGCTCGTCGAGAAGCGGATACGGCGAAACCTTTCTTACGGATATCGAACGAGGGCGGGTGTTCTTGGAAGAGTTCGCGGCCAGATACTGATGCTTGAGACGGAATGCCGCGATCTTCTCTCTCGAGGCTCGGTGGCATGCAGATTCGAAGAGTTGGCGGTGGATACGATTCGGAACCGATATGTGAAAGCCGCTCTTGAAACGATTGCCTGTTTGATCAAGGAGAAGAAGCTCGCCGGTCGCTGCAAGTCTCTGGCGGCGGTTCTACGGGGGATGGGAGTCGTCGGAGGAAAGCCGAGTCGGGCCGAGATGAGCGCCGACCGAATCGGCCGCAACGATGCCGCCGACAGTATGATGATGACTGCGGCTCGTTTGGCGTTCGATATGGCGCTTCCCGTGGAGATGGCCGGAACTCGAAATCTTCCCGTTCCGGAACGGACGATAGAATGGCTTCGAAAGCTATACGAGCGTGCCGTCGCTGGATTCTACGATGTCGTCCTTTCGCCGTCGGAGTGGAAAGTGTCTCAAGGAAAAACGCTGCATTGGAGGATCGCGGAAAGGTCCTCCGGCATCGGCGATATTTTTCCTTCCATGCGCACGGATATTTTTCTCGAAAACGAGAACTCGGGACGAAGAATCATTATCGACACCAAGTTCAACGCGATCCTGACGAAGGGGTGGTACCGAGCAGAGAGCCTGCGGAGCGGGTATATCTATCAGATGTACGCGTACCTCCGTTCGCAGGAAGGGAACGGCGATCCTCTCTCGGAGAGCGTGTCCGGAATTCTGCTTCATCCCGTGGTCGGTGGAAAGGCCGTGGATGAACGAGCGGTCGTTCAGGGGCATGAAATTCGTTTCGCCACCGTGGACCTTGGCGCCTCCGCCGTCGAGATACGAACTCGGCTGCTGGAGTTGATCGCAGGAACACCGAAAAGAGAAAATGCGTGACTTCGCAAAGTGAACGAGGGCAGCGGATTGAAGGTCGGTATCCGTAATTTGGTTTTTCCGGCGTACGCATCCTGATCGAGGAGGCGAGGAAAAGACATGATTGCAAGAGGAAACGAAATCGAGATCGTTTGGACGGGGCCGTATGGATGGCCGAAATTCGAATCGGCGAACGATTTACCCGACATTCCGAAACATCCCGGGGTGTATCTGCAATGCGTCGAATATCGAGGCGGATTTCTGGTCTATGCCGCCGGGATCACGCGCAGGACGGTACCGATACGCTTTCGGGAGCATACGCGGAAATATATGAGCGGAGAGTACAACGTCCTTGATGTCTCCTCGATGCGGCAAGGCGTGCGGAAAGAAGTGTGGCACGGCTGGGGATGGACGACCGAAAAAAGAACCGCATTCGAAGAACGCACGACGGAGATTATCGAAGCCGTGAAAAATCAGCTCGCGGGATTTCGCATCTTCGTAGCCGAAACGGGCGTTGCCCCCCGTTTCCTTGAACGCATCGAGGCCGCTATAATGATGCATCTCTATCGACAGCCGTCGCCGTTTTGCGATATTCCGGACAAAGGCATGATGCTGGCGCCGCGTTGGCCCGACGAACAGCCGATCACCGTAAAAAACGTATGCGATGCGACGTTGCACACTCTTCCTCTGTATTTAGAGGTATAGTTCGTATATTTCGAGAGCCGTCTTACTCATGATCGGAGGTGGAGGGATGAACATGAACAAGCCGCTGTTCATCGGGCACGGATCGCCGATGAACGCCGTCGCGGACAACAGATACGCCCGCTTTTTGCGGGCCTTTGGCCAATCGATACGGAAGCCGGAAGCGATCATCGTCGTCTCCGCCCATTGGCTGACGAAGGGCACGTACATCACGGGGAACGAGCATCCGGAGCAGATCTATGACTTTTGGGGTTTTCCCGACGAACTGTACACGGTCCGGTACGCGCCGAAGGGGGCGCCCGAAATCGCTCGAGAGATCGAAAGAGCCGGCATCGGCGTCGCGTTCGACGCGCATCGGGGAGTCGATCACGCCGGATGGGCCGTCGTGAAGCACATGTACCCCGATCAGGACGTCCCGCTGCTCCAAATCAGCCTGGACGTCGACAAGGATATGCGAGAACACTTCGCCCTCGGCGCGGCCTTGTCGCCCTTTTCCCGGGAGGGAGTGCTGTTCATCGGAAGCGGCAACATGATCCACAACCTCCGGGTGATCGATTTCGACGAGGACGCGAAGCCGTTCGACTGGGCGGCGCGGGCGGACGCCTGGGTGAAGGAGCGGCTTGAAAACGCGGAGATCGACGCCCTGCTGGACTATACTGAGGCGATGCCCGACTACAAACTGTCCGTCCCGACGGACGAGCACTACCTTCCATTGGCGTACACCTTGGGTATGAAGGGGCCCGGGCAGGGCATATCGACGATCTACGAGGAAATACAGAACGGAAGCGTTTCGATGCGGAGCATAGAGATAGCGTAGCCGTGGCGGCACGCGGTCGACGTGCTTTTCGGCTTCTCGACGTGGGGCCTCGTGTTTCATGTCAAGAGGACAAGATTGACTTTGGAGTGAATCTACCTTACACTGCATGCGATGTACTACCGGAAAGGTGTCGTTGCCTCCTCGGCTAGGAGCCTGGAGGCAATGTAGATGGAATGGGGTGAAAATCCCCGCGCGGCCGGCACTGTAAGCGCGAGGCCATACCGAAGCGTCCGTTCGAGGGCGCGGGGACGAAAGTCCGTCACTGTGGGCAACCATGGGAAGGCAGGTATGGACGCAGAAGATTTATATCTTCGGGAGCGCGAGTTAGGAGACTTACACTTTTTCGCGAGGCGTTCGTTCCATGCGGAGGACGGACGATATATGCGCATAAAAACGGATGCGCCGGTTTTCCTGTGTACGCACGGGAAAACCGGCGTTTTTTTATTCCAAGGCTCATGGCGGAGCCGGTGCGCAAGAGAGGCTTGTCTCTTCCCGATGGAGGATGAAAGAGCGTAGAAGGTGCGGTATCGCACACGAATCTTTTGAGGAGGCGGAAAAATGAGGGGTATGAAAAAGGGTGTTGTCGCGGCGCTTGCGTGCTGCGCCTTGCTGTTCAGCGGCATGGCGTCGGCGAAAATAAAGGAGGAGATCGTGATCTCCGGGGGCGACAACGCGCTTGCCGGAAAATTCGATCCCACTATGGGGTACGGCGTGTGGAGCTTCGATATTTTTCATTGCCATCTGCTGAAGGTGGGCAAGGAGAACATGCTGGAAAAAGATTTGGCCGTCGCCGAAAGAATCAGCCCCGACGGCTTGACGTACACCTACGAGATTCGCAAAGACGCCAAGTTCGCCGACGGCCGTCCGCTTACCGCCCGGGACGTGGCGTTCACCTTCGAGAAGACGAAATCGCAGGTTTCGGCCGCCGATCTGACCATGCTCGAGAGTGTGAAGGTTCTCGACGACTACACCGTGGAATTCACGCTCTCCAAACCTTGGTCGCTCTTTCCGCATATCGCGACCTATATCGGCATCGTCCCCGAACACGCCTACGTCGAGAATTACGGCGACAAGCCTCTTTGCTCCGGCGCGTGGCGTATCGTCGATTTCCAGAAAGGCCAGCAGTTGATCCTTGAGCCCAATCCTTACTATTACGGTCCGAAGTCGCCGTTTAAACGAGTTTCCATTCTCAAGCTGGACCCCGATACGGCTTTGGCCGCGGCGCAGTCGGGCCAGTTGGACTTCGTGTCCGTCGAGTCGGAGTTCGCCATGCACGAGATCGAAGGCATGACGGTGCTCGCTCTCGACGTGCTCAACGCGCTGGCGGTCAACCTTCCCGTCATTCCCGAGACGACGGGCCCCGACGGCAAAACGGTCGGCAACAACGTAACCTGCGACATCGCCGTTCGCAAAGCGTTGAACATCGGCATCAACCGCGCGTTGCTCGTCGAGCAGGCCCTGAACGGCGCGGGCAAGCCCTCCTATACGATCGGCGACGATGTGCTTCCTTGGACATCCAGAGCGACGTTCGAGGATAATCGAGTCGAGGAAGCGAAGAAACTCCTCGAGGACGCCGGTTGGAAGGACGACGACGGCGACGGCGTCCGCGAGAAGAACGGCGTGAAGGCCCGATTCGTGGTTACGGGGCGCAGCAACGACATGGCCCGCTACAACACCGTGGTCGCACTGTCTCAAAATGCGAAGGCCCTGGGCATCGACATCGTCGTAAAATCCGCTCCCTGGTCCGAAGCCCGTCACGCCCGCGCCGTGCCCACCTGCTGGAGCATCGGATATCCCAGCCCGTCGGATTTCTATCTGTACTATCACTCCTCGCAGATCAACAGGGGCGCCATCGGCAACCCCCCTTCCTATTCCAACAAGCGCGTCGACGAATCGATCGACAACGCTCTGAGGGCGACGGACCTCGCCGAAGCCAACGCGTATTGGCAGGAAGCCGAGAAGCTCGCTCGGGAGGACGTCCCGTTTCTGTATATCTCCCGCACCAGAAACGTCTATTTTGTCCGCGACGGCCTGCGGATTCCCGATCTGGGCAAGGTTCCGGGCAGAAATCAGAACGGCGCGGGGCTTGAGAACATGAACGAGTGGTACTGGGCCGAATAAACGAAAAGAGATCGTCGGTCGGCGCGTCTTCCCCGGCCGGCGATCTCCGCCGCGGAATCGAAAGGGGAACACTCTGTGAAGAAGCGTCTTCTGAAATACTTTGCGGGCTCGATGGCGCGGATGCTGCTCTTGCTTCTGTCCGCCTCCATGCTGAGTTTTTTCCTGATCACCGCCTCGCCCATGAACGCAGTCGACGCTTTTTTGAACGAGGTCAACGTTTCGGAGGAGCAAAGAGCGCGCATCGAAGCCGAATGGGATCTGAACAAACCTCCCGTCGAGCGGTATGTCCTCTGGGCCGGGAAGGTTCTGCAAGGCGATCTGGGGCAGTCCATCACCTATAGCCGCCCCGTGTCGCAGGTGCTGAACGAGCGGTTCAAGGCTTCGCTGCTGCTGATGGGCACGGCCTGGGTTCTTTCCGGCGTGCTGGGGCTGGCGCTTGGAATCCTGGGGGCCGTGTACAAAAACAGCCTGCTCGACAGGATCATCAGGACGCTCAGCCTCGTGCTGGCGTCGACGCCGACCTTCTGGGTCGGGCTCGTCATGCTGGTTCTTTTCGCCGTGGAACTGCGATGGTTTCCTCTGGGACTGGCGATCCCCATAGGCCGCGTCGCCTCCGAAGCGACGCTGACGGAGCGGCTGCATCATTTGGCGCTTCCGGCGTTGACTCTGAGCATCGCCGGCGTGGCGAACATCGCGCTGCATACGCGGCAGAAACTCGTGGACGTGATGGAGAGCGAATACGTGCTCTTCGCCCGCGCCCGCGGTGAAAAACTCGGACAGATCGTGATGCGTCACGGGCTGCGCAACATCGCGTTGCCCGCGGTGACGCTTCAGTGCGCCTCCGTGAGCGAACTCTTCGGCGGATCGGTGCTGGCGGAGCGCGTCTTCTCCTATCCGGGTCTGGGCAACACCGCCGTCGAGGCGGGGCTTCACGCCGACGCGCCGCTGCTGATGGGCATCGCGATGTTCAGCGTTCTCTTCGTCTTCGCGGGGAATCTGGCGGCGAACGTCATCTACGGCATCGTCGATCCCAAGATCAAAGAGGGGGGCGACAACTATGCCTGAAGTCGTTCACGCGGGACTTTCCCGACCTTGGCTGAATCGACGCCGCAGAATTCTGCTGGTGATCGGATTGGGATCGCTGCTTCTCGCGGGCATTTTCATCGGAGGCATGCTGCTCGACCCCGAACTGTACGGTCCGAACTATTCGGCGAGGCGCATGGCGCCGTGCCCGGACCATCTCTTCGGTACCGACTATCTCGGACGCGACATGTTCTGGCGCTCTATCGCCGGCCTGTCTCTGAGCATCCGTATCGGCCTTTTGTCCGCGGCCATAAGCTCGTTGATCGCGCTGATCCTGGGCAGCATGTCGGCCATCTTCGGCGGCAAGGTGGATTCCGCGGTCAACTATCTGGTGGATTTGTGCATGGGCGTGCCCCATCTGATCCTGCTCATTCTCATCTCCATCGCGATGGGCGGCGGAGCGCGGGGCGTCGTTACCGGCGTCGCGGTGACGCACTGGCCGAACCTGACGCGGCTGATCCGCGCCGAAGTGATGCAGATACGCTCGGCGCACTACGTGCAATTGTCGCGCAAAATGGGAAAAAGTTCTCTCTACATCGCGGTGCGGCACATCGTTCCCCATGTCTTTCCGCAGTACGCGGTGGGCTTGATTCTGCTGTTTCCTCACGCGATTCTGCACGAGGCGGGCATCACCTTCCTCGGGTACGGTCTGCCTCTGGATACGCCGGCCATGGGCATCATATTGTCGGAGTCGATGAAATATCTGGCCGCCGGCATGTGGTGGCTCTCCTTCTTCCCCGGAGCGGCCCTGGTGCTGACGACGCAGCTCTTCGATCTGGTCGGCGACTACCTCAAAATACTGATCGACCCGCACAGCGCGCGCGAATAGGAGGAAACGTACGATGAACGACGAAAAAGAAGCGCTTCTCGACGTACGTAATCTGCGGGTGAGCTTCGAAAGCTACGACGCGAGGCTTGAGAAAGTCGCTTTCACAGCCATCTCCGACCTCGGCGTCATGGTGAACCGCGGTGAAATTCTGGCGGTCGTCGGTTCGAGCGGTTCGGGAAAGAGCCTGCTCGCGCACGCGGTGATGGGCATCCTGCCCGAGAACGCGCGGACGGGCGGCGAGATGTATTATCGGGGGAAGCCTTTGACGGTCCGGGAAAAAGCACGGCTGCGCGGACGGGAAATCGCCTTCATCCCGCAATCCGTAGCCTTTCTCGATCCGTTGATGCGCGTCGGCGAGCAGGTTCGCGGCGTGCCCGGCGACAGTCTGCGGACGAAACAGCGAGAGGCCTTCGCGCACTTCGATCTGAAAAACGAGACGGAAAAACTCTACCCCTTCCAGCTCTCCGGCGGTATGGCGCGGCGCGTGCTGCTGTCGACGGCCTATGTCGTCGACGCGGAACTGATCATCGCCGACGAACCGACGCCCGGTCTCGACCTGGAGCTTGCCCTGGAAGCGCTGAAAGACTTCCGAGCCATGGCGGACCGCGGCAAGGGAGTGATCCTCATCACGCACGACATCGATCTCGCTCTTCACGTAGCGGATACGATCTCGATTTTTTACGACGGGCGCGTCGTGGAGACGGCCGATACGGATGCGTTCGGCGGCGACGGTTCGGGGCTGAGGCACCCCTACAGCCGCGCTCTGTTCGGAGCGTTGCCGCAGAATGGATTCCGTCTTGATCGCTGCCCTGAATGCGATGGAAGCAGCGCGACATGGATTGTGGATGGGAAAGCGATGAGGTGCTGTTGTGGCGATGCTCGAGGTTGATAATATCGGCTTTCGTTACGGCGACGGCCCGTGGATCTTGAAAAACGTGAGCTTTTCCGTCGAAGAGGGCGAACGGATCGCTCTCCTCGGCCCCAGCGGCTACGGGAAGAGTACTCTGGCGAAAGTCATCGCCGGTTATGTGGAGCCCGCCGAAGGGAAAGTGCTTTGGAACGGGAAACCTCTGCCGAGAAAGGGCTACTGTCCCGTGCAGCTGATTTATCAACACCCGGAACAGGCCCTCGATCCACGATGGAAAATGGAAAAGTCGCTTTTCGAGGCAGGCCCTTTGGACGCCGAAGTGGTGAAGGCGATGGGTATCAGGCCGATGTGGTTCGATCGATGGCCCGTCGAACTTTCCGGCGGGGAGCTGCAACGGTTCTGCGTCGCCCGCGCGATGCGCCGCGAGACGCGCCTGCTTATCGCGGACGAGATGACCACGATGCTCGACGCGCTGAACCAAGCGCACATCTGGAATGTCGTCCTCGGGTACGCCCGGCGCCATCGCATGGCCCTGGTCGCCATTACACACAACAAAGCCCTGGCGGAGCGCGTAGCGGAGCGCATCGTCAACGTACCCGAGCTGAACCGCGTAAAAGTCGACCGCTCCGACCTCTAGCGAGAGGCCCCCTCCCGAAACGCGGTCAACGGAACTCGATGCTGCTTCGGATATCCTCCCGCAACTTCTCGACGGCGGTCGTTTTTTCCCTCTTCCGAAGCGCATCGATGATCGGAAGGTGATTGTCCATGTATCGGGAGTAGAAATTCCGATCCCAGGTGCGCCGGAAAAACTGGGAAAAGATGATTTTTTGCCGGTTGATGGCGTTTCGCAGCACCTCGACGTAGTAGCTGTTGTAAAGCGCCTTCGCTACCGTGACGTGGAAGTTCAGGTTATGATACCAGAAAGTGATCGGCTGTTCTCTGTCCGGATCTTCGAGGTAGTCGCGATGCGCCTCCTCGATCCGTTCGACGGCGTCGGGGGAAAGTCGGTCCCAGTATTCCGAGAGGCAGTAGGGCTCGAGGTGCATCCTCAGCTCGATGATCCCGACATAATACTCCCTGTCGTAGTGCACCATCTGATACCCCACGCGGGCCATCCCCTTGAGGATTCCCTCGTTGCACAGCTCGACCAGGGCATCCCTCACCGGCGATTTACTGACTTGGTATTTTTCGACGAGATCCTTCTCCCGGAAAACGGTGTCTTCGTGCAGATCCCCCGAGATGATCTCGTTGATTATTTGATTGTAGACATACTCTCGCAAACGCGCCGTCATGGTTGCCTCGACTTTCATCTTAATATTATTTATAGATATTATACACTACCGTCCGCACCGGGGCGCGGGAAAAACGACTTCGGCGTCTCCGCATTTCGTCGCGACGCGCGGCCGTGCCGGAATGCGGAGACGCTCGCCGAACGCCCCTTGCTCCATGCGGAAGCGCACCTTCGAAACGGCGAAGGTGCGCTTCCCCTTTCTTCCTCGGGCGAACCGCCGGAAGTTCCGGCGGCTTGCGGGGGGTTATTTTTCTTTCGAGAAGCGTATTTTACAGACCGGACACTTCTGCGCGATGGTGTCGCCGAGTTCGAACCCGTACCCCATCGTCCGCGCGATCGCGCGGTCTCCGTCCATCGCCATGTCGCAGAGCAACTCCATCGTCTCCTGATCGACGCCGAGTTTCTTCCACCCCTCCACGAGGGCGCAGTAGTTGAACTCGACCTTCAGGTCGTTTTGCTCTTCGTTCTTGATGTCGATGGCGAACACCGACGAAGTGACCGGATTCATGAAACCGGCCCTGAACTGACGGACGTCGTCGGGGTTTTCCAACTGCTCTTTGACCATGCCCCCCTGTATTTCTCCCATCCTCGTTATCGCGGCGCGGATGATCTCCTCCGCGTCGTACCCGACCTTCTTCCCCTCCAGATAAATCAGCCCCATCCACATGGCGCGGTGCTCCACGGCGCCCCTCACGCGATCCCTCAATTCTTCGGCTGTGTACATTTTTTCAGACATTTTTTTTCTTCTCCCTTCATCGGCCGCCGCAGGGGCGGAGTAGTCGTTTATCGAGATTTTCGTACAGTCTTCGATTCCGTTTCTCCCGGCGTATCAGAAGAACATGCTGATCACGGCCCCCGCGATCAGGACCGAACCCGAAGTGGCGCTGACGAACCCCGCAACCAGCGTCTTCGGAAGCAGATGATTCTCGAGGAGCTTGTACTCCTCCTCGTTCTCCGCCATCACCCTCGCCGCCTCGACGCTCAACACGTAGCTCGCGGGGAAGCCTCCGGCGATCGACCCCAGCCCCAGCGCGAAGGACATCGGCGTGCTCAATCCCAGCTTCCGGCCCACGGGGATCGAAAACAGCGCGATTCCAACCGTCGCGATCACGATGAGAAAAGCGAAATCCGCGATGAGTTTCTTCAGAATTTCCGGCGTGACGCCGCTCAACCCGGCGAAAACGAACATCATGATGGTCGTGTAGACGTACCCCATGCTCCGGGAACGGACCAGCGGCTCGGGATCGATGAACTTCATCTGCCCGGCTGCCACCCCGACGAGCAGCGCCCAGACGAACTTGGACACGTACCCCCGTGAAAGAGTATCCAAATACCCCGACACGACGACCAGAAGCGCCATCTGGAGAAGAGTCGTCGTGGCCGTCTTGTACCTCTCGGGAATGTCGGGAAAGAAACGACCCGTATCGCTGTTTTCGACACCCCTGCGCTCTCTTTTGTCGATTTCGAGTTCGGGGGCTTCTTCCCCGGCGCGAATCTTTTTCAGGATCGAACGGGACTCTTTCTTCAAACAGAGACTCGTCAGCGGGTAGCCGACAAACCCCTGAAGGACATACACCGCCATGGCCAGAACCACCAGATAGGCGTCGCCCTTCGCGGCCTCCTGCATCATCAAGGCGGCCACGAAGCCGCCGGTCAGAGGCGGCGCGGCGATGGCGGAGAGCCTGAACCCGAGAAAAGCCGTTCCTACCGAAAGAACGAGAGCCAGAATCCCCAGCATGCCCGCCAGCGTGATCACGACCGTCCGCCACTGTTCCTTCAACTGCTGCAGATTCAACATGGTGCCCAGATGGACGACCATCATCATCACGAGAAACCCCGGCATGTTCGGCGCGATTCCGGCGCGAGCAAGCACGTCCTTGGGCACGAATGTCCAAAATCCCAGGACGAACAGCGTCGCGCTGATGAACATGGCGGGCAGAAACGCCCTGGTTTTCGTCGAGATAACCTCTCCCAGAACTATGAACAACGCCATGACCGCAAAGGCCGACTGCGTATCCAGCACCGCAGCGCCCGTATACACCCGATACACCGCAAAATAGAAAAAAGCTGCCGCCATCGCAAAGAGGATGCATGTACCGATCGATCGTTTCCGCATTCCCAACGCTGTTTGTCCCGTTTCCATCGCACCTTCTCCCTTCCCTTTTTCGAATGTCGAACATGGTCTTGCGAGTCGACGAAGCGGTTTCACCTCCCCTAGTTCCGGAATTTGAAGCACGCATTGATGCTGAATATTATTTATGATATTTTCCGTGATATTATCATTCCATCCGCTCTGTTGTCAAGGAAGAGAAAGAAAAATGATTCATGGAGGGCGTGGAAACAGGCGGAGGTATCCTTTCCAAATGACCCGACGGGGTGTCGTTTAGTTCGATCTTGCGGGTTCGTGACGGAAATTCGTGTTTGGCGCATGATTTCTTGAGGCGGGCGGAGGAGTCTTCGTGCAAAGGGAGAGAGCGACGGAAGCGGTTGCAGAAGCGATGCGGCGCCTGAAGATAGACGAATGGATTGTTCAGAAGGTTGTCGATGTCGCGCGGGAGCGCGCTCTATGCGCTGCCGATGGTTTGCTCTATTCCGTAATACGTATCCCGCCGGCAAGAACAGAGCACCGCCGAAGAACTCCGTGCAAAAAAACAACGGCGCTCGACGGCGGTGCTCGCAGAAACCTTCGCCCGAGTCGGCGGATTCTATCGCGTCCGCTTCAGGGCTTCTTCCACGGCCTCCCTGTGCTTGGCGGTGAAGCCGCAGCTCGGTTCCGCGCCGCACTTCCGGCACTTCAGGTCGTAGGCGGAGTTGAGGGTTGCGCACTGAGGACAGGCGTAGTGCGTCCGTTTTTCCGTCATCCACTGCGCGTACCCGACGTCGCGGATCCGCTCAAGGTCCTCCCAGAGTTCGGCGCGGTGCGGGCGCTCTGCCTGGAAGGCTTTCAGCGTGTCGCAGGGGTATTCGTCGCAGTCGCCGCAGAAGTCGATTCCCCGTTCGGCGGCGCATACGGACATCTCGCAGGTTTTGCAGTAGGGGCCCCGCTTCTCCGAGCGGCAGCCGGTGCAGCGCATCTCCTCTTCCGGAAGCTGAAACCTCTTCGCCAGCGCCGTCAGCCGCGCCGGGTCCTCCTTCGTGGCGATGTACAGCGAACACGCCTCGCAGTACAGGCCGCACACCGCGGCGAGCGTCTTGTCCGGCTCTTTGAAGCTCGTTTCCTCGTGCATGATGTCCCTCCTTGAGTGTGTTGCGCGCTACAGGCGCGCCTCGATCCTGTTCAAAAAGTCGCCGACCACGCGCAGGTAGCGCTCCGTCTCTTCGAGGTGCGGCATGTGCGCGCTCTCCTCGAAGATCACCCGTTCGGAGCCGCGTATGCCGCGATGCACCGTTT